>Ga0209611_10011208_pt1 | contig 12993 bp, 10 predicted proteins | sample S1TSphgellanicum_3_FD_187693 | JGI IMG/M metagenome (GOLD analysis project Ga0209611, IMG submission 187693) | Host-associated microbial communities from peat moss isolated from Minnesota, USA - S1T2_Fc - Sphagnum magellanicum MG (SPAdes) (version 2) | ecosystem: Host-associated > Plants > Peat... | reverse complement strand
TCTTGGTCAGAATCGCGTATGACAAAGATCCATTCTGGTGTGGAATGGGCGAGAGCTTGCGCATCAAGCTAAATTATAATGAAGGGTATTGAACCGACGTTCATTAATTCATAATAAAGTATGTAACTCTGGGAACTGTAAATTTCCGGGGCACGTCAAGCAACTCTGAATTTGAACTTAATTTTGCAAAGATCAGCAAAGGAGTTTCTATATATTGGCTCTGCACAGCAGCTACTTGCCACACTTTAAACCAGCAGGGGGTGCCAACCAGTGTTGGGCAGTTCTAAGGATGAGGGACAGATGCCCATCGGTTATCAACCCATGTATATATCCACTTACCTGCCAGTTCTCAAAATTTTCAAATAAATGGTTTTGGTGTATAATAGTGGTTCTCAAATTGTTTAAACAGTCAAAGAACTGGCCAAAGAATCATCAGTTCTGTGCTGGTTCTTTCATGAAGGCCATCCATTCTTTGAGGTTTTCTGAAACAACTGGAATGGACAATTCTTGATTCTGAATATTTTTCAAAGAACTGGAACTGGCGATTCTTTGATTCTGAAATATTAAAGAACCAAACTGACGATTCTTTAAAACTTCACAAAACTGCCCAACACTGCTGCCAAGAGCATGTTGGTTGGATCTGCAGTTGTGCTTTTCCACACACACACACACACACACACACCAACAAAAAAAATAAAAAATAAAAAATTCACTTTCAAACCAGTAATTTTGGGTTTTCATTTTAAGATGTCAATTCATACAGGCCATTGTGCCCGGTGAGGTGCCTGTAAGGAATTTGGGTGAAACTGGTAGTGCTAGCCCAAAGTTCCAAACATGCATGATAGTCTGTAGTTGGGACGCTCCATTACACAATGGTTTTCATGTGGATTTGCATAATGTTAATGTGTCAATTTTGCAGAATGGTCATGTTGTAGATAATGGGTCTTGGCAGCTGCCCAAGTTTGGGGGAGTTAGGTTGCCAAGTTATTAGGGCTTATTCCAGGGCTAGTTTGGCCTAACCAACAGAAGGGAAAATTTCTGAAAGGTGTAAAGGTCGACCCTTCTCATCTGCATTTCTGATACAAGGATTTTGATTGTGGCATTTTGAGCCTCACATCCATTGCAAATCCCATTAATTTTGGATCACATTTTTGTATATTTGATATGTTTGTTCATGGTTTAGACATGTAATTACTTCCATATTCCTCTGTAAGACTCCAACACATCCAAAATACAATAGAACATAAACCTATTTATATTTTTGCTACGAATCATTCTACATCAATGAAATCTATGTGTTAGAATTGCACCATCTAGATTCTTATGTTGAACTTTTTGCAAATGGATTTGAAACCAATGAATGACATGGGGGTGCATTCACATTAAAAGGAGCCAAAGCAGTTATCAAATGCAATGTGATATTGTACCATGTTTACTTTGAAAGACAAGTTTGTGTAATGTATTTATTCAAATTACTATTTCTTTTTGCAATTATATTTATTTGCTAATGATCTTCCACAAATTTAAAGTCATTTCATTAAGTTTTGAGAGTCCTTTCATGCACATAAAACATTTAAAATGTAGTCATCAAATAATGCTTTTAGATTTGAACGTCCTTTTTGTTTATCAAATGTGCACCATTCATTCCCAAAGTTTGAGAAGAGATTCATATTGATAATTAAAAGTGCAAAAGGAGTTGAGATCAATAAAAAACTTATTTATTACACATATCTACACATTTGGTTCAAACGTGTTTTGGTCTTCTAAATTACAAAATTTGATGATGTGTCTTTAACAAAAGTTGTTCATTTTTATATGGTGAAGGGTATGGATAAATTTTATGGATAAAAAAATATTTATTTATTTATTTATTTCATTGATTTCTATCATGTTGTCTTGAAAAATGCATAAATTATGTTCAATTTTCAACTTTTGTATGTTTAAAAAATGATTTTATGTGATAAACTTCTTCCAAATAATGTAAAGTTCAATTTAATATACAATTTTGGGATGTGTAATTTATTTTCGAGATGTAATCACTTCTTATATTCAAAGGATAATCATTTTTTCTACACATTTAGTTTTTTGTACTTGAAATTCATTAATGTTTATAAGTAGATAATATTGCCAAAAGTTGGGTGAAATTTTTTATATATTTCAAAGTGAATGTATAAAATATGATTAAACCCAATCATTACAAAGCACTGAGTTCCTAGCACTTTTGGCTCCTTTTACTGTGAATGCACCCATGGACATATTGGGGTTCAATTACATGGGCATGCCAATGATGCCATGTGTTGTGCCATACACGTCCTATTAAGTGTTATGAATGCTTGTGAATTTGATTATTCTCTTCAACCTTTTCACTTATGTGTGGTTGCAACTAATTAAGTTAAATTGCAATAGAAAATTAAATTAGGTTAAATTTGCTGATGCATATAAATTAGGTTAAATAGAGAGAAGACCCCATTTATATGCATCACATAATGATGACATGGGAATGTTTATGGGTGTTTCCTTTTGTTTGAAGAAGTTTATGTATGATGTTTTGTACAAAATACAATTGCTGCTATAAAAATTTAAAAGAAAAACTAAATAGTTGGCCCTTAGAATCAAGTTTCTAACCATTGAGTAAATTTAAATCATGCTTAACTGGTGCATTGACTTGTCTGAAGCCTTACTATGTTAGGGAAGTAAACTACATGGAACTACCTTGTCATTCAAATTTACAATAGACCTATTTATTACAGACATTAATGAACATTATTTATATATGCAATGTTATATGCACAATGTTCAAAGTCCAACTAGGGATTGTGATTCCCCTAAAGAGATAATAACATGTAAAAGTATGAGAAATTGTCATTTAGATTATATTATAATGCCAACATAAAAAAAAAAAAGTTTAGGTCAAATGATGACAATGTTCTTTTTATGGGGTCTTTCTATGCCTAAAGTTTTTGGCTTATCTTATTGTTTAAAATTAAGCAACTATTGCATTTGACAATTCTACTACATACCCAAACAACATCGGGTTGCATAAAAGGTATGCATCTTGTGGCTAGCTACTATAGTCTGGTCATTATAAAATAATGGAATGGATAGTCACTACTCCTCTTCCCATATTGATAATGTTGAATTTGTTACTTGAATTTTTGAACTAGTTTAGGCTATTTGATTCAATTGGGAAAATTAGGTCAAGGAAGTCCTTGGAAAATAATCTTCAGAAAATATGTTTGTGCACATATTAAATCTTAATGTGCCCAAAAGTGCATTTTCCCCATTGAATTTTATTGTTAGGTATTCCCATTTTGACCACCCTTGTACATTATTTTCCAACCTTATGGTTATTGGGGGTGTTTTTGTTTCGTATGTTTTGCAAACTTGGCAAAAGATATGCAAGACCAACTAAAGGACATTGACCAGCAAAGAAGTCAAGATGATAAGTTATAAGCGTGAGAATTATCTTGGGCACATAAATTAGGTGTGCAAAAATTCAAATGCCCATGCAACCTTTGCCTAGGGAGATTGAAACCTAAGTTAGTAGAAATTGTACGTGAACATTTGATCAAATTTGGGTGACACCCCCTAATATCGAGTTTGGAAAGGACCAAGACCCACAAATGATTCCGATGAAGAATGGGTAGCCCATGCTAAAAGACATATAGAATCCACTACAATATAGCTGGATGAAAGTGTGCACATGGAGACAATGTTGGAACATTTAGTGCAACTTACACCTCAAATGGATAGGGCACAACAAACTAAAACCAACTAGGTGCAACTGATATGGCCAACACTCATGTAGTGCAAAAAGTGTTTTCAATTGTGGATGAACTTGCAGCAATCCCCAAAAGTATGCCTGGAACTTTTGAAGGCAATGTAAAAGATGGACTGCAAATGGAATGGGAACAACAAATGTGAATGATGAGGATAGTGGGGTTGATTCGGTTGGGTTATAAAAGGCATGCCAACCATTGTTTCTAGGTTCCCATTCCACAAAACTTACAACTACAATGTTGTTGATGAACATTTACACAATCTATAGGGTTAACAAAAATTTGTAGATGAACTGTTGTTTTTTTTGCACAAATACTTACTCCCACCTAATAATTGTCTCCCTTCAAATATGTATCATGTAAAAACTTTAACCACGAAGGTAGGCCTCAATTACCACATTATCCATGCATGTCCAAATGGTTGCATTTTGTTTCAAAGGGTGCATACAAACTAGACACCTGTCCAAAGTGTGGATTAACATGGTACAAGGATGTAGGCAGAGCAAAGGTACCAATGAAATTATGCATAATGACAATAGGAGTATTAATGGTTTGGTGAAACATGTTGCTGACAGCAAAGTTTAGGCGCACATTGATGTGATGTGGCCAGAATTTGCAGTTGAACCCCATAATGCAAGGCTAGGATTTGCCACAAATGGAATCAATCCATTTGGTGTTCAAAGTTCTACATGGTCTACTTGGCTAGTCATGCTTCAAATTTATAATCTACCACCATGGCTTGTGACAAAAAAAATTTGGGTCATATTAGCCTTGATTATCCCTGGCAAGGAGTCTATGAAAATGCATAACATTGATGTTTACATGGCACCTTTAATAGAGGAGCTATAAGTGTTGTGGAGGGGGGTTGCAGCATATGATGTGGTAAGGGTTGAAGGGCAACGACATTTCACCTTAAGAGTAATTTGAATGTGGATGATCCATGATTTCCTAGCATATGGGCTTGTCGTTGGATGTGTACACCAAGGGTACAAAGCTTGTCCAATTTGTGGGCTAGACTTGACCTCTTGGCATTTGTTGGAATTGGGTAAGGTTGCTTATGAAGGATCTTGATGTTGGTTGCCAAGAGGCCACCCATATCAAAGAAACCAGAATCTAGCCCACTTCAATGGGAAAGAAGAACATCGGAGTAAACCAAGGCCCATCATGGCTAGTGATACATTGAAGAGTGTGGTAGAGTATGAAGGGTGGCTAATAGCTGGAAACACACCAAGATCGAAAGGCAATCTGTCAAAGGTTAGTGGCATAATACATCGTAATGCCATGTATGACCTACCTAATTTTGAGGTATGTAAGTTACATTCCACAGTACTCCCCAAAGTTGAATGCTTATTATTGACTTTGGAATTCCAATATATCATTTCAACTTATATGGCCAATTATCAATGGATGCATTGTAGGATTTAAAACTAATTTGTTAAACCAAAAATAAAAAGCTAAAAGTATAAATTAAAATACAAATCAAGTTTATATATAAGTAAACTCTAAAAAATGTTTTTAAATTTTTTATTTTAAAAACTAACTTCTAAAATTAGAAATCATGAATTGATTAAAACTTAAACTTTAAAAACTAATTACAAAAACATTCAATTCTTTGTAACTTATTTCATGATTAATATATATTTTGGGTTATTATCTTTTGATATCTACACCTTAGTTTTGTCAAGAGGAACTAAATGTAACATTCAATTTTCAATTTGTGTGACTTAATTTGTAGCTCTTATACCTCCCTCCTTATTTTCACCGCCATGCAAATTAGAGGCAAATTTTTCTAGCCATTGTACACATACACAAAAGATGTGTTCAGGTGGTGTTGTGACTTCCCTAGGTTGGTTTTTTAATTCAAAAAGGTTATTAGCTAGGGTTGGATTAATGTGGAATGGTTTGTGATGGACATCGCAAAACTTGTAAATCTGACACGCTTTAGATGTGATGCACATTGAAAAGAATGTTTGTGAGAATGTGGTTTGTTTCATATTTGGTCAAAAGGACATAATTAAAGCATGGTGAGACATGCAAATTGAATGCATTTGGCAACATCTATGGCTAAAATAACACCCAAATAACTAGCAAAAAATGTTGAAACCACATGCATCATATGTCCTTATAGCAAAAAAATTGAACATTTTCTTGGAGAGGATGGGTGCAATTAAACTTCCCACAAATTATGGGTTTCATTGGCTAAACACGTGGCAGATAGGAAATTGGGCTCAATGAAATCACATGACTATCACATGTTGATGCAACAACTATTACCTTTGTGTGTGCGAAGGCTCATGGCGGTGGAACCACAAATGGCCATTATGAGGCTTAGTCGTGTTTTTCGACAAATTCGTGTGAAGGTTTGGAACCTAGTTGATATTGGAAATCTTTGAAAAGATGTGGCAAATACATTATCCCTATTAGAGAAAGAATTTCCTCCAACCTTTTTTGATGTAATGACTCATTTATTATTGCATGTGGCAGATGAATTGGATGTTTGCGAGCTAGTTCACAATCGTTGGATGTATCTAATGGAATGGCTAATGAAGGTCTTAAAGGGTTACGTCTGTTCCATGGCATGACCTGTGAACAATCCTATAACCAACTAATACACAATCCCACATGCTAATAATGCACTTTGGGTCTATTATTTCAATAAGTAGATAACACATTTAGTATGCCTCAAAATTTCCAAAAAAATCAAGTGATTGTTCAAAATCTGCCATATTTTAGGGTTTGTACAATGCACTTAAAAATAAATAACCACTAACAATTTAATACAAGAGGGCTTGAAAGGAGCTTATTGTATCCATGGACCCATAACCTCGATATTTGTTAGCACATAATAGGGTTGAACATAACTATTGTAAAAGCACCTTCCAAAATCTTTCTAGATACTCCTTCTTATTCCTTTATATCCCAAACTCTTCTGGTTACATTTTCAAATTCATGCAAATATTCAGTCACAAAGCCCAATGTTTCTTTTGGTATATAACCTTTAGCCATTAAGCCTTCTCATGGCTTTTGTTTTACATCCAACTCCTAATTTCCAAAACATTATTAACTATGTTTCATGGATATGTATTTAGGTCTAATGTTTAAGACGTTATATAATTTGATTATTAGCAAGTCTGTTTTAGGTCAAAAGTAAACCTTAAATTTAGGATGTTTATTAACATATTTGATTATTAACAAATCTATTTTTACGTCAAGAATAAACCCTAAAAGTATCATAGCACTTGATAAATAAGTTGATTATAGATCATAGAAATGTTGGAACATAACACATCATGTCTATGATCCATAAACCCTTAGGTTTGCACACCTCCATATTCCTATCATTTCCCACTTGCATTTTTTCCACCCACTAACTTTATATTAAGACCTTATCATTTTATCTTTTTTCCGTGAGATATGAAAATTGCATTAGTATTGCCACAAAACATGAATAGACACATTCATCAGAAACCTTTGCAATGTTATTTACTTATTGAGACCTGAACCCCAAGTTGCATTAATAGCATGCTAGGGATTATGTATTAGTTACTTCAAGGACTATTCACAATTCGTAATTTATGTACAGTTAGTTGTTAGTATTTTTAAACCTACATGTCTCTAATTCATTTTTTATTTTAGTTATGACCCCAAATTGTTTTATTACCATGTGAAATATTAACATGCAGGATTGTGTATTAATTACTTATAGGACTGATCACATTTTGTCATCTATGGATGTCCATCTAGCTAATGGCACTTTTAAACCCACATGGTTCTTATTCATTGATGACTTTAGGTCTAATATTCTCATATGAGCTAAATTAGGTAGTTAATTTTCTATCCTTTTTGAAACCCTAATTCTAATTCTCTACCATATCATGCTCTTACATTTAGTGCAACTTGCAAGTTGTTACCTTCATGGGCAGTAGGTTAAGATTCAGTTGTTAGATATAGGTCTTTTTTAACATTCTATCTTCTAGCGGTTATAGGAAATATAAGGATGAAAAGGAGCGCATTGAAGATGCAAGAGTTGAATTCCAACGTGATTGGCTATCAAACCCTATTACAAGTGGCTAGCCTATCATATTCCCACCACATCTGCAAGAAATTGATTAGATGGCAAAGTGGGTGAGAGAAAGCATTCAAACCCATCAAGTTGATGGGACCTTATTTGTTGATGATGATCTTTTGTTGCTTTCAGTTCCCCCAAGTTTCACTACATTGAGTTACAAAAAAGTGAATACATACGGGAACCACTTCAAAATTGATGATGAATAAAATAATTTGTTGGTTACATATGATTATGGTGTTGCATCTATTTTATAATAGTCACAAGGGAGTGAAGATGTTATGTTGGGTCATATCCAATATGTTGGGACCTTGAAAGAGATTTTGCAGTTGGATTATGGTCCAATGGCTTCACCAATAGTTTTGTTTCATTGTAATTGGGTGAAAAATGGGACTAACAATAAAGGCAACCCCACCTACAAGCGAGGTGATGCTAGGTTTTTACTAGCAAATTTTCATCACATGTTGCACATGAGTTTAATGAACCTTTTGTTTTTCTTGCACAAGTTCAGCAAACATTTTTTTGGAATGAACCAAAGACACCATGGGGAAAAGTTGTGGTTGGGAGGGAACCCAAAAGCCATCAAGTTGTTGTGGACACTTATGATGATTGCATTGACACACGAGGTGTTGTGTCTGGGCTTAAAACTCTACTAAAATTTCCAGATTTAGATAGTGGTAGGGCATTAATAGGTGTAATAAAATTGAATAGAGAAGAAATTGTCCTAACTACTCAACCCTTGCAAGCCAAATTAAAAACAAATGATTACACATGATCTTGATTTTAAATTGCAATGACATTTGCACAATTCATTTCAAATTGCAATGAGATGTTTTACTTGAAGATGTGGAGTTTTTGATTTGGTGGATCTTTAATCTACGGTGTCTAGTTTTAAACATTATGGTAAATTGGAGTATTTAACTACCTATTAGACTTTGTTCCTAAATTGTAGATTTTGTTTATTTTTTTTGGCAAATGATCCACCTTTTTAACACATAGATTATTAAGCCATGACCTTGTTACACTTGAAGGTTTTTTATTTTTTTGTAGTAGTGCATATGTAGCTAATTATCTAAAAAGTGAACAGTGGCAATGGGACATGTTTATCCAAGGCCATGTACATGATGGTGGTCACATTTGAAATACATTGGAACACCTATAAGACTTGAACTTAATGGCCCATGTAAAGTTTTTATCCATGGATATTATGTGTGGATTCAAAAGATATTCCACATATGTAGATAATGTAGATAATATAGGCATGTAGATAATAATATATCCAAGACCCATGGATAATAGAAAAGAAAACCCATGTATAAGTAGATAAATTTTAAAAATAATATTTCCATTGAAACATATTAACAATTTATAAAATGCATGCACATCAATGTTTTTTTTGCTTGTGTGGCAAAATATATTATTGCAGTTGCAAAAGAAATCATATAGTTGAAGAAACAACTAAATTATCATCCTTTAATGGATGTTATCAAAATTGGATGACATATGTTCAATTTTCATCCACATTTTCAACTAAAATTATTATAGTTTTAATTAAAGTCACATTTACGACTACAACTTCGACTCAATATTCTTATAGTCACATATGTGATTAAAAAGACTTGCGACTATAGTGAGATGTAGGAATAACATAACAGTCGCGAAATCAATCGGTTTGGACAATAGTCACATTGTAGTTGCAAACTAAGTGTTGGAATGGACAAGATCTTTTTTAGTGTCTATTTCTTCCTACAACTTAATGTTACACTATAATTCATAATGGGAATTTTTTTCACACACTGTGCCACAACTTTTTTCTGGTTATTTGTGATGACACATCATTTTTTTCCAAACTCAACAACATGGCTAATGAAGGTGCAAAACAACCAAATGATAGGCAATTAAATTAGGGTTGGGTGAAAATAATTATGGTTGAATTTTGTTCAATTTAATTGAACATGTTTTAATTGTTGGTTTAGGCTTATATTAAAACATTGATTTGTGATTTTTGCTCATTCTATCTTGTTTTGATTGTTAATGTGTAACAAAGAAACCATTTAACTATTCTTCTACAAGTTGGAAGGTATTTTTTTTAGAGGAACAATCTCAAAGTGCAAATTTTGATTAACATCGCAAGTAATTAAAGCTTACATGAACATCACACTAGTTAAAAAATCACCTTGGCAATGGGGGCACACACAACTTTACAAAACAATATGTACATAAGATTTGATTTGAACTCCTTAAAACAAAAAAACATTCATTTTGGCATTTCTTGAAAATTTGAGGTTTTAGGTTTCCAAAACTATATTTTCATCTAGTTGAATTGTGATAGAAATCAACATACAGAAAAATGTCATCACATGTGGAATTAAAGCAGGTTAAGGAAATCGACATCAAAATGTTCTTTGCTAACATGGGCAAGGCATCTAATGTGGCATTGAATTCTTTGGATTCATTGGCATCCATTGCTAGTGTTGATTCATTTGCTACATCATATGAGTACTTCAACGAGTTGTGCTCATAGACTTGGTTGGAGCATTGTTTTTTTTTTTGAAATCATACTTATTAGTACTAGTTATATGGTTATATTATTTCTAATTGATTAGAGAAAACTAAAAAACCACTATTTTTTTAAATAAGTTCTTACACAGATTTGCACATCAATTGAGATGCCATGGTTGATGTAGTTTTTGTTGGTGTTGCTTTCTTTTGATTGTTATATTCCCATGGTTAAACAGATTTCAAATTGCCATTGGTGGGATAGTAAAAGTAGGTTGGACATGTTAAGTAAGGTTTGACAAACTAAATCAATGTAAAATGATCTTGAAATTACTAGTGATCCTTGCAAGAATGGATTATTGGTTGTGAGCCATGGATTATAGCTCAACAATTAGTTAAGCCTTAGTTCCGTAATTTTCTTTAGGTATAATGATTTGAATGTTTATAAGCCTCCAAGTAGTGATTATTAATAGTTGAATCAGCCTTTGTGATATTTCCAGGCATATTGTACTTCTTTATTTCAGTTGATGTAACACTTAATCAGTTAAGCACCTAGTAAACCTTTTAGAGTACATTATCCCTTTTATGTTGAAGAGAAGGGAAAGGGGATGTAGAATTAGATGTGATTTATTGATATGTAGGAAATACAAGCCCATAGGTAACAATAGCATTTCGCCATGACAAGGTTAAGTTAGTCTGTAGAAGAATCTTCAAGCACTAATGATGTACTTGTAAGATTTTTAGGATGTAGTCCTAATACATCTTTATTTCATTTCACTTCTATCAGACTTTTAAATAGAATCAATTCAAACTTAAGTATTAAACATTTCCGCCTGAGTAGCCTCAAGTGAATTACAACTGAATAATTGACTTAAAGGATAGATCACAGTTGTAAAAAATCTAGGCTGCAACGAATGGTGCGAGCGAGGTACTCAGCTCGATGCTTCAGGGGAAGTGGGTTGATTGGGCTTCGTAGCCAACGATAATGGCCATCACCGGGAACCCACGTTCGACAATGGAGACGGACATCATCATCTTCGCACTGGCACTCTTCAAACGTTTCTGGCACGGTTCCACGAGCAAGAATAAACTCTAAATAAATTGCTAGAGCACGCGGGTTAGGAGACAATCGACGATCCCATACCGAACGAGCGACTCGAGTGCGCACCACTCTCCTGGGCGGTTCTTCTTCGCGCGGCCGTTGAGAAACATTCAAGTTGAGCAGTGCTTCTTCAAGTTCTTCTTGTTGTACGGGTGCGACTGGAGGATTTGAAGGCATAGCGTCATCGTCCGCCATGACTAGTTGCGCCTGCATCAACAAAAAAACCAAAAAGGTAGTACAACAAGGTGGTACTTGCGTTCAAAAGGGGTCGAGGCCTTTTTATTTAACAAATTAAGGTAGGCGTAAGGTGTGGGAACGATGGCAGAACCTCATCAAAACTCGAACACCCTAGATCTAAAGGATTCATCAAACCCTAAATTCAACGGTGGATCTAGAAGTATGTGAAAGTTTTTTTTTTTGTGATGCAAATTGTAATTCCAATTTACTATGTACTACATAGTTAATTAGTACATAGTAAAGTAAATAGGTAGGAAATATCAAGGAGTGAATGTTACACGGAAATGTGACTTCAACCATTGAATTAGTCAAATAAGAATTCAAGGACTTTTCCTTGTTACTACCGATAATTTATCCTAGTAGTTAGTTACTTGAAGTAATTAGGATGAAGAAGTAAGATGCGAGGGTCAACGGACGAAAAAGGATCAAGCTCAAGAGACCTCATCAAGATATCCAAGATAAGGGGGAGGTTAGATCCTTCAATCCCATTAGTCATGAGGATTGTCATCCTCTTTGATTGGAGGATGGAATATCTCTTGTGTTTCATTGGGCCCAAGGATTCTCATCCTAATTTCAATTGGATGGCCATTCATTCTCAAATTATCATTGGCCCTTGAAGGATGAGGAGGCCATCGATTGGTGCAAAAGGATTTTAAAGTTTTCATTGGACAAGGGGAACAAGCTCAAGGAAGGTCATGGAGGCTTGCCAAGAAAAAAAAACATTGTGTGTATGTGAAAAAATGAGAAGGAAGAGGAGAATGAAGTGTGAGAAAGGTTGTTAGTTCTTGTGTGTGGAGGTGTTCATGGAAAGGTTATGAAAAAATGAAGTATGGAATGGGGTTGTGTGTAGCAAGTAATTGTAGTGAAGCCTCTGGACTTTGGTTTAATTATTTTTTTCTCTCAAATCCACTGTTGGATTTGTCTCAAAATTAAATCAATGTTAGTTCAGAAGGTGTAAAAGCTCCTCCCAAAAATTCAGCGTCATCGGTTTTGCTGTGAGGGAGTTACAGTTGTTGAAAGTAGAGGGTGTTGAAGTGGGTTTCATGGAATGATTTCCATGGGGAAGCCTCTGGACTTTGGTTTAATTAATTGTTTCTCTCAAATCCACCATTGGATTTGCTTCAAAATTAGATCAGTGTTAGTTCAAAAGGTGTAGAAGTTCCTCCCAAAAATTCAGCGTCATCGGTTTTGCTGTGAAGGAGTTACATTTGTGAAAGTAGAGGGTGTTGAAGTGGGTTTCATGGAATGATTTCCATGGGGAAGCCTCTGGACTTTTGGTTTAATTAATTGTTTCTCTCAAATCCACTGTT
>Ga0209611_10011206_pt1 | contig 12994 bp, 20 predicted proteins | sample S1TSphgellanicum_3_FD_187693 | JGI IMG/M metagenome (GOLD analysis project Ga0209611, IMG submission 187693) | Host-associated microbial communities from peat moss isolated from Minnesota, USA - S1T2_Fc - Sphagnum magellanicum MG (SPAdes) (version 2) | ecosystem: Host-associated > Plants > Peat... | reverse complement strand
GCCAGAAAGAAAAAAAAAAAACCTTAAATTGTACATTACACCATCATTTGTGTTGGAAACGAAATTTCGCCAAAATAAGAAATAAATAGATAACAGGGAATATTCCATCTCCATATTAATTTCTTCTGGGAAAAAAGAGCCCAATTTTGGGGGGAAAAAAATTTGGAAAAAATTTCCCCACATTTTGACCTTGATTTTAGTTTAGTAACATTCATATAACTATTTTTGTAAAACTATTTAGAAAAGGAGGTTCTAAAAACCTATCTCCATTTTTAATGTTAAATCCCTCTTTGGGATGCTGGCCAATGAGGCAAAATCAGAAAATTGAAAAATAAAAAATAAAAATGTTAGTAATTAACACACCTAAATATTCATTTTTAATACCCAATCATTTGTTATATGCTGACAAACAGGTGGATAATAATTTCAACTTTTTGGTAAATTATGTTGCAAATCTAATAATGGCTAAACCAAATCCCATACCATTCTAATAAATTCTTACATACAGCTGGGTAAGTTTAGGGTTTAGGGTTTTAGGGTTTAGGGCCATGAAGTGATGATGGATATGGAAAATATTCATTATGGAAGGAATGGCCAGAGTGAACCAGCAGCAGTGAGCACCGACCAGTGCACCATGGAAGAGAAGATGGATGAGGTGTAAGTGTCAGGAGACACTTTTGTTTTCCATTCATGAGCTCAGAATATCCTTCCATTGCTCTGGACATTGACAAAAACGAATAATTATTTTATTTTCAAAAATTGAATTCCATTTTTTATTTAAAAATTATATATATAATTTATCATAATATTGTGATATGAGTAGTGAAATTATTCAGAAGTGTAAGTCTATGATAATAATAATTATTATTATGATGATTTTTCAACATGTCAACTTCATATTTTTCACAAAAAAATCATTTCAACTATTCTGAGGATTATTATTTAATGGCGAAACTGACCTTTAGGGTAAAGGTATTTTGGGTTTGAGTTTTGTTTCCATGGTCTAGATTGAAATGAACTGCAAAGAGCTTTTTTGTGCCAGTTCACCTCATGCTCATCATTTTCATAGTCCAGTTGTGTCTGACAAGGGGCACTGGGTCAAAATGATTTGAGATTACACAAACTTTCAGTTTTCACCCTTGAAAGAAGCTACAACATATTTTCAACTCAGTTGCAATGTGGCTCTCCGTGCAACAAGAAACAAAGGCCTTATGTCAATTGCTGCTTTCCATCTAAGTATTTTCAACTCAGTTGCAATGTGGCTCTCCATGCAACAAGAAACAAGGCCTTAATGTCAATTGCTGCTTTCCATCTACATATTTTCAACTCAGTTGCAATGTGGTTCTCTGTGCAACAAGAAACAAGGCCTTATATGTCAATTGCTGCTTTCCATCTAAGTATTTTCAACTCAGTTGCAATGGTGGCTCTCCATGCAACAAGAAACAAGGCCTTATATGTCAATTGCTGCTTTCCATCTAAGTATTTTAAACTCAGTTGCAATGTGGCTCTCCATGCAACAAGAAACAAGGCCTTATGTCGATTGCTTTCCATCTACATATTTTCAACTCAGTTGCAATTTGACTCTCCATGCAACAAGAAACAAAGGCCTTATGTCAATTGCTGCTTTCCATTAGGTTGCTTTCCATTGATCACTTAATGGGAAGAGACAAGAGACCCTTATAAGTGCCGAGAGAAATCTTTTTTAGTTGTTAGAGCCATCTCCACCTGCAATAGTAAAATGAGCTTTGCATTTACTACCCCATACATGGATGTTGGCTGACTGGTAGCCCTTTCTGGGACCCTGGGAACAGACGAGCCACGCACATGACGGCTGTGCAGCCAGGCCCAGCCAAGAAAAAAGTGGCAGCAACAGTTGCAGAAAGGCCAGCTCTCTGGCTATGGAGATTTTGCTCCCCACACGAGCAGCCAGGGGCTGCAGCTCAGCCACAGCCTGCCAGAGAAGGAAAAAAAAAAAACACCCCTCCAGAGCCTAAAAAGAAAACTTATTTAGTAAGCGGGATTAGGGTCCATTCTTGTGCACACCTCAAATTGTTTATTTCTTAACCCAACTAAGGGCGACTACAGACGAGGGTCCAAGGTCCAGGGATTGATGAATTCAAGCATTCTTATTGGTCGAAAGCTTTAAATTGGTCCCAACGCCTTTAGACGAGGGTTCAAGGTCCAGGGATCGATGAATTCAAGCATTCTTATTGGTCGAAAGCTTTAAATTGGTCCCCAAGGCCTTTAGACGAGGGTCCAAGGTCCAGGGATCGATGATTTCAAAAAGCATTCTTATTGGTTGAAAGCTTTAAATTGGTCCCAAGGTCTTTAGACGAGGGTCCAAGGTCCAGGGATCAATGAATTCAAGCATTCTTATTGGTTGAAAACTTTAAATTGGTCCCAAGGCCTTTAGACGAGGGTCCAAGGTCCAGGGATCAATGAATTCAAGCCTTCTTATTGGTTGAAAGCTTTAAATTGGTCCCAAGGCCTTTAGACAAGGGTCCAAGTCCAAAAAGTGGCAAAAGTGAGGCTAAACCTACATGGCACCTGTTTTGGAGGGAAAATCAATTGATTCAACAAGAATGCTATTTGCACAACACCAATGTTTATTGATGGAATGCATGTAAAGGCATCCCCATTTAGTCCTTGGACTTGTGCTTGCTGCCAACAAGGTGTTGGTGGTAAACCTATTTTCAAAAAATCTTGTAGAAATTTTGGAGGTGCAAGTAACCTTGTTGCGACATTATCAAACCTTGCAGAATCTTCAAACAAAATTGAAAATTTTAAGCTTGAAGCACCCAAAAAAAAAGTTGAACAAACTGATAAGCTTGCAAAAAAGTTTTTAGATGCACAAGCTCAAATTGCAACTTTTTTTGCTAATGCTCTAAAACCAAGAGCTACTAGGGAAGAAGATTAGGGAATTAGGTCTCATGTGTGTGTTTTTCCAACAATGCATGCAAAAACTATACTTCAATTTTGGTATGATTTTTTTTTTAAAAAAAATTTCCAAATGGGTTCAACAAACATGAAGCATTGTATGATATGTAATGCTACATGTAATAAAAAGAAAATGTTAAGCTAATGTGTTGATGAAAAATTTCAAAGATAGATGTGACCCAATAAGGTGTGGTTTGACGATTCAATGAATAGTGGTTGTGTGCTCATTGAAAATGCTTTTGGGAGTTTGAAACACCAATGGTGTATTTTTAAAAACCTCAATTGTAGAATTGATAAAGGTGGGAAAATATCATGATTTGTTGTGTTTTTCACAATTTTTGTCAATTGATGGACATGCGTAAGCTAGCGGTGCAAGATGTACAACAAAAAAGGGATCCCTTGGTGGGATTTCATGGCCAACATGTTCTTGTTTATGAAGAAGGAAATGTAGCAAAAGAGGTCAGTGAAGTGATATGTAATGCTCTATTTGCATCATGGTTAGAGTGTAAAAATATGTTCCTAATGGGTATGTTGCATCACCTAGCAAGACTTGCACTCCACCAACATCAACTACAGGCTTTGTCAAAAAAATTCGAGACCTAAGTTCCCTAGACAAACTACTTAATTTGAATGAACCACCATCGACAACTCCTTTAGGTTGTGATGCAAAAACATTCCAAAAACATTTATCACAATCACATACCTCATGTAGGACAATGCTATGAATTTTTTGACGATTATAAAAGTTTGTAGTAGATGCAGTGACTCTCCTATTTGGTTTTTCAAACAAAGGGATGTGAATTCTGTTTATAACACCTGCAACATTCTACATCCAGTGATATTTCTCAATTTTTTTTCTGATTGAACGCAACTCTCTTGTGCTTGGAATGTGGATACAAATGCCAAATAATTTGTCACAATTGGGAAGTATTTCACATACCACAATTGTGTATTTTTTAATTGTTGATGCTCCAATGTTTGACAAATGGCGAATTTGTAAAGATTTTTTCACTAAGCACACTTTCCCTTTCCAAGATGTTATTGTAGATTGGAATGATGGAAATAAGATCCAAGTAGGAATGAACATATGATCTATTTTTTCTCTCATAATATTACATGTTTTGAAATTTGATGTCATTTGTGTTATGATACTAATTTTGTCGATTACTTCAAGGACCTTGTGTTATGATGGGCAAGGTCCTTGTGACTAGGGTTCAAATCTCTCACAAGATCTTTTGAATTAGTAGTTATGTTTAAATTATAAAATTCTACTTGCAAGTGTTGCGTGTTGCCTAATTGCAAAATATATTTATAAACTAGAAGCCTAAAACCTAAACATCTTTGCAAGCTTGAAGCCTTTTTTTTCTTTTTTTTTCACTTGAATGTGTAAATGGGAGCCAGAAAGTGCCTCTACCAATTCAAAAGTCTTTCCCAAATTGCCAATTATGTGCATGCAATTTAGCCACATACATCACACATGAGCTACTACACAAACAAGGGATGTGTCACAATATGGCCTTGCCATTTACATTTTAAAATATATCTTAAGGCAAAAGAAGAATTATGAAAATTCAAATATTTCAGCACGCAAAAATATAACCTTCAAAAAAATCCTCTAAAAGAAACCAAAATCCTTCAAGATATCATAACTCTATTATAACTAATCTCAAGTTTCAACACAAGGCAAAATATCATCTTTCCAAAATCCTTGTATAAAAATAGACCTATTATTATTATTACCTAGGGGTCAAGCCAAAATCCCTTAAGCTACTACTATACTCTAGAATGAATCTAAACACAAAATCCTTGCCTTGGCAAGCAAGGCCAACAAATGCAACCCAACCCTCTTGTTGACATGAAAAGAGAGTCTACCCGTGTACTACTATGGAACAAGCCCAGTTGTTTTAGGGTTTAGGGTTTAGGGTTTCATAGTGTAAACTGGTTCTTGCCACTGTTCATTCATATCTCAATCTCAATCATACTGTGTTCGCCATTAAAGGATTCATTTTACAAGTAAAACTAACTGCACCAAAATTAGCACCAGCAAGAAGGCTGCCTGTCCTGAAAGAAAGTGGCGGACTACTCTAGTACCTTGGCCATTTCAACACACATGTCCATCCAATAATTAATTTAATTTTGAAAAATTAATTTCAACAAATGGAATATTCCAAAATATTCGCTATTCTCCTTCACAATATTTTATTGATTTGGAAGAAATAATTTTTGAAATTTTCAGCATTTCTGAAAATAATATAATTAGTGTTGAATCAGCCAAGGTATTAGGGTAGTACACACCCAAAACCAATACATATATTATCAACTCCTCTAATGCTGGTATTATAAATTCATCTGTTAAGTTGGTCTCCAATAACTATCGGCTCACTCCCTTGTTTTTCTAAAGGAAAGGAGATTGGGTAAGGAGAGAGGTAGGTTTGTAAGGTTTGTAGGTTTGCTGTGCCTTTCACCAGCCTTAGCAAACTGCAAAAATGCTGGGCCAAAAACCATTTTGCTGAGACAAACCAGCATGTTTTGACTTTTCTTCATTCAATTTAATTTGCAGGGTTACATACCGAGCACCACCGAGTTGCTCTAATTGTAAAATTATGCACCCAATGGTTAGGGTAAAACCACCTATCGCTGAACACGTACCTATCATCAAACAATTTCCAATATTTTCATCATTCCTTAACCAAATTGGGCAATTTTTGCATCATTGCATGCACACACTGAAGGGCTACAAGTATTGTTTGAGCTTCAGAAGTAAAGGAGCAACACAGGAAGAGTAGGATGAGTGATAGTTTGCTTAAAATTTTGCTCTAGATAAATCTCTAGTGCCAACCCTATATCTTCCTCATAAGTTTTTGAGCAACTCAAAACCTGATGAGATCACCAACCAGAGCTTTACAATACTTCATTGTATTCCAAAGGCAAAGATCAAAGATTTCAAGCTCAAAATATGAATTTGTTTTTAATTCACCCATCACTGAATACAGAACTCCCTTAGACCAAACACCTCATATTTTCCCCATTCCTTTACCATATTGAGCAATTTGTGCTCCAATTGAGTGCTAGGTGAAGGGCTACAAATGTTCTTTGAACTTCAGAAGCAGAGGAACACTGTGTGAGGATTCAACCTCCTTTGAGTACTTCAAGTGTTTACTCACTAGCATATCTACCCTAGGGGAGAATGGGGCCATGTTTTTCAAGGCTTGATTGCATGGCCTGGATTCTGTGATTAGAGAAACAAAAAGACAAAAGCTCTTATCTGAAAATCCTAACAACTAGAGCCAATGTTCTACTTCTTCAAGTAGAGGTCAACAATGGAAATGAAAAGCTGAACCACCGACAGTACATAACAAATCAGAAGTGAGGGACAATAAGCAAAATTAAACTAGCAGAGGATGTGCACCTCATTGATGAAGATAATTTGCACATACAGAATGAGTACACTCACAGTGAGAAGGATGTTCAGTTTGCAGTCATAATAAAAAATCCAAAACTGGGGCAGTCTGTAAACTGTGCCCTGCATGCTCTACTACCCATCACTCATTTGTTGAACTTTGTTTTTGGAAACAATTGTCCATTTTTGTTAATGGAATCAATAACATCTGTTCCTATTGATGATCCACTCAAGGGCCACACAAACCACATAACGGGTTCCATGTTCCACCGTGCACACTTAAGACAAATGTGATGTGCTTTATACTAACATGATAAACCCATGGCTTGCTCAATCCTCCCCACCTTGGTTCTCCTCCTTGAAAAGCTTGATCATGTCATCAATTCGTAGAATTGTTATCGCTGCCTCTGTTGCAAACTGCAGAAGACCAAGTAAACCAGATTTTAGCACAGTACTGCAGTCAAGCTGACCAAGTTGGATGGTGTGGATGTGACTGGAAATGGTAGTGATATAAGCTGCTGCCAAAAATCTCATGCAATGTATCAGTGCCCACCTAAAATCTCAGGCATTATGACAGACTAATCAACGGTTGGTGCAAAATGGTCAGTTGAATCTATGCAAGAATGAACAATGACAGAAAATGAAGAGAAGGCACTGCCCATGATTTATGCCAGACTTCCAAACAAACACAGCCCCTATTCAGTTGGGTCATTCAGCAAACACAACAGAACATGAAAATGGAACTGCTCAGGAAGAAGAGACCTGAATAATCTTCACTTTGCTCATTGAGGGCTCAATTACCCCAGCTTCAACATTGTTCCTCACAACTCCTTTGATCAAGTCTAAACCTGACCTGTAGCAACATGATAGAGTCAATAAATAGGAAAACTCCCCCCCCGGACAAAAAACTCTGGAAGCATTCATTATGCATGAGATAAAACACTGAACACCTCCTGAAGAATGACACTGTGAGCACTAATGTGACTGTTTGCTCTTGTGAGTACAAATATCCAGCTCGAGTCCTCCACTGGAACAACATCATATGGCCTATTGATCTGATCTAGTCCCTTCTACAATTGCCCTCTAGACCTTCTTTGAATTCTGAACAACTTCCAAAAAACTTGACAAATGGCTGCTGATAACATGCTTTCTGCACATTATGATGCACTCTGACAGTTATCTTGAGTGAACTTTTCAGTTTATATGATGAGATAGCTTTCTACTAGAGTCATTGAAACAACATACCCAGAAAGGTGCTGCTTATCAGCCTTTGTCTGAGCACTATGATGATAAGCACACAGTTTCGCCACTAGCTCTGTTGCATCCTTTGCAGCATTTACAGCCAAAACCTGTTGTAATCATCCCAGTTGGGTTGCAAAGGTCATCTTCCCGCTTATTGCTTACCACTATAGGCAACACAAATACAAGCTTTAAAAGAGAAAAACCCAAATTCCTGAAATTGAGACAGAGAGACTACATTACCTTTGGAATTATGAGAAGAGCCAGTGCAAATTCAACAACAGCTAGCTGCTCTCTTGAGCCTAGTGTTGTTGCTAGATTTTCCAAGTAGACTGAGAGTGCTGCCTCTACTGCTCCACCTCCCGCTACCACCATATTTGATTCCAATGTCCGTTTCACAATGCTCAAAGAATCATGAATTGAGCGTTCCATCTCATCTAGCATGTAGTCATTTGCTCCACGCAATATAATTGAGACCTAAAAGAAAGAAGAACATCAAATAGTGAGTCTCTTAAGTGGGAAGTCAAGCTGAGTGCTAAACTGAATTACCACATTTAGTATCTCAGCTTTACTCCTCTTCAACATCACCATCTGCCACTTCAAAATTCTGGGCTAGCAGTCTGGTGCACTTGCAAATGACGAACATTCAGCACTGTGACCCCCTTGAGGGTACTGCAATTGAAAGGGAGTCCCAGAAAATCTGGAAGAGGCACACAATTCCTTAATGAAATCCATGCACAAGCTTCAGCACAGAAGCCAGAAGTCATATCTATGAGATTGTAGAGAAATCTCCACAACACTACTTAACATGACATAACAATGACTGCACTCATAACCATATGAGAATCACTCACGTAGTGTGAGACCTTCACCTTCATCATTAATAGCAATGATGAGCTGCCATGACTACCCACAGACTTCATCAGCCCCAGACAGTAGGTGTAGAAGATATGCATAAAATAATCTACCAAAAATTTTGGGCAAACCATTATACATAACCTGCATCCTGAGTTTCTGTCCCATTTCCAGATGCAATGAGAAGACCGACTCATGATTTGGCTGGCTAGCACTCAAGAGACATAGCTAATCAAAAGCCAAAAGCAATGGGTATCAAGGTTCCTACCGCCCTTGAACTCTTTGCACCCTTGATGAGAATGATATCATCATCAGACACCCTGTCCTCTACCACTTCTTCAGCAGTTCCAAGTAATGCAGCATCAAATGTCTCCCCACCTTCTATGTCAGCGAAGGTAAGTACCTGTGCCACATAATTCAACATTCAGCAACTTAACCTCTCCAAACAAAAGTTCTTCCAGGTCTCTTACAGCAGCCATAAATGAAGATTCATCATCAAGATACAACCAGCCCAGAAATTACTTCACAAAACTTAAAGCACAGCACACAACACATATGGAAAACCCCAATAAAAAAGAGCTCAGCACCAGAAACTACCAGAAAGAAAGTCCCAAAACTGGGATCATGACAGCAAAAGCAACTTGAAAAAGATACAGAATTGGAAACTTTTCTCAAGCAGAAAGAGCAGACAAGTGACATTTGACAAGGTTACACATTGGTCAACCTTAATGGAGAAAACATAGCATGCAAGTGCACTCAGCTCCAAGGAGCATTCTCAATGGAGAGAAAACAAGACAATTATAAAAGCCGGCGGATTGAAACTTTTTACCTGAGTAGCACCAGTTGCCTTGGCAATGTGTCTCATATCCTCCTTAGGGACACGCCTCACAGCAATGGCATTTGCTTCCACAAAGTACTGCACTCAAGACATCCAACCCCATGTTCAACCTATAGAGAAAAGCAACCCCAAATGCAAAGCTCTAGGATCCATTGTAAGAAGAGTTGAATCTCTCACCTTAAGTGCCATGTCATCAATGCCCTTTGTGGTTAGGATTACATTGGCTCCTGCCTTCAAAACTTTCTCAATCCGCTCCTTTGTAATATCAGCTTCTCTGTTGCACCCATGAAATACTCACCAAAGATCAATACAACAGACACAGTGACAACATGCATGGCAGTAGTCCCTGAATGGCCAGTGACTTCATCAGCTCCTGATATGGGAAATAGATTAGAGCAATGTTCAGTAATAGAGAACTTTTCAAGTACAAAACCTCTGGACCAAGCTTTGCAGAATAGGGAAGATAAACTCAAGCCTCAGCGAAAGTGATCAGCTGCCCTCACCGCTGACGAATTTTCTCAAGTTCTCTTGGATCAGTAACTAAAACTTGAACCCCCATCTGCATTTTTGTCCGCTGCAAATTAACATCCAAGCATGCTATGCGAGCTGGGGCCACACGTTTGGGCATTCCCTGAGCAGCTCTACCCGCATTCAGGGCATAGCCATTCAGTAAATAACTCTCTTTAGCACTCTTTCCATGAGCCTTGAGAATGTTGATTGCCTGTGCCATAACACCCGTGACAAAAACTTAGCAAAAGAAAATGAGGAAATAATGCTGTCATCCTCAAAAGAAAAATAACACCCACCTTGATGGGGTACTTTGTCTCCCCCTTGTCATTTGTGGTTTTCACAGCTAAAACTGCATCCACCACCTGCGACATTCCAGACAAGTTTTTCAGATATATTCAGCAACAACTGAGTCTAGTTCACCTTCATGAAAGCTGTGGCTACCACACCTGGCAAGAGAAAAGGAAAAGGTCAGATTGCTTGCCAATTTCGCAAAAAAGTTGCTGTCAGTCCCAATGATCTTTGAAGACATACTTGTTTTGGCACAGTTGATCAAGGATTCCTTCCCCAACTTCTCTACCTGCATAAATGGTTGTCATTGCTGTTCTAATGTGATGCAGCAACTGGAATGCAATCAACACAGCAAGCTCATATGGTATTTATGTTTTCCCCCAAAACCCAAAACTTGAGGAAAGGCAATGGATTTTCTTGAGCCAGCATACCTTGATGGCAAGCTTGTCGTTGATATATTTGCATGCCTCTCTCATAGCGAGCTGCAGCAACAAATAAGGCAAAAGAGTAAATTCAAAGCAAACCAAATCATTGTGTCCACCGAATTATTAAAGATGAGCACCAAATCTACAGGGTCCGAAGGAAGCACAGTGAGGGTGTATAAACCTCTCACATCCAGGGACAGATTGAGTCAACACCACTGCTATCCAGAACAATATCATAGACATGTATCAAGATTTATGCAGGATATCCATGCTGCCAATTAATGACTACAGAGTTTGGAACATAGGGTTCTGTTGGGTTTTGGGTAAAGAAAATGAGAGGGGAAGGAAATGGCTGAAACGGAGTTGTGAAAAAGTGTTCTGAGTTTGCAAAGTAACCAAAACACAATATGGGCCATACAACATTTCCTTGAAGGAGTAGTACAAACAAATGAGAAGTCTCTATCAGAGAAGATAAAAGCAAACTCTATCAATCCGACTTACACGATATCCGCTTATTATTGATGTGGGGTGGATCTTGTTTCGGACCAGATCATTGGCTCTCTGCAAAGACAGAATGACAACAAGATAAAAGACTTAGAGATACTTGCTGGAAGGAACGCTCACTCCCCTCCCTTTGTGATGCTCTACAATGACCCCAAGGAATGCTCATCCACCTGTTTTGACACCCTACGATGACCCAAAGACTGCTCATCCCTCCCTTTGTGATGGATGCTCTACGATGACCCAGTACTGCCACTGCTTCAATTGAACCCTGCTCACTCACTTTCAGGAGCTCTGCCGCAATGATTACAACAGAAGTAGTTCCATCTCCGACCTCCCGGTCTTGCAGTTCTGCAAGCTCCACTAGAACCTGCCAAAAATGATTTCCATGAGAACCTCAGTACTTGCAAAAAAACTATCTTACTTTGTAGTACTTCTGGTTGCCAACACCTAGCATGAGGAGGATACTCATCTCCTCCTGCCATGACCTAGCCTTCCTCAATTGGTTGACAAAAGCAAACAAAAATGGTCCTCAAATGCATGCAGCATGTGGAATGCCCATACTTTCAAATCTGAGCTTAACCCACTGAATACACACTATATGATAACCTCCTCATTCAATGGTTTTTATCAAGGATTCTGAATGTGTCATTCTCATCATGTGTGGTGTAGCCAGATTGCTTGCTTTCTCTTCCAAGGAAATAAGAATAGGGTTTGCTAATGACCAACCACCCTTGAGACATCTTTCCCTTGCCTGCCCCATTTCAAACCCTAAACCATCACTCTCTCTTTCTTACCTTTGCAGCAGGATGCTCCACCTCCAGCATTTTCAGGATAGTTGCTCCATCATTCGTTATTGTGACATCACCAATGTCATCAACAAGCATCTACAGCCAAAACCCACACATACACACACATAATTTGACCAAAGAAAAAATTTGAACAAGACAAAAAAGTATACTATTGCTACACCATTCTTCGCCTGCAATTTGACAGAAAGCTAAAGTGAGAGACATATTCTTCTTTGACATGAGAAACGGATGGGCTTCCAGGCATTATGGCCTGCGAAACTGAGCTGCTTCCATGTAGCAATTGTTGTTGCTAAAATAAAGGGAGTTTCTCTCAGTCTTAAGATCTCCTTTACTGCAAAGAATCCTCGAAACCCTAACTTGTACAGGCTCTTGTTTCATGGAGCAACCACAAAACAGAAAGAGAGGGAACAAGACTCGGTAATGAAGAAGAACACGACGATGCGCACCTTGTCAAGTCCGACGGGACCTAACGAGCTTTTCACTATATTGGCGATGGCTTGACAAGCCATGACTGCATTGACGACAAAAGACCCCAATTCCTCAGCGTGTCAGCCAGAAGCGCATCAAGAACCGCCCCGTGAAAGCAAGAAAACGAGGGAGAAAAAACAACACAAACTACGAGTTTGCGACAAGAACAACACAAGTGCTGCAAGGGCATTTGGTACCATTTTGCGTGCGAACATCCTGCCCGGTCTGCCGATCTCCCAAGATTTCCAGATTTTGCGACATTCTTTCTCTCTTTCTTTCTTTCTTTCTTTACGCCTTTCTTTCTCCCAGGATCACCGATTTGTAGCCTTTCACTTCTTCTTCTTCTTCTTCTTCTTCTTCTTCTTATTCTTCTTGATGACGATGACAGCAGCCACAAGCAAAACCGCCGCAGCAAAGAACAAGTCTTGGAAAGCTCACGCGGGAAGTCCAGAAGGAAAGACTCTTCTTCTTATTCTTGTTTTGCTTCTTTCCCTCTTCTGCTACTGTCTTCTGTCGTCTTCTTCACTTCCGTCGTCCGCGCATAACAAGAAAATCCTAAACCAACACTTCCGTCGATGATCCATCTACAACGTCCAGCGCCGGACGTTGTCGTCGAACGGAGGAAGAAGTGTCTAGGGACCGGAACTCAGGGTTAGGGTTTAGGGTTTTGTGAGCTTTTCTGGCTTTCTTCGGTAACCTTCTAGAGTTGTTTCTGAGATAT
>Ga0209611_10011205_pt1 | contig 12995 bp, 8 predicted proteins | sample S1TSphgellanicum_3_FD_187693 | JGI IMG/M metagenome (GOLD analysis project Ga0209611, IMG submission 187693) | Host-associated microbial communities from peat moss isolated from Minnesota, USA - S1T2_Fc - Sphagnum magellanicum MG (SPAdes) (version 2) | ecosystem: Host-associated > Plants > Peat... | reverse complement strand
CACCCAAGATTCCAAAGCCAACAAATCTACAGTCTTCGGCTGAGTGTGTGTATACAGAAAGTACAGTAACCATAACAGAAGAAAATCAACAGTTCAAAATTGTGAAGATGAAAGCCTCATGGTTGATGTCAACAGGATGCACCATAGCAAGAGTGTAGGTGGTCATCCTTCAGCCTGGAGAAACTGAAGAAAGTATTACATACACTAATGAATGAACAAAATGCTACCACCTCACAGCAGTAGATATGTACAGGAAATATTCTGTGAAGAATTTCAATTTCTTGAAGGTGAACTATGCACAATTCTCCTGAGCTCCCAATCCTCTCACTTTAACAAAAGGACTGTGTTCATCACGAGTCAACATCAGTACTCAAAGAATGTCTCATACTAAGGACCTGCAAAACTTTAACCTAATCTAGATAAGAAGAGGTGTGACTCTTTAAGATGTCTGTTAGCAGCACCCAAGTTCTTTGGAGGTTTCATTACAGCTAGAAAATGTGAGTCCAACACCACTTTGGGGTTAAGAATCTGAGAAAGACTTTTCCAGATATTTTGGTTTGGTGCTGAACTCCACAAGACCCCATCAAGGTTGCATGTAAAACTAGACTAGCTCTGCAGATTCCAATAAACTGATTTGAGAGAACTAAAAGGTGCACAGAGACAACAGATCTCCATGTAAGGACTCCCTCAACAATCAGCACTCATTTCCTGAGGACATCCACACTATTCATGGAGACCTGGATCACACATAATCATCAGCATTGGACTATTGGGTGTCACAAGTCCATCTTTGTGCGCTTTCATTACAATACTGCAAAGATCTCTTACTGACTACTCATCCACCTGTTGCAAAGGATAAAGTGCAGGTAGATCATATGAGCTCTGACTAGCAGTGTTCAGCTATAATGTCAACTCTCTTAAAACACTCCCTCAAAAGGTTGCACATGATAGCAATCTGTGACATGTTTGAGTAGATTGCACCTGGTGCATAAGAGTGTTATTCCTGACGAGTGCAAACCAACTGCTGGAACCAGGACTATTGACCTCTAACATCTATTGACTGCAAAGGACAACTAGCAGAAACTAAACCTTGTAACCTGTGAGAGTGCCACCTCGACCCACAATCTCCCCAACACAAAACCAAGCATAGCATTCTCCCAAAAACAAAGCTGCAATACCAAGCTCTTCTAGCTTGAGGTCATTCCTTGCAAAAATCTTTTGTTTCACATAGTCAATTTCCTTCCATAGTGCATCATACCTCCCTGGCAAACTGCAGCAGCCCAACACCCAATCTGTCATCAGAAACCTAGATTCACCCATAACCTAACATGAACTAGTTGCCCAAAAAGCTTTTGAAGATAACCATTGATCATACACCTACTGCTAGTGAAGCAAAATGAATTGCTGCATATGCAGCATGAGATGTTAGGCAGCTAATCCTCAGCTGCAGGCATGCACTAATTACTCAAGGAGTTGCTGAAGTATGCTGCACAAACAGTGTGGAATTAGGTCATGCCAAATAGACCAGCTCTGCTTTCTTCTCACCCACCAACAGATGAGAAACTCCAGGCAGGCATTCTCAACAAATTGTCATAAACCCCCTCATCGAAGCCAAGCACAGGGATCACAGAACTCTTGGCCAGAAGCTGGAAAGTCTAGTCAACACACCTTGGAGAACTCTTGGCATTCACCATCAAGATATGCTACGTGATGCAATGAATCTAAGAATTAGGGACCAAGACGTTGGCCAAGTTTTGGAGGGGGGTTGGGGGGGGGGCTGCAGATAGCTTCCAGACTTCGAATGTGAAGTCAAGATCCTCTTAGTAACGTCAAGAACCTCTCAATAACTAAGCTAGGGTTACTACTACTAAATGGCTTGATGCTCCTCAACTGGCAAACACACACATGCACACAAATGCACACACATGTAATAATAAGAAAATAAACCTGGCAAGACGAGTGTAGAAAAGCTGCTTGGAAAGCTCCTGGCATTTTTGCACGGTGGGCTCCTGCTGGATGTACTGCTTGTTCTCCTCCAACAGCCGCTTGTAGAAAGTGGATCCGTGCTTGGCCGCCAACTCCGTGGCCACTGCAGCCTTGCTCTGCAACTGCCTGATCAGCGACGCCATGGCCAATAAGTCGCTGCTACAGTTGATGTTGTCCTCGCCCGTTCGCTCGCTCCTTCGATCGCTCGATCACGAAATTCTCCTCCTCGAGTGCGCGCTACGATTCACCAAACCCTAAATCTCGATCTCGAGCTCTTCCTCGTGAAAACAACACCCCGTCCACACGTACCTACCTAATACCTATTCGCATTCACCTAGAATAGGGGTAGGAGTATAAAGTAGGTATCTACACACGTATTATACACTCGATGACCCTAGTGTCCCTACATACATACATACATGCATACATACATACATACGTACATGCATGCATGCATACATTATATGTATACATAATATGGTCCCAAGTGTATACATATGTACTTGTTTGGAATTTATTTTAACCAATAAAATAAATTTAAAATATGGTGTATTTGATTTTTGAACTATGTTCTCTAGATGTATCCATAGTTTTTGGCTTAAGTACTCTAGTTATGTATATTGTAATGGTGTTATGATTATTATGATTATTATTATTATTGGAATATCTTTTCAAAAATCTCCAATTTCTTTACCATTATTTTTACCTCTTTGTCATAACTATCTTTTTACTCCTTTACCCTACCCATCATCAACATGGATATGAGAAAACAAATTAACTTGTACATCAATTATTATTTTTTTAAATTTAATTTTAATATTTATGCAGTTGTGATGACAATTTCAAATATCAAAGCTTTGGTTTTAATTCAATTTAAATCTAAATTCAATTCAAGGTTTGTGCAATGTCATTCAATATTTTATTCGAATAGAATTTAATTTTCACAAAATAAATTTTTTTTCATTTATTATTTTTAACACGTATATTAGGGTTAAGGCATTAAACTACTGCATTGAAAAAAAAAGGTGATTCAAAATGATTTTTTAATATGGTTTATGAAACATTATATTAAAAACTACATAAAAAAACCCCATGAAAAATCCAAAATGTAAAATATAATAATCTACATCAATTTGTACAAAAATGTTTAAAAAGTTACAAAAATACATGTCTATGTTCAAAAAGTTACTCAATGACTATTATTATTAAAACCATGAACTTGGCAATAAGCTTCAACCACTTCCTTCACTAGAGTTGCATAATGGTTGGTGTACATTTGATGATGCTTTATAGTAAGACGAACTACATTAATCACAAATTAGTCATTTGTAATTCCATGCAACTTACATCAAAATTTACACATTTTGTAAAAATCAATTTCAAATTCTAATCGAACAATTGAACTTAAAATAGATACCATTTATGAATGGTCTCTAATGCATGGAAATGAAGGCTTGTTTGCATATCCTCAAGTTGAGTGGACTTGCTAAATTCCTATTCCCATAAGGTGGCATGCGACCTTTATTTGCCCTCCTCACACAAGATAACTTGCACTTAAAGATGATTTCATCAAGTTTTTCATTGTTTTTAATTCATGAGAATGCATTTTGAAGGATGTATCTCACACCTCAATTCAAAATCTTCAAAATTTTCAATAGGATTTTAAAAGCAAATTTGACCAAAGGCAGTTTAATGATCTCTTGTTGCCCTTGTGTTGTTTCCTCTAAGCAATCCCATTTTAATGCAACTTTTGATCATGCACAAGTAGTTACCTTTTGCTCACTTAGTCTCAAAATTGATCAAGCATCATTCTCAAGATGCAAATGTTCATTATCAAATGATTTTGACATTGGGAGCCCCCTTCACAAGTTCAAAGGTGCCCAGGATTGCCTTTTTCAGCAATGGAAGGTGTTGATCCTCTCCTTCCTCTAACGGCGATGACGGAGATGCTGCTGCTGTAGCGACGCAACACCTCTCCTCTTTACTCAAAGCTCCTCCTCCTCCTCCGGCGGCGATGGTGGAGGCGGCTGTTTTTACAATGACGCTATAGCGAAGGAAGAAAAGACAAAAAGAAAAAAGAGAGGGGCAAAAAAAAAGTCCCTAAGTTTAAGTTTATCTGAAAACGTCCCCATTCCCAAACTGGTGCCCTGGTGGTGGGTGCCGGGTCACAGGGGCCGATTTTCTGCTAGGTCCTGCGCGTTTGGCCATACGCGTGGCACGGCCGGCCTCCAGCCGCACCTCACGATGCGCAAATTTCCACTGCATAACTTAATTTGTGTTTTCCAAGGTAATTGTGAGCTTCATCAGGTGCAGTTACAAGGAGTTTGTTTATGAATCGGTCTGTGGAATTTTGGCTGGCTCGACTTTGATTGGATTTCTTCGCTTAACCCTCGATCGAATTTTCTGAAGAAAGTTGTACTAGAGCGAAGGTTTCTTAGCTTTTGTCTGATTCAAGCGAGCTCGGGAGTTTGGTTCTTAGACCTTGTAGAAAGTTGCAAGAGAGCCAGAGAGATTCAGGAGAGCTAGTTGACCGCAGAGCAATTTAGTAGCTTCCATAGGTGTGGAGAATTAGGGTTTTGGAGAGATGAAACATTCGGATCAGGTGCGCCCCCCGACGACGAGTCGAGGAGACAATGATTTGGAGGCGCACATGCTGCAGAATTCCGATGAGCCGCCGGTCGCGGACGGAGCGCCGTTGCTGGAGAATCGGCCGCTTACGCCCCCGACGGACTCGTTGCTTTACGTATGCCTGGTTTTGAGCATAGTTTCGGCGTTGGGATCCGTGTTGTGCATGGTGGTGAACCTCGTGTCACTCCTCCGGTCCTTCGACTCTCGCGGATTCGATTATCGCGTCAGTGTACGTTTTCCCCTGTCGGCTCTTTCCTTGTTTGATTTTAGGTTAATTGTTAAGCCCTTCTGAATTTCCAATCCAACCTGAATGATTGCTCAAATGGCAATCCTTCTGGCTGGAATGCTTGTTGCACGTCACCTCCAGTTCCTTTGTTTCCAACTTTGTATTAGTTTTGCCAGGTATCATTCTTGCTTTTTTGTTGGTGCACTTGGGCGAACTTTGTAAACCAGACTCCAAAGAGAAGACTTCTCTGGGACTTGTTTCTCCCTCACACTCAGTCAAGGATAATGAATGCATTCAGTGAACATGTGAACATTTGTCCACTTATTTTCCTGCGTACTTGTTGCATGGTTGCATGAATTCCAGCTGAGAAGAGACGGGACCACTGTTCTTGCCCATTTGGCAGTTTGAGTTCTTGATTGTTGAATTCAGAAATCCAATGTTTGTACTGCTCCTTGCATTGTTTATTGAAGTACTTGTATGGCCCTTGCCTCTATCAGGCTGCAAATTGTACAAGGCTAATGTATTGGAGTATGATTGTAGAAAAAGAATTGTGTGAGTTCCATTTGAGAATTATGATGCAATGGATGCAGTGATGGCATTGTTGACACAGTTTTGGTTTGGAATTTTTTTGTTCAGCCATTTGTCTTGATCTTGCGCTGCTATGCTGTTGCCATTGCCTTCTTTGTTGCTCTTGCTGAGACCGAGTGGGAGGTCATATTCAGGCTCTGGCAGGTGCATTTTTTCCTCTCAACTCATTTCTGGTCATGGATTAGCTTGTGTCTGGTGCAAGCTCCTGTTGGAGTTGAAACAGCAATTGCAGGCATGAAATTGCAGAAGAACCTGAGAGTGGGTCCTTTGTCTTAATTTTGGGAGGAATTTTAGCCCTGTTCTAGAATTGGATCAGTTTGGTGAGAATCCTAGACAAATGATAAGAACATCTAGGGCTTTTTTTGTGCCAGCCAGTAAACAGGTTATCAGATGATGTTTTATCGCTGAGTCACCTGGTTGAAAAGTATTCCAACAGAGGTGTTAATGCTTATAATGGCATTATAGTCTTGACATCTGTACCCCCACCTCTCATGCAGCGTCCACCACAAGATGCTCTTGTACTCCCATCTTAGAGTGGAGTGGTGTTTACTGGGCTGTGGATCAAGTCTGGTGATTTGACAGTGACTTTCTGCAGGTGCTGGAATATTGGGTTGGGCGAGGGATGTTTCAGATATTGTAAGTGATAACTATAATGTCAATCTCTCAATTAAAACATTGATTGCATTGTGTCCTGACCACAGGTTTCCAAACTATTCTCTTGCATCAGTGCTGACAGGGTGACCCCAGTTTTTATTGAATTGAGGCAAATCCCCTCTGAATTCTAGGGAGCTGGCTCTTGAAGGGAACTGATTGTTACAACCTTGTCAACAGCATGATGATATAGTGTGGTGTATGTGATATGTTGTTATGACAGCGTTGCAACATTGACGAAGGTGCTCGCACGAGCAAGTGGAGAGACTCCGGCAGAGAGTGTTCTACATGAAGTAGCCAGCTGGTGGCTTCTGATTTGTGGCATAGTATACACTGCTGCTGTAAGTTAGCCTTTGTGAATCTGTTCAGACATTGTAGATGAAAGTGACTTATTTGTGACATTTGTATCAATCCTTCATTTCCAAGGCCCTCCCGTTTCTTTGAGTAGCACTACATTTTTGACACCCACAACCTGGAACAGTTGTTGTGTATTGTGACTGCCTGATGTTTTGGTATCTGTCTTCTCATGGTGTTGTATGCAGGGATTACTATGCATTGGGCGAATAAAGCGCAGTCATTTGAGAGAGGCGAACAGGCACCAACAAGCTATTAAAGACCTTGAGGTATACTCCCTTGTTCAGAACCGTATTGTTGAAGGAATGATATCAACCTCAAGAAAGCTTATCTGGAATTGTTTGATTGTGGCAAAGAGTATCAATCCTGTGACCATTACAATTTATGACTCCAATCTTGAACCTGTTATCTGAAGGCTAGGATTTAATGCCATGACTAGTCCAGATGATTTAACTGTAGATGGAGTGTTCTTGACATTTGTGCATTGTGCCCAGAACTAAGTTGGCACTGCTGTATACTTTTGGCTCTCAACAGGAAGTCCACAGACGAAGAGCAGAACTGGAGGCACAGCTAGGGCATAGCTAAGGAAGCCAATGAAACCATTAAGGTGGTCAGAGAAATTTAGTCCACAGACTGAAATGAACCACCTTTGCAGAAAACCATTGTCAGCACCATATACAGTGTAGGGCAAACAGAGGAGGATGCTTTTGCATGGTGCATATGATGATGTGCACATGCTTTTGTACAGGATGCACTCTGCATTTCTTGGTGTCCTGGGTTGTGTGATGGTTAGAAAATTTTGGGTTGCAAGATTAAGCACCATCGGGAGTTTGTTCGAAATGGAGGTTTAAAAAGGCACATCCTGGAAATAATGTAGAGCAACCTTGAGGTATTTCATGTCAGTGATTCACAAACTGGAGAGTTCTAGACTAAACTTTGTTTTTGGCATTTCACAGCAGGTCTTTGACCCCCGTGCTATGTTGGGTGATCTACTGAATGCTTAATTTGAGCACATTGTTTGGAATTTCTGGAAGGTGGGGTGATTTTTAGAATTTAAATTTGAGTTCAGATGTTTGAGAAGATCTAGCTTGAACAAGATAGGACAAGCTAAAGCCTTACTGTTGTAAGATTCCTCAATTTCAATAAATTCACTCTTGGAAATGGTGTACTTCTTTGGACACATATGAGCAAATCTTAACCTTGAAATCTTTGTTCACCATCAGTTTATTCTTCTAGTTGTCAACTTCTTACATGATTGTAGATGTTCTGACCCTTTTTAACCTGATTGTAAGCAACATCTACTGTCACCTTTTCATCTGACACACTGTCCTGTCTATAACATGGCTTGTCAGTTGATCTGTGCTGTAGAGCATACTGTGACATTTTGTTTTTGCAGTTTGGGGGAATTTGACTGGTGATTATTGAAGGAACATGAAGAGTCTGACTGCCTTCAAGAGAGCCTCTCTGGCCACTTGTGAACTGTCCCCAAGCAGCTTTTGATGGCTACATCAGACTGTCAGTCACCAGAATCTCTTAACTCATTCTTTCATTCAATGTAGCTGCTGTCCTCTCTCAGTTGCTATTAAATGTAATCCCTGGAAACTCATTGTTTATAATACATATTTCATCTCTTTCCTTTTAAGATGGAGCAAAATGAATGTAGGCAAAACTCTCTAATTCACCACTCTACCAGAGGGTAGCTAGAACTCTCTTTATAGTTCAACAAACAGAGAATCGTCTATCTTAAATGCCAGTCAGTTCTACTTCTGACAGCATTATCTGGAGAGAATTCCATTTGATGGAACCTAATCCAGTGTCCAACTGAGATAACACAGGTTGTGTGACCATCAGACAATGAAGCTACTTACTTTCTGAAGAGGTACCAGAAGCTGTACACCTCAAGAAAATGGTGCATAGTGCAATCTACAGCAATTAAGGTAGGATTCCTCTACCTATGTTGGGGAGGATAAAGTTCCAATGACTTTGGTTCAGCAGATGTGGACTGCATCACGTCCAAAGACAAGTGATTAACTGTCATCATTTCATCAAATGTTGGAATCTGTCATCAGATTGATCATAAAATTGTCTGGAGAGCCACTTAGAAGGCAACCCAATTTGAGCATGGTGGGTATAGAAACTAGGCTGCAAGAAGTAGAATTGGAAATGCAATTACAGAATGCAGAGCAAAATTGGATGGGAGAGAGAGAGTTGGGCAGATGTGGTGAGTCACATTGTCCAAGTCTACTTCTAGCAGATGTCTGCACGATGAAATTCCTCTCTTTTCTCTCTTTCTTGCCCTCAAACTAGTTACCAAATGCGAGTCATAATTTCTCAAGCCTTTCTGTCTCTAAATTGAGTGGCTGCCTCAAACTTGCCTCTCCTGCAGCTACTCCAGAATTCACAAACATTCCTCTGCTACACTGAGTACAACTCACCAGAAAAGAAATGCTGGGTCACAGTTCTCTTGAGTCCGCATTGAAGTCCTCATCTGTTTTGGTGTCTTTCTACTCTTAGTCCCCTCTTGGCAACCAGTGTTCAGTTTGTGAAAGATTGCACCGATTTGATGTTTCTTACACTTCAATCTCTGTTGCAAACAAGCAAGGTGATGCTAAGCTGGTGACGCCCCCATCAGTTCTCTTTGCCTCCGCATTTCCAGAATTTTCTTGTGGGAATTGGAGTGCTTGTGGGCAATGTAAGCAGGGCTAGAAGCAGGCCTATACTCTGGCAGAAGTCTGCCGGATTTGTAGCGCACCCCGCAAGCGTTGCACAGAGTTTTGGGTCCCATGGGTCCTATTCTCCACTGCGGTGTTTTCTGGGTCTGGCAGTGCTGGCATTGTAGTATTTCTCCTCCTCCTTGCTGGGATGCAGATAATTTCCTGGTTTGCTTTGCTCTTTGGGAGTAGAACGATTGCCATTCCTCCCCTTCCTCTACCGTGTCTTGTTGTGCACTGCATTGAGACGTTGCTGCCGAGATTCTAGCACTGGTACCACATGAGGTGGTTGTAGTAGAGGACAGAATGCCTGACACCCAAATCTTTCCTCCATTCCGTGAGCGTTTGCTTCTAGCGCGTGCAGGCACACAGAAATCCAGGCTATGAAGCTCACTGCCTGTCAGCTCCGATGATGTGGCACTGGTCTGCTGGTCCAGCACAGACAAGGGACTCGCAGCCGCCTTGTCGTACCCTGGGCCGCGCTGCTTCGTGGTGAATAAGGCCGAGATCTCGCTCTCCCTCTCCTCAATCGAGATGACACTACTACAATCATTCGACCATGTCCTCCTGCAGGAAGAATCATCGCTTACCGTGAATGAATCCTCCAGAAATAGCCTCGATGCCCACTCCAGTTCCTCGAGCTCCTCGATATACTGCAGCCAGCCTCACAAGAAGAGCACAATGTGAGAGAGCACGACAGCTATGAGTAACTCGAGTGCAATGGCTGGACACTTCAGTACACAGTAGCAATGCAGGTGATTGCTTTGCACAGTCCTCTTGTATTGTCTCGAGAAAGCAATATAAGCCCCATATTGCAGATCCACGTTCTACAAACCGACGACATCATGCAAGGTGTGCAGATGATGGAGGAGTTGATGGTGACTTACTGGGACACAGAGGTCCGCTTCTTCGATTGATGCTGCAGCTGCTGTGCCTTCTTCTTCTAACTGCGGTAATTCAGTGTGCAGATGCTCCAGCGCTGTACTTCCTTTCTCCACAGAAAAAGAAGAAGAAGAAGCAGAAGAAGCTAGTGCTGCTGCCTGCAGGCAACCAATTGTCTCGACTTTTGTAACTGATGGAACAACTGCTGTGAAACTTGAGGCAGCTGCTAGCTGCAGCTGGTGATCTGCTGCAGCTTCTTCACCTATCGGCCCCGCTATGTCTTCATTGGAGAAATCCAGCAAGTCGTCAATCGGAAAATTTACTGCGTCGAAAGGCTGCTGGCTCGGACCAGCTGCGCCATCTGCAGAAACCACCACCAAAGGCTTTTGTTGTTTCTTGAGTGAGCACTGATGATCAAGTCCCACAAGCTGCTGCCCTGCAAGAGGTAGTCGGATCAGAGCCGAGTGATGATCCATTTTCCAAACAACAACTCGAATGCTACTTTTATGTGGAGAAATTGTTACGGATTTTCCACGAGCTCCAAGAAACCAAAACTTCCAACGAAGGAAGGAAGGAAGGAAGGAAGAAGGTGTGTGCTCACGGCCCGTGGTCGCGACTATTTTGTCGGGAGAGAGAGGCGCGCCGCGCAGCTTCACAACGCGAGAGGAGGTTCTCAGAGCTACAAGAGCTTCAGAGGTAGTATAAATGTACGTATCACTAATAAGTACTGTATGTATCAATTGTCCGTATGGTCGTATAATTGTACGTATAAAGTGAAGAGATCTCAGAGACCAAAAGAACTAAAAAGAAAAAGAAAAAGAAAAAAGAGAGATAAGTTAGGACTTCTAAGTTAGTGTCTCTTTCACAAATTTTTCTTCCACTTTTTCCTGCAGTCTAATATTTTTATTTTTATTTTTTCCTTTATTTTTTTTCTATTTCCTCTAATTTCTTCCTTCTTCAACTTTTTTTTTCCTAACTTCAAAATTTTTGTTCACAATAAATTTTCTTTTTTTTAAATTACATTTTGGTGACAAATTCACATTTTTAGCACAAGGTTTTTTTAAAGAATAAATTTGTAACAAATTGACATTTCCAACATAAGATCACATTCTGATGAGCGTCCTTTTCAATGAAAATTCCTTCACTTTAATTTATTGTGTTTATCTCTCAATTCTTTTTCTAATATCTTGTGTTTTTATAAGATGTGACTTTAGTAATATAAACAAGGTGATTTTTTTGGTGATGAGTTTTCACTATTTTTTAAAGAAAAATTTGAGAAAAAATTCCAATGTTTCTTCCAAAAGCATGTGTGCTTTTTCAGCAAAGAATCTTCACTTTCATGAAATCCAAAATTGAAAAAAAAAAAAGTAAAAAAGTATATATATAATTGTTTGACATTAATTCATCATGTGGCATCCATTTTACATTGAAACATATAAAACCACTCCTTACAAAAATTCTCACATATTGAAAATTAAAAAGGCCCCTTATTTTGGGAATCCCCCTATGGCCCTATATACACACCTCTCCCCCCACCTGCCCCCAAACACCAAATTGGTGTGAAACTTGCTAGTGTGCACTCGGCTGCTTGTGAAAAAACTGCTTGCACTTGGCTTTTCCTCTTATGATTATTATTATTATTATTATCACTTCCATTTCCTAATTTCACCCTCCTGAGTTACCTACTTTATTGGACCTATATAATTTTAGCCTTCCAAGTTACATGATTGTTCTGGGTGCATTGAAGTCCATCATTGTATTGCACCTAAGCTTTCTGTTTGTTGCCTTGTTGTTGTTGTTGGAACTTGTTGGGAACTCAGTGGTTATGTGATGTATGTAAGTACCTATGTAGGTATTTATGGTGGGTATGTTTGGACATGCCTACATCCCAAGTTCCAACCTATTATTTTTGAAAGGTAGTTCATGTAAAGTTGGGTGGCAGAAGAATCTGCCATAGCCTCTCTAACATGTATATAATTGTAATAGTGTGGCATGGAGAATCTGCAATTGCATTGCTGTATACAATAAGTTCTCCAACGTGGGAGTTCACAGTTGTACCAGAGCCAATTGTGGCTTTCTATAGTTAGAGAGGCAGGCAGGCTATTTGCCACTTGCCTAAAACACAACTAAGCAGGCAGGCTTTCAGTTTCAAAGGAAAGGGGAGGGGAGGGGAGGGGAGGGGAGAGAAGAGCTCTTGAGAAGGGAGAGTGCTAATGGGAGCCAGAGTGAATCAGCACTCACTAGTGCAACATTAAGGATGGATGTTATGTAAACAGAGGATAAACTTTTTCATTGTATTCTAGTTCCATTGTTAACCACAGTGGTTACCTATATATACAAAACCATCGGAGGCATGTATCTACATACCTAGTAGTCACCTAGTGTCTTACTTTTTTACCAACCTATGTAGCGTCTACTTACATTCACTACCTACTTACCTTATACTACTTGGCCTCTTTCATAAGAGTTACCAATGTTGGGCAGGGTGCACAATGTTGGGCAGGTTAGAACTGTTGGTGGTTTCAGTAGTTCCAATGAGTCAAAAACCAAACTGGAATCTACTATATAAATTCACTTGTTCTGTCTGTCTGTCCGACGACAATTCTGCACAGACACGGCCTTTTCTATGGCAGAACCCGCAGGTGGTGGAGAGACACACGCTGGCAGAACCGGCCTTTTCTATGGCAGAACCCGCAGGTGGCGTCTGTCCGTCTGTCGAGGTCCTGAAACCTAGATCCCAACTGTCCGTCTGTCGAGGTCCTGAAACCCAGATCCCAACTAATATCTTAATTCACTTATCGGCGAATTTTTTGTTTTGGGGACCTATTGGAACCTATTCTGAAAAAATGGCGATTTCTTCTTCTTTTTTTGGCCCTGAAAATGTGGTCACTTTGTCACTTTTTTTTCCACAAAAATCATTTGTATGAGTCATACCTAATTTTTTGTCACAAAGTGGCAGAAAAATAAAC
>Ga0209611_10011201_pt1 | contig 12997 bp, 7 predicted proteins | sample S1TSphgellanicum_3_FD_187693 | JGI IMG/M metagenome (GOLD analysis project Ga0209611, IMG submission 187693) | Host-associated microbial communities from peat moss isolated from Minnesota, USA - S1T2_Fc - Sphagnum magellanicum MG (SPAdes) (version 2) | ecosystem: Host-associated > Plants > Peat... | reverse complement strand
TGCAGCAGAAACTCAGTTCCTAGTATGGTGCTTGTCACCGGCCTTTTCCCACTGTAGGGAGCTGATGAAGTCAGTGGGGAAGTTGTGATAGTTAAGTCACTATCATACATACTACTGTTGATGGTCCCTGAACAGGTGTGAGGCTGGCACTTTTGTTCATACTGGTGTGTGTTTTTCGTTTTTTGTTTGTTTTTTGTCTCCCCGTGTTTGGTTCTTTCTGTGGCTTCCTGAGGAAGTGTTAACCTTGCTGTTTCTTCTTCATTGTGAGAATGGAGATTTCTCTATTCTTATGAAAGATATTCCTTTGCTACCACCCTGCATTGAGTGGAGTTTTGTGCCATAGATGAGTTCCAATTCTTTCAATCTTGCTCTGAGGCAGCCAGGTAGTGTAACCTGTCTCACATTTTCTATAATGCTGGACTCTGTTATATCAACAAGGAATTGTTCTCCATCTGGGATATATAGGTTGATGTCCTGTTTGCCATGGAAGGAAAACAGACAATTGGAAGGGGATATGAGTCCCTGCAGGTTTATACTAGCTGTGTAAAATCAAGAAAGAGAATATAGCTAACTGAAACAGAGGTGTAGTGAAGCTTGCAACACTGCAAGATCTGTAGTGGTATCCAAACTTCTTGGAGATTGTAATGGAAAGAAAGAAATGGCTCAAAATCAATTACATGATGACCTAGGTCTCAGTACCAACAGTAGTAAATGAACATGGAGTTTGTGAACTAAGTTCTGGTTGTTTTGCAATCTACAGTTATGACTACTCAGGTTATGGAGCATCCACTGGGAAGGTCAGTAATCAATTCTTGTTGTGATTTTCTTTTGTTAAGCTCAAGACATTCTCAGTCATGTTCATTCTTTTACTTCCACTCTCAATATGAACTCATTCTTAATTACAACAAAGAAATGGATGAAGTTCAAGCTGCCATTAGCTTACTTCTTCACTAATCCCAATTGTCTTACTGAGCCAGGGTGGATTGGATGTTCACCTTGGACTAAAAGTTTGCTTGTTCGAACCCTTAGAAGATGTTAATTGTTGACAAGTCTATGGATGGCAAACATGAATAGACTAGGTAGTGTCAGTGCACCTCATAGCACCTTGTAGCAATTTTTCCATCTTAATTTGTTATTTTGTGTGTCTTTTCTGCATGCGAACAAGCAGCCAAGTGAACCAAACACATATGCAGACATAGAAGCAGCTTACGAATGTCTTGAGCGCACCTATGGTGTTCAAGAAGAAAATGTGGTGCTGTATGGGCAGTCAGTTGGCAGTGGTCCAACATTGGATTTGGCAACCCGGAAACCTCACCTGCGTGGTGTGGTGTTGCACAGCCCAATACTCTCAGGTTTACGTGTCATGTATCCTGTGAAGCGCACATACTGGTTTGACATCTACAAGGTGAGAATCAGGCCTCAGAATTCTCAATACCTCACAAGTATTGGGTTTTGGTCCATTAGGTGTTAGCCATTATTATGAACTGTTTATCATTGTCATCTGAGGCTGGTATCTGGGTTGGGTGCAGAACATCGACAAGATTGGCTTAGTCAACTGCCCTGTCCTGGTGATGCATGTGAGTGCTAATGACATCATCTAAACCTAACTGTTCATCCCCCAACCTTGGTTTTATTTTCTGGATAAATGCAGTTGCTTGAATGTTTTGAAACCTTTCCATAAGACATTTCACTATTCTGCAATAAAATCTGAAATTTCCACTTCATCCATGACAGTTGGCATTAGATCCAGTGAAATTCTGTTCCAGAAAAAATCTTGTATCTCAGCATAAGTGCTGTCTAAGGTAGGAGATTTTTTGTGACTTGGTCTTCAGATCTTGTGGTTGGGCCTGCTAAGATTGGGGAAACAGGATCAGTCCCTCCTTTATACCCATCTGATTGGAAACTGGGTATCAACTGCAGGGTACAGCAGATGAAGTGGTCGACTGGTCACATGGGAAGCAATTGTATGAATTGTCTAACAAAAAGTATGAGCCATTGTGGTTGAAGGGGGGTGGGCACTGCAACCTGGAACTTTATCCAGAATATATCAAGCATCTTCGCAAATATTTGCAAACACTGGAGCGATCAGTGGATATTGTTAGGATTGGCTCACGGCGAGGATCCATATAACATGGACACTCTCTAGAACAACCTTTAAGTGCTGACTCAAGTCTAAACAGGTTCCCTGTACATATTTTTGCCTGTACACTTTGGAATGTTCCACTGAGAGCTGTGTTAGTTGTGAATGACAGAAATATGTAGAAAAAGGTGGGTGCTCATTAGTGGACAGCAAGGGTGGAGTCTATTGGATCAGGGGATTGACATGGGGGGATGTGAGAAGTTGGTAGTCAAGGAAATGGAAAGCAGATGACTATGTCATCAGATGATTTGCTTCTGTCTGACAAGAGCTTCACTTCCAGGAGGTCTTATGAGAGGTTCAATTGAGATACATTGAAGTTTGTAGGTGGTTAGGGCTATTTGACTTTTTCCAAGTCAACTTGCACTGAGGGAACTTAGAAAGCTCCAAGTGATGTTCAAATTGCAAGTTGAGATGCTTATTTCAGATTGAGAACTAGATAGGTCCTGTAGGAGGGAAGCTACCAAGTTGCCAAGAGGGTGCTATCCCAGATTGATTGAATCACCCTGAAGAAGGCAGTTGTTGTACAACCAAGGGTTTGTGACCTCCCTTTGGCCTCTTTGGCCTTGCATTTATCACTTAGGAGCATAATGTGGGAGTACCACATGATGTGATCCATTGATGATCTATCTGTACACTTTCTTCATGCTCTGCATAATAAACAACAGTTCACATTTTCAGCATGCTACCATCTTGTGTGGCCTATGTGGAACCAGTTGTTGCCAGGCAGGTCCATGCAGGTGCATGGTGTTGCCAAGCTGGTGATAGCTTTGAAGGTTGACAGTTGTAATTTGCAGCTTTTTTACAGTCGATCTTATGATGCAAAGTTGCTCTTTCAGTATGCCATCCTTGCCTAATGTGTTTATGAGGAAGGGCACCTTGTCAGTACTAGCTTCCTAATCCTTCCTTGGTTGTCATGTCACAGATTTGCAGACCATTTGTTGACAGTGTCTCTGTGACAGTGCATCCTCAGAGTGGATGCCCTCTACTTACAGATGTTGATCTTTGAATGCTCTGCATGAAGTTCTTCTGGCCCTTAGAATACCTTGTTTACAGATTCGTGACGACACTGTTCTGTAGCATACAGGCACATTGATGATACTTTTGTGAATGTGCATCTATTATAATCTAAGTAAAAGCACCAGCCAACAACATCACAATTGATCTCTAATAGGGTATCTTCCTCACCTATACATTGAAGCTGACCTTATATAACTGACCTTCTACTGGGTGTTGCTTCTGTGTGAGCACCATTAGTGTGGATCTGCTTCTGATCCCATCAAGAACCATGAGTGATAGAGATTGTAATTTCTCTGGCTGCAAGCTATGGATTGCCAACCCAAGGAATCAACATTTGCAGGCTTCAAGAAGTAGTGCTCATAGTTGGCCTGCAATTTACTCATGGTCGAGGTTGGGATGAACATATGAACCCATCCAAAAAGAGCTTCAATGGTGATGTAAAATGTCTCTGGTTTGATTTTAGTTGAATTGTTTGTACACGATGTTAGGCATTAGAGCACTGATGGTGGGTTCTGTCACAGCTATGGCAGTCAGGGAAATGCTGAGCTCCTCCTTGACATTGAGTTTGCCATCAAGCATGGAATAGCTGTTCAAGAGCATGCAGTAAGCTGCTCCCCTTCATGGGAAGATGTGCCATGCACGTTGATCATAGATGGAGTGGTGACCAAAACCAACAGGTATGCAGCCTGATATGAGAAAATCACAAACACCTCTTCATGTTAGGCTGTTGCCAGGAATATGCATGCAGAGGATGGAGTTGAGAAAGGCTTTGTGAGACACTGGGTTTTTCTCACAGTTGACAACATCAGTGAAGAACAGTTCTCTGTGAAAAGTTTGAGGATTTGTTGCATGAGCTGTTTTGTTGTAGGGAGCCAAAGAAATACTGGTTGTTCAGGGACTGCTGAAAAACAGCATGTGAAGCTCCCTTCTCTGTAAAGCACAGTTCATGGCAATGACATAATTTGATGATTGGATTAAGGGTGCAAGCAAGTCAGCTACAGTACAGCCCTCTGATTGTCTCTCAACAACTTTCTCTCAATAGAGACTTCTGTGATGTTCTTGAACTCCATCAAGTAGAGGAAGCAGTTCCCCTACCTGTGCTCAAACTCTTCTCTCCAGTGGTCCACGAGAATTCTGCCATCAGCAAGCCCTCTTTTCCTTTTTGCCTCTAATCAGGGGCTCAGTGTCAAATGTTTTATAACCATCCAACCAGTCTCTGCCTCAATTGAGCTCTGGTAGCCATGGTTACAGTATCTACCATTTTTTGGCTAAAATGTAGAGTGCTATAGAAGGGCATATAACTGAACAGGGGATTCTCAAGATCATTGGTGGACAAGGACACTGCTATGGTCTCACATGGTACAGAAGCTGAAGACTGATCTGATTAGATTTGTACCAAGCATCACAAGGGAGCCAAAGATTGGAGAGGGGAGTCATTCATGTTGAAAATGAGTTGTTACTCAATTCTTGCTGGAAAGATTTTCTCGCACTTCATATTTCTGCTTCTCAGCTTTCAGCTATGATTGGAGCATCATTGCCATTGCAGGTTTGTCAATGAAGGGTTCTACATTGAGTCACTTGCTAACAAAAAAACTTGAGAGAGAAAAACCGTATTTGACTAGATTGCATCCCTCAATAGCCAAGCTGCATCTATGGAGAACCAAACACAGGTGGCTGACAGCTAACCATTCACAACTAAAGGGAGATCTAGCTAGGTGAGAACTAAGAACATCCCCTCTCACTCCTGCACTCCAATTCTCATTAGAGCTGTAGGCAGGGTATTCCCTGAGCTCCTTCTCGAAACCACCTCCAACACCTTTGTCAGACTCTTCAGATATCACTCATCATACAGAAGCAGTGTTCTTGTCAGAGAGCAGCAGAAACTATGTTTCTAATGCTTGAAGTCCCTGTTCAAGACTCAATTGTCTTCTTGATACTTTGTTGCATCAGTTTCAAGGAGAAGAGCAGGCTCTCTGTTGGAGCCTTCATTTCTTCTCTGACTAATGAACTGACTATTCATCACCCACAGAAAGCCGTGGGATAGTAGGTGTGCCAGAGTCAACAAGTTCTTGTATTGTCCAGCTCACACCTGATCAACCTCTATCTAGAGAGACTTCATCACCTCAATGGAAGATCCAAACTCAAGTTCACTGAATGGGGCCGAGGAACACACCCGTCAATGGCAGATCACCAGTAAGACTATTGTATGAAGAGGAACTTCATAACTTAGAAAATTGGTTCCATTCCTCCAGTTATTTAACACTGAACAAAAGACAATCAGGGAGTCTGATGAGGTTTGTTTTTCCTTCTTACATAAAATACAACTCAGGATCTGAATAGGAAAGAAAAGAGTTGATGATTGAAGAACCCTCTCAGCAAGAAAAGACCTTTGATGTACCTTAGGTTCCACCATATATCTCTTCACTATTCATTGTGACATAAATAGAAGTTTTTGAGTTTGATGGGTGTGAGATGAATTAGTTTCCTGATTAAGTCATAGAGAATAGAATCAACTTCTTTTTCATTCATTTTTGTTACTGTGTTTGTTTTGCAACTGTTGGTATGGAGGATGACTGATAATTTTGTTGACCAAAACACCAAATCCTTGTAGGGCATACCTCTTTGGATCATGAAGATTCCCCTCTTCACTAACTGCATTCAACTTTCAACTGTAGTGTCAGATTTTCCTCCTCTAAGTCAGACATTTCAAGTTTTTCTGAGATGAGATTTGCACCATGAAATCCACATTCCATTGTTCCTACATAAAAGGAGATCATCAACATTAAGAATTGACATTGTCTTGTAGAAAAAAGTGAAAAAACTTTATGCTGAATATTACGTTGGCTTGTACATGAAGTCCAGAGTGTAGTGTGTAGTCCCCCCTTTATTTCTTGAAACTTTAATCCTTCTTGTAGGATCAATTTTGTCATACCAAGGTTGAACATGTTATTTCAAACCAGACAAGGCTTTTTAAAGGTTTCTTTCCTTTTTACTTTCAAACCTGCAAGTTTGAAGGATATTTACTTCTCCCTTAAGGTTGGCATGGAGAAAGTGGTTTTTACATTGATATGACAAAAATTCCAACTTTCTTTAGCTGCTAAGCAAAATAGCCTTAATAGTGACCCATTTTCAGTCAATGGCCTCTCTTCGCATGAAACCCCTGGGAGTAACCTTGTCTCGCATTTCTGTACTGACCGATTTGCCTTCAAAAACATCTGTTAGAGATTCAGATTTTTAGCTGGTGGCAGCTCTGGAATTGCCCAACTGTGGGTTGAGTCCATATCCTCAGTCATAACTCTGTGCCACTGGGAATCTTGTGGATGCTTCTTCAAAAGGTTGTGGTCCAATTGGTAGGGTCAAGTGCCTTACAAAGAAACTGTGGGACCATTTTTGAGGTTTCACGGTTGTCCTTTCAAACTTGTATTCAGTTTATGTGTTGGTGGACATCATGTTGGAATAGGAGGGTGGATCAAGTCTAGTTGCATTGTCAGGCCACTCTTACCTTCTGCAAAATCCTCCAAAGATGGAGTGAAGCTGTTTGAGAACTGTGGCCAATCTTATTAGTTGAAAATGTGGCCAAATTTTATTTCTCTGCAATAATCCAGACTCCTGTGGTCCTGACAAACCACTTGTGTCCAGAGAAATCTTATATATGTTTTGTGATAACCCATCATCACTTGAAGTTGAGTGTCTGAGCTAATGTCACTCATCAAGAGGTTTCCAAAGGAACCAGATGTATTTGGAAATCAGAGTTAGCAAACACCTAATGTTGATGTTTATTGAAGGTGGCATCTTATTAACTCACAACAATCTTCCTTGATTTAGGTACAGAACACCTACATGCTTTGGAATAACCATCATTCCAATTCGACATTTATTGAAGGTGACATCTTAACTCACAAGAATCTTCCTTGATTTATGTACACAGCACCAATGGGCAAATTCCCCATGACAGCTTATTGCTCTAGTTTGTCTCTCCAGGATTTATGCAAGTGAACTTATGCTTGACACCAAAAGTTATGGTGTGAGATGGACCTAGTTTAACTCTTTTGTGCCTCAGTAGATTTTTCCACAATTGTAAGTTTTAGTAAGGGAAGAATTCATGAGGTAGACAACAATTTCAACCACTTCAGATCCAAGGTTTGTTATTATTGCCGGTAAGGAAAGCTCTCCCTAGATTATTTTTATTCTCATGTTTCGGAACCCCATTTTGTATGGAGCTATGAGGTTGAGTGACTTAGCATTGAGTTTCATTTTGGGTTCCAAAGGATTGGAAATTCTCAAGAGGGATACTAATCTAAATACGTTATGCTTGTTTCGGTTTCATTTTCAATCATTGTTTAAAAACATTTCACAGTATCAAATGCCTGTCAGTTGTGTCCTGCATGAGAGGAAGTACACCTGACATTTTATTTGCCCAGCTCATATTATTTGGGATTGTGGGAAAGAATTTAAAACTGGAAGAGAAGTTTCTGCCAAGGCCCCAAATGCATGAAGTCTGTGACTTCTTTTGCATGCTTCAAAAGCGCTCTTGCTGAGCCTCTTCTTTCAGATATCGAGTTATACGTGAAGTACCCCAAACTGAGGCTACATGGCCCAAGTTTCAGCGAAACTGGCGACAAAATGAGAAGTCAGGATGAAAACAGTAGACAGAAAAAAAAGGCGTGACCAAACTAGTTTTCTCACCTAAATCAGTCCTCATTTTCTGAACTGATGCCTGGTTTTATGCGTTGTCGGAATATGATCCTGCAAATCTTCTGAACTGATACCTGGTTTCATGCCTTTTCAGAATATGATCCTGCAAATCTTCTGAACTGATACCTAGTTTCATGAAATGACACCCAAATTTTCTCGTTTTAAGGATATGCTCAAATTGGGGATGAAGCAGGGGTTAGAGGGTCAGACAAGGCCCAAAGACAGGGTGACTTTATGGATAACTCTAAAATTAGTCACAAATCTTTGAATGTAAAGAAAGAGAAAATGTGCCTAATCCGTCCCCATTATTCAAAATTTCCAAACTGGGATAATTTAAATTTCCCATGTGTTGATGCTATATCACAAAGGAATTTTAGGGTTCAAAAATATTTGCATCAAGCTGAGAGTTAGGATTTAGGGTTTCAACTAAAAATTAGGGAGATTTGTGGATAGTTTATGAAGATTGGTGCAGGAGTAACCAATTTCACCACTCTCAGATGAGAGGTCTCTAGTAATATCTCTAATTTCTAGGGGCCCAGTGAACCAGCACCCACCAGTGCACCATCCACTCAATACCTGTTGTTACTCAGTTATGGATGAGCCTCAACTGAGTTAATAGTTGGTTTCACTTTGGTAACTAATTCTGAAAAAAATAGGTCCCATATATTGGTAGATAAGTAAGAAAATAGGTAACTACTACATAAGTAGATGGTTTATACCCAGGTAAGGGCTGCTTTTAATCCCTACCTACTAACAACCATCTAGCCTGCTAGTGGGTTGTTGTAGGTATGTAATAAAAAAAAGCAACTGAGCTGACCACCATGGTTAGCTAGGGAACTGGAACCCAACAGAAAACTGTTTCCTGACCACTTACCATTCATCCTTCATGTGGGTTCTGGTTCACTGTGGCCATTTTTGGGTATCCTGCAGACCTAATTCCATCAGCTTCTCCTAGTCTAGAAGTGTTTTTGCAGCACTCGAACCTCTTCAAACACTATTTTGAGTGATTTGGTAAGACTCCCTCATTAGAAAGTTTTCCAAAGGTGTGAGCTCCAAAGATCTCCTTCCAAAAACCCCATGGTAATGAAATTGAGGTAAGGGCAATGTGCTGCCCATTACTGAGTTAGGGGAAATGAAGGTCCTCTCTTCTGGTCACTCAAGAATCTCCAAAACTTCCAAACTACTCATGACGTTGGAATACTGCAGAATAAAGCCAAGTCTTTGAATTAGAGGATAAGAACCTCTGATTCCATTTTCAGAAGCTTTGAGGTTCACTTTACATTAGGGCTCAAGCCCAGGAATCTTGACCTGATTAAGTCTTTTGCTTAACGTCGTGCTCTAACTTGAGCTGCTAAAAGAAAATGTATCTTAATGGCCCAAAACCGATTGGTGCATCATCAATGCCACTCGAATCTTGGACCAAAGAAGACACTCCTTTTTATACAATTTTTTCCTCTTCTCCTTTTCCACTTGTCAGTTTCAACAACTCTTCTCTTAGTCTTGAAAACTTCAACATGGATGAAAAGAAGCATAATGTTCTTATCTCCTTTATGTTCATAGTAATTGTCATATGATGAGAATAATTGCTAAATGAGATCAAGATTTTGGATTAGAACTCATGATGGCTATAGTTGTTATTTAAGGAAAAGGAGGTCCGAAGGAGAGGGCATTGTGACAACATGATTGGCATAGTAGTTTTTTGAACATTCAACTCATGAATAATCACACAAAAAATTGTTTCTAACATGCATAATGTTAAGTTTCAAACATTTTACATGTTTCTGCAAGGTCAATCTTCCTTTGTTAAATTGAAGGAGCAAATCTCTAAAAGAAAACATTTCATTCAAAACACAAATTATCATATCATTTTTAGGGCTAAGTAACGGTACTTACTACTACATGGAAAATGTGATGACCTTTACAAATTGGTCAAGATGTTGATTTCTATAAAAACAAAAAATATGTGTGTAATGATTTGAAAACACTTGAAATTCATTTCATGGTTGCATTTTTGTTTGGTATTATTTTCTTTAGAATCAAAGGGTTGCAATTTGAACTTCATCTCCTTTTCTTTAAAAAATATGCTTGGTGTTCCCCATTTTTTATCTCAACTTTTCAAAAAAAGTGATAAAATGAAGATATTATTTGCAAGATGTTCTTTTCTTAGTCCCCCTCATGTGAGCAAGTATGATTGAGTGGTACCACAAGGAAAGTAATTCATTATATTCGTCAATTTCAAAATCTCAACATAATTTTTTTTAAATTCCAATAAATGCTTATAAATAAAATCCCCAAATATTATAATATTTGAAAATATAATTGAATGAAAAAAAAATATATGTGGAGAATGAAAGCATATTGAAATAAATTGTAGGAATATAATATGAAGGTTTGTTTGGTCCAAACAAAAAATGAATGCATTTTTTGTTTATTTATTAATCTCTAATTTTTAAAAGTATTTCAGATGCCCTTTTTTTATTTTTTAAATAAAATAAAAATTCAAAAAGTCAATGATCACTTGGATCCCTACCCTTTGATTTGTAATGATTAAACATGAAAAAAAAACTACTTAAATGTGTAGGTGCAAGAACTCTTAATTTAAATGAGGGGTCAAGAATGGAGTTAGGAAACAAATTTTCTTAATTTATCAATAGATAGTATAAATATCTAAGTGTTTGTGATTTTTTATAAACGTCTGTCTATGTATGGTACACATAACCCACATGGAAAAATTTAATAAACAAATATTTTTTATGAAATCAAAATGGGTTCAACTTTCCTTTTATTTTGGAAAGATGTTTATTAGTGGTACCACCCAATCGTATGTGCCCCCTCTTAAAATTGCTTTGAAAACCATTTGACAACAAAGTGCACAAGTATTGTGCAATAACCATGTTTATCAAGAGGTATTACACATTGATTTGTTACTTCATTCAAGATAACCAAAAATAGAAATTCAAGTCACCAAACCTAGCAATTCCATTGGCCTGAAAAAAAAAATCTCCAAGCTTACACACAACCCTATTTTGTTGAACTATGAAAATAATAATGTCATTCTACCATTTCCACTGGTCTACTAAAATTTTCACAAACCTATCAATCCTATTACAGATTTAATTGTTAGTTCATTCAAGATAATTAAAGAAAAAAATTCAGATGATCAAATTCAACAATTTCATTAGCCATAACATTTTTTCTTCACACCTACGCATGTCTATTTAACACCCTTTATATATCAGTAAATTATTATTATAACCCTTGTTTATATACAAACAAGGTTATATATGTGTGTGTGTGTGTGTGTTATATCCTTATAATCATCCTACCTTTGGGCCCTCTTTTCAACCTCCAACCCTTCTTGGAGCCTCAAATGTTATTTGCAAAATGAAAACTTTTTGAATAAAAATTGGGTGTACATTTTTCATTTATTGCACATGATCTGTCAAAACTTTGCCCTTAGGACTAGTAAGAACAGTGATGTTGCCCAAACTCAAGATGAAATTAGTTTTACCATAATATTAAGAATAAAAATAGATTCAAGCCCTATTCAAGCTCAGTGAGTCAGTGTACTATTTTAAAGAATGTTTTTAATTTCTTCTTGCATTATACCCAAACCACTTGCTTTGTTGATGCATTTTCCTTCTTTTATGGAAAACTTTATTATATTTATCAAAATCAACAACCCATATATTAGTTCTTGGTGAACATTCTTCCATGTTGACTACGCTTTGATTAGAGAGGCCAGCAAAGGAGAGGTGAGAAAAAGAGCAATGGAGAGCGACAGCAAAGGTAAGAAAGAAAAAATCTTTCCTCCACCTACCTTCAACATCATAAAAGAAACTAGCTTCCATCCAATGGCTAAGATTAAAAAACATATGTGCAACCTTGGGCTGAGTCCTAGAAGTTGGGTTTGCATTTCATGAAAGTTCCTATGTCATGAGCTGATCCCAGAATTTGGTGCCAAAATAACCATATAGGTGGCCACCTCATTCTTGGATCTTGGGCTTGAGCACCATTGTAAATCCAATGGACCAAAAGCTTTTGGTCAAGTGGGCTGCTTCAGTTTGAGTTGGGCTAGAGCCCTAGTATGAAGTGGGGTGCTGATTTGTCTCCTTCATGTGAAGTTTGGTCACAAACTCATCAAAGGAAAAGATTGCTCCCTGTTCTATATTATGCAAACAAAGGTTTCAAACTGTTGAAAAACTTTGTGAAAAACCAACGTGTTGCTTGGCGTCTCACTCAAAAAATGTTCTTTCACAATTTTCTTTTACATGTTACATATGAATTGCCACTATAGTCCCCTTCATCATGCATGTCTCTCCCACCTGTCATTGACCATTACATTTGGTAGCAATGGGCATAGTTATTCCTGCAGCATTGAAGCCCCCATCTGTGTTAATCTTTGGGTCATAGTTAAATTTGAGATTAAGGATTGTCCTGTGTATGGGTCAAACTGCAAGCAGCACCACCAAGAAGCTACCCTTAAAAGCAAAAACATGAAACCGGGAGAAGGAACCAAAACAGGGAACACAAGAGGGAGACACACCACTAGCAACTTAGCAGCAACCTAAGTAAAGCACTAGATAATAGAGCTGAGAGAACTAGGAAAGCAATACACCTTCGCCAGAGAGTTGAGACTGAGAGCTGACCATTAGAAGGAAAACCCAGCCAACCCACACTAAGGAAAAAGATCAAAAATACGAGTATAGAAAGCAAGCTTGGAACTTTGGAAGTTGAGAGGCTCAGTGAAATTCAGTGGAGGCAGGCAGCATCAGCAAGTACTGTCCAAGGGATCATACAACGAGCTTAAGGCAGCAGAGGTATCCAAAGATGTGAATCATGCATATTAGCAATACCCTAGTACCTTGGCAACTTGCACACTACTTATATTATTGGCAGATATGTTGAAATATTCAAAATATTCTTTTACTAAAGAACAAATTTAGTGACGGAAATTAGAGAATCTTTTGGAATATTCTTTTTAAAACATGAAATCTTCAAAGCTAATTAATTTTTTAACAGACATGTGTTGAAGCTACCCCTGTACTTCAGCATCACCGTAGAGATGCCTAAAGACCTGTATGTAATGCATAGGGGAAGGGCAGTGTAAGTCTGAGTTTCTCTATTTCAGGGCCAAGGTCTGTA
>Ga0209611_10011199_pt1 | contig 13000 bp, 12 predicted proteins | sample S1TSphgellanicum_3_FD_187693 | JGI IMG/M metagenome (GOLD analysis project Ga0209611, IMG submission 187693) | Host-associated microbial communities from peat moss isolated from Minnesota, USA - S1T2_Fc - Sphagnum magellanicum MG (SPAdes) (version 2) | ecosystem: Host-associated > Plants > Peat... | reverse complement strand
CGGCATTTGAGTGGTTTACAGAGTTGGTTAAGGGGGGGGGGGGTGTGATTTTTGGTTTTCTATTTGTTCCTATCAAGTTCCCAAAATGTTCCCCATGTTTTCAATGTGTTCCTTAAGATATTCCCAATAACGCTTCATTTGTTACCTCGTATTGTTCGGCTATGGTTCAACTTCCATGTATATAAGTTGTAAAGGAGGGGAGGCATGACAAAACATGCTTCTATATTAGGGAAGGAAACATAGGCTTCAATGTTGGGGAGTGCTCCATGTTCCAAAAATATCGGTGGTGGGCCAATCAAATGACTCTTCTCAAGAGAGGAAAAAAAAAGAAAAAAGAAAAACTCTCTAGGCGGAACCCGTCACTAATTAGTAGAAGCATGAAAAGAACCCCTCACTATATGAGTTCAAACAAGGGATGGATGTTGCAAAACAAGGATGTGCCTACCCATCCACCTCTCCTATTCATTAGATGAAGTGCCTACTAAGGCCACTTCACTCCATGATGCAACTTCTCATTGGTTGCATGAAAATTCTATTCCTAAAATTGGCTGCCACTATTTTTGGCCTGGACTAATAATAGCCCTTCCTAAGAACACTTTACCTATTTGAAGGTGCAAAATAATGACAGTCGGTTTGGTACATGAAGCTCAAGGTGTAATCATTCACCCTTAATTTAGTGTAGGGAGGGGGCAACTTGAATGCCTTTGGCAAAGAACAAAATTCATTTGGAAAGTATGGTGGGAAATGCTTAATTCTCAAGCAAACAAATAGGACAAAATTAGTAACTTAAATCCAATTTAAAAGACTAAAATACTTTAGATTTAAAGCTCTATTAAATAGGCAAGGCAAGAAGGCAAGTGATTTCATATTTCATTGTGATGCATCTTAATCTTTTCTTCTTTTTTTTTTTCAAATTTGATTTAGTTGTCTTCTTTAATATTAGGTTAAGGAATGAAAAAAAAAAATTATAAAGGAATTGAGCTAAAATGAAATGCAAATAGGTTTCAAAAATAAAGTAAGATTTAATTGAGATTTTAAAATTGTTGTGGACGGTGATGAACTTGGTAGATTTTGCACCTGTACTTTTAAAAAAACTATGTACCCACCAACACCCACATGTTCATGGGCAACCTTTGTCTTTTAGAAGCTGGCATTTTGGGCAGGTGAATTAAAGGGGGGCCATTTGAACAATAAGAGACCATGCTTGCCAAAAGTGCATTTGTCCAATTGAAAGGAATAAAAAAGCAACAAAATAATATTTAAATGATCAGCAAACTGAACAACAAGCAAGAAAGAACAAATGACTCATTATGGAACTAAGGCCCATTTACACTAGGAGTCAGGGCCAAAAAAACTTGGGGCCAACTTTGAGCAATTTTTGGCTTGTTGTTTGGGCCCAAGTTACTAATAGCTAAAATGCTGGAACATTGGCCCCAAGGGTTGGGTTCCAAATTTGCTTCCCAAATTCGATGGTATCCTTTTTTTCGGCCTTGGGGTCAAAATACAAGGCCATAAAGTTCAGCATTTATTAGTAGCTTGCGGGCAAAATGAAAATATTTTTTCTATTTCAGCCTTGACTCATAGTGTGAAACCCTTGGGGCCGATTTCAACTTTTACACCAATAGGATTGCTTGCTTTGGGTTGAACATTGGCCCTGACTCCTAGTGCAAAGCAGGCCTAAGTTAACCACTCAAATGTGGTACACTACTTGTGTTACATTTTGTTGGCCGGTGTGAACCTGCTCCCACCCACCCTAAACCCTAAACCTCAATTGAGTTAAATATCTGGTTTCACCTTGGTAACCCATTCTATAAGAAGTAGGCCAGGGCGAATGAGCACCTACACTGATACCTTTACATTCTTGAGTGAGGCCTTTTAGTGGCCATATTTAGAAAGTTTATATATATTTTATTTCAAGTTTAAATTTATGTTAATGATTGGTACTCATGCTCTTTTTTGGCATTACATGCAAAAAAAATAAAATAAAATTATGTAGCACAGTTCTACATAGAACTATTTAAAGTGTAAAAAGGATGCAAAAGACAAGCCCAAAAATGCACCAGCCAAAGCTTGTTACCAAATAATATTTGACATCTCGGCCTGTATATAGGTAGGAAAAAATAGGTGACTTCTAGGTCAGTTGATAGTTTATAGACAGGCGAGGGTTGTGTCTACTACCATAGTACATGAATGGTTTCAACATAAATTTTTATTTTTTTTTTTTGCCAAAGTTTTGAAAAATTATTTATGACTTGTGCCAAAAAATTTATAAATTATTATAAAATAGTGGATCTTCAAGTTTTCAACCATCAGTTTGGAACTGCAGACCTTAAAAATCTTAGAGCAGAGAATTTTAAGTCTCATAAACATAACAGGAATGTGTTTATTATTTTTTATAACCATTAGAGTTATCCATAAAGTAACAGCACCAGAACCCTGAGTTTGGTCATACACAGGGTGAGATTAAAGAAAAACCTGCAAACAAGTACACTAGCATTCAACGGGGAATGAAACTCAGAAAACCATCAATTTTGGTAGTAAACTGAGTTTCATCCTGTCTTTCCTTTTTCCTGAGCGCCTCCACTGCTGTGCTCCTAACTGTACAACTACTATAATTAGTCTCGAATCTTGTGCATTTCATACTGAGTTGCAGCGTTTCAAACTGAGTTTATTAAAATGTCTTTACTTTGCAGATACCACTGAAAGAGGGGGGATAGGGGGTGAAAGGAGGCCCAAAGACAGGGTTACTTTACGGATAACTCTATTATCTGCCGAAAATTTCAGAATTAAAAAAACCAAGTGCCAAAGATAAGATTCAAAATTTAGTTGACAGAAAACTGTATCCTGAGCACTTACCATCCATCCGTCACGGTGCACTGGTCGGTACTGGTCCAGTGTGGCCCACATACCAGTTGCGTAGTCTCTGAGCCCAGTTCCGAATGTTCCCCGGTCCACGCGTCCGCCTCCGACCAGGCGATGCGTGTAAAGCCGGCTTCGAAAACACACACAACCGCGCGCACAAACTCCGTTTCTTCGAACTGAATTTGTCAAGCTAATTTTCCTTCATCTTGGGGCCACGATTTGCTACTCGCTTTTCATTTCTCGTCGCACAGATCGCAGTTGCAGCTCTGGTTTCTGTGAAAAAAAAAGTCACAGAAATTGGTACAGAATTTCAGAAACGCGAGTGGAATTGAACAAGCTGGTGATCTTTGAGCTCGAGAGGAAGAATGTCGTATGCTTATCTCTTTAAGTATATCATCATTGGAGATACAGGTTTTCTTCTTCTTCTTCTTCTTTCTAGTCGTGTGTATGTATGTATGTGTGTGCGTGTGTGTGATTTTTTTTCTGGAACCAGAGTTTTTTTGAATGTGGTTTGTTTCGTGGTTTTGTCTCAACTACAATTTGTGTTCCAATCTGGTCATGGACGAGCTGGAACCTTTTTTCCCTTCTGGAATGTGTATTAGCCATTTGGGTTCGGAGTTCTGATGGGTCTAGGGTTTATCTTGGAATGCAGTAGGGTTAATTTGAGATTCTTTCAGCTTGCAGATTGCCGGTGGTAATATCTTGATCGTTCTTGTTTTTCTTTGCCATTGGTATGATTGGTTGGAGATGTCTCTTATCATCTTGTTCAGAAGCATAAGCAACCATGCCTCCTTGTCCAGAGAGTAGGTATGTTCATGGTATGAACAAGGGGATAACTCCTTGAAAGAAATGGTGAGAATGGGAAGACTGTGTGTGGGTTGCAAAAGATGTGAAACTGAAATTGCACAAGCTTCTAGATGGTGTCTGGAACCTCAGTAGGTCTAAAGTAGTGAGATTATTGCTTTGGAATATTGCAGGTGTGGGCAAATCATGTCTCTTGTTGCAGTTCACAGACAAGCGCTTCCAGCCTGTGCATGATTTGACCATTGGTGTGGAGTTTGGAGCACGGATGATCACTATTGACAACAAGCCTATCAAGCTTCAAATCTGGGACACAGTATGTGCTCGAAATGGACCCTAACACACAGAAATTGTCTGCATCAGTGCAGGTTTTTTATTTGTATGGGTGTTCTGCATGGAGAAGATGTGATGAATGAGGTATTTGGTTGCAGTTCTGATAAGTTCACAACTCAGAAGTCATGATTTCTTGGACTTTATTTGTTCAAGTTAGCTGGCAGGGACCGGAGAGGATTGCATTCAGGATGAGAAAGTCTATGTGGAATTGAAAGGTGTAAATGGTGAGCAGTGTTGTCATGTTGAGTGCAAGGAAGTGATGATCTCATTACCGATGATTCTTTGCTTCAAATTTGAACAGGCTGGGCAAGAGTCATTTCGGTCTATCACCAGATCGTACTACAGAGGAGCGGCAGGTGCATTATTGGTATATGACATCACCAGGTGCAATTTCATACTGGATCTCTGTATTTCATAGTTTCAATGGTAGCTTCATGTTTTTGAGGTCAAATTGTTGGCACCATAACTTATGAGAAGTAGTCCAAATGCAGGAGAGAGACTTTCAACCACTTGGCAAGCTGGTTGGAGGATGCACGGCAGCATGCCAACTCCAACATGACCATCATGCTTATAGGCAACAAGTGTGATTTAGCCCACAGAAGAGCAGTTAGCACAGAAGAAGGTGAACAGTTTGCTAAGGAGAATGGTTTGGTGTTCATGGAGACATCTGCCAAGACAGCTCACAATGTGGAGAATGTAAGTTTGCCTATGTATCTGGTCATCATTACTGTGGAAGTCAATTTTGTGTTGTAATGTATGGACTGCTGATGAAGATTTGGCTTGCCATGCTGGACAGGTGTTCATAAACACGGCTGCCAAGATTTATCACAAGATTGAGGAGGGGATCTTTGATGTCTCAAATGAGGTGAGTTAAGTGCTACACCTTACATAGTAGAGTCTGTTCTAGTGATGTTCTTGCAAGCTAACTGCTGTGGCATTCATCATGAGAGAGAGAGAGATACACACACATGAAATAACAACATCATTCACATTAGTGTATAACAAGGATGTTGGGGGTGGCAGTCATATGGGATCAAGGTGGGCTACGGCAGTGGGGGTGGTACAGGAGCAGAGACTGGTAGGAGGAATGCCTCCCTTCAGCGTGATGGATGCTGCTCTTGAAGCAGCATGTGGGATGGAATATAACTCTATGTTACTGGGTGTTGGTTGCTTGTGTTCTTGATAAATAAGGCACCTGTTAGTTGCTCACAGAGGGGCCTTTGTTCCCTTGGGAGACATCTTGTGAGCTGTGTACATGTCATATCCAGTTTCGTATGGTGGCTGGAGTAAGAACACCTTAGTATATGGGATTGCATATATGTAGTTTCCCTCTTCCATGGCCTAGTAAGAGGCTAGGGCATTATCTCTACCTGCTGGTCAGGAAGGCTCCAAACATTGCAATGTACAGTTAGCTAGTAGTGAAGCCAATGTCCTCATTTGTGTAGGTGTAGATGATTCAAGTTCTTATTTGGGGAAACCAGATGCCACCAGCAGATGCAGTTTCAACTTTTTCTTTTGCATTTCAATGGCAGTCTGTAGTGATGAGTAACTGCTCATGATTGATTTACATGTCTAAACAAGAATTGTAAGCCAGTTAGTGGCACCACCTTCAGTCAACAATGGTTTGGCAAGGGTTCTTACTTGCATGATAGCTAAAGGCTCAATTTTTGAAATTATGCTGGCAGGAGATAATAAATCGTTGCTCAAAACACGGCAGCTTCAGAGGCATGCAACTGCCTGTGCTGATTATTTTCTATGTGTGGACTGGTGTAATAGATCCATATTCATAATGATTGGTCCAGGTGGTTTGCTATTAGTAGTTCCCACCTATTTGCAGCCCATGTTTCAGTCTTATGGGTGGGGTTGCAGAAAAGTAAAGAACTAAACTAGGATGTGAGAATTTTTTTTGCAGGGTCACATACTGAGCAGCTCATGACAAAGCCATTGCCTGATAACTACCGAAGTGTTCTACAGTCAACTCCTCTGTCCCTGGAGTACAATAACACACCTGATGGGATTGTGACACTATCCCACACTCACCCATGTCTTCTCCAGTTGCATGATTTCTTTACTCTGTCTCATTTGGTGTCATTGGCCTTTTTTGTTAGATATACTTGAATTTGTGCCAACACCTTCAGCCATAGAGTTCAATTTGAAAGGGATGAGGGTGTGGGGTTTGATGAAGCTTTGTCCCCTCTACCACTAAAGAACAGCTCAATGCCATGTTTGTAAGAAATCAAAGTGGGCACAGGGATCTCTATATAGATCATAAAAGAGCTCCTGTTGAGATAGATGTGGGCAAGTCAAAAGTCCACAGATCTTTGGGTAAGAAAATTCAACAGAGATGGATTTTGAAATTAAGTTAAATTGCACTTCTGATTACACACTTGGTTGATGAGGGATTTTACAGGCAATTGCAGAATAAATTGCAGGCAAACCCAAGTAAACAAACATGTTACAATTTCCTAAATTTTGAATCTTTTGTCACCCTTGGGATAAGCAGTTTTTGGAAAGGGACTTCACAGGCAAACAGACACTTTTGCAGATGAGAAAGAATTCTCACAGATGTACAAAAGTCAATACTTTGATCTCCAATTTTGTGTCCAAAATCAAAATTTGATGTTAATCGAAATCCAGAGTGCAATCTACACACAGCACTCGGGTACATTCATTTTAATGGAAACAAGCTTCTCTAATATGATAAGAAACATAAGTAACTTCTTCAAATTATTTATAAGTACATGATACATTGTACACCACAGAAGGAGAGGGGTGGATGACTAATCTCTCCCACATTCATATACAAATTCCTCTCACCCAACCAGTGCTACCACCATGAGCTCTCATCCAGCAGTTTTCACACACACCCTCCACTCTACAAATTATGTGAAAAAAGAGTAACCAGCAGATCCCACCTAGATCACAACTTCCCCAAGACCTTCTTGTATTACATAAATAGATGAAACAAATTTTAGGAGTGCAGAATTGTGTTGAGAAATTTGCTTCTGAAGTTTAGATTAAACATCAGAGGCACCAGAAGTGCCATAGATGCCAGTTTTAGGCCCTACTCCGGTGCCGGGAGTGGGAACAGTGTTGCCATGAGATGGACCATAATTTGGACCCAAGAAATGTCCTGCATGGAGAGCCAACAAGTAGAGCAGCTGGACTAATGCCAAAACGATCACGAGAGCCTCCAAAGCTTTCTGCCAGAAAAACAATTTAAAAATTTTAAAAAAAATTTGAGCCACACGCACACAAGTATGCAATTGAGTAAGAGCAGCTGAAAGAAAGGGATCCCAAGTTGATATCATTCAAGAAATAGTGAGAAGATTTGTCAGAAAATGAAAAGTTTAGAAAGAACAATTTCAAGACAAGGTTTGAATCAAAAGTCAAGCTCTCAGAAATTGTTGCAGGATCATGGCTGACCAGTCTCTTGCTGCGAGGACCACCAATGCTAATTTCCTTGCATGCAAATCTGCAAAAGAAACCCAACAAAAAAAGAAGTGAATGGAACATCAGAAACAAACAGTCTGCACGTCATGCAAACTAAACTAGCTGTGTTAAAAAAGGAATTAAAATTTTTCTGGCTTGATGTTGTGGGAGCTTGACGTGAGCTGCAATCAATCAAATCAAATCAAATCAAAGCTTCTATGATGTTGTGGGATGTGATGCTGCAATCAAGATCAAATCTTCTACAGTTTGGAAAGACGATTGTTCGTATATTGGGTGATGAAGATGTTTTGTATGTTTGTTTCCTGTGAAGAGTTCGAAAAGTAGCAGATGATCACATAATTTACACAGAAAGCACAGATCATTCGTGTTATGTGCTTTCAAGATTCAGATTGGATCTTATGATTTCAAACTCGAGGAATTTATTAGTGGCTGCAAGTGCAGAGGACTCAGGAGTAATAGAAAGATTGTTATGTACCCAAAGGCCAGGAGGGTGAAATGGCCAGCGATTACAGCAGCGGTATGAGCAGCTGAAAGGCTATCAGTGAGCCACACGCGGAGGTGATAGGCACCGACGACAACGGAAGCTACACCAATCACGGAAGCGCTCAGCGCGAATACCAGAAAGTACCCAGTCGCCCCGTTACCTGAAAACACCACCCAACAAAAAAATAAAACACAAAACCCATGACACTTGAAACTCTTAAAAAGAGAAACCCACACACAGAGGAGCTCCCAGCAAGTATCAAACTGTGACATTCTCAATATAGAATTTCTAAGCTCTGCGCTAGAGGGAGAGGAGTTTTCAAAAGACTATACCAAAGCCGGATGTGGAGCCAAGCGCGCCACTTGAACTGTAGTCGATGTATTTGTTCACACACCATCCTGCCAAGATAGTGGAGACGTGAGACAAGATGAAGTTAATGAGCGCCAGAGGCCTAAGCAACGCTCTTCCCTCGCCGATAGCCATGATCTGTTACTCGAATTTTTTCGCGCAATGGGAGCTCTGAACAAGCAACTGTAGGAGCGAGCGAGCGAGCGAGCGAGAGATGAAGCAAGCAAGCAGCACTACTCAGGCCTGAATGCTGCGGTCGAAACTGAGTCCAGACAGTGTCGATGGTGCAGTATATAAATAGAGCATTGGACCTAGCAATGCCACACTCCAGGTTTACGAGCTTTTCCCAATTACCACTGGCGTGATAAAGTTGATATTAATTAGTCGGGGGTGCCTCTCAAGTCCAATTCTCGTGTTTTTGCATTGAGTTATTTTGATTGGCTCATTGCAAAAAAGAGTTGAAACTATGGAGGCTCGGGCCCCCAAAATTGAAGATATTCTATGGAAAGATGGAGTACCTAGCCTTTTGGCCCACCGACATAGGTGAGAAGGGTAGGACTGACCTTGGGCAAAACATATGGGATTAAAGCGAGGATTAAAGCTATTGGGAATCTCCTTGGGGAACGCATTGGGAACTTGAAGAAACACATTGGGAACCTGATGGGAACGCAAAAGGAACATATTGGGAACAAAGGAGAATGAAAAAGAATCCCCCCCCCCTCCTCTCCAACCCAATTTTTTTTAGTTGTAAAAATTGAATAAAATAACTTTTTCTTTTTTCTAGAGATTAGGATGTTATAAATATTGATGAAAATCCTCAAAACCATGGATAACAACATGGGAACTCTACAGTAGAGTAATACTGTAACTAGGATTATCAGATGATAGAGTCATAACAGTGGTTTTTCTTTTTTCTTTTTTTTCATTCTCCTGATGGAGCTAAAATGGCGAGCATCCCTAATTCAGATTCAGACAGATTTCGCCAGGTTGGCCACACTATTTCAAGAAACTCTTGAAACTGCAGCCAGTAAGTAGACATAAATGTAATAACACCATCGCCCCAAAAAAAAAAAAAAAAAACATTTTTTTGCCCCTTTTAGGCAATTTTAAATTTAACACCCCACTGCCCCCCCTCTTTCTCCCATTGTGTTCGTAGCCAGGGTTGTTAGAAAGTAGAAATCTGGTGATTATTTGCCAGAAAAATAAATAAATAAATAAAACATTGGATCATATCATACAATGGATGGAAGGCCGCATGCATGTGCATAGGTGATGAAAAAAGTCGACAGAATGAACAAGCAAACGGCTGCCACATGCTTGCGATTCTTTGGTTGAGTTGTTCATTTGTAATTGCAGTGTGCACAAGCCATCTCTATTTTTAGCGATCTCTATTTTGTGACGTGTTGTTGCTATAGGTGAGGGTTTTTCTAAGCTAGGCATCCTTTCAAGACGTCCTCCTTTTTTTTATTTAATATGCTTCTCGTGACAGGAGGGGGTTTGAAAACTTGATGTTCCTTGTGTGGTTCACCCTCTTTTGTGGTTCTTTTTGTCTTCTTGGACATTGGATCTTTCCATTTTTCCTTGTATTCCCCCCCTTTTTTTTTGGAGTGCTTTGATTTTCAATGGGTAAGCTGAAGCATGCACTCAAGGTGCCTTGATTTTTATCTGTTAAGTTTACAAATGACATTGATGACCCAAAAAATTGATGACAAACGACAAAAAATGAATGTTATCATTTTCAAGATTTGAAATATCTATGTATTTGTTGAATATTGTGATGTATTAGATGCAAGCATGTTTCTTAACATTCATAACCACGTTGGTGCAATTAAAACTCCAATCCACCACTTTCTTGATCATAAGAGAAATTCGTCTTTGTATAATTTATGAAACACTTGAGATTAAAAAAAATTAAAGTCTTGAAAAAATTAATAATAATAATTCAAAATTTAAATGATTTTTAAACATGTGTTCATAATCCAATTTTAAGCACTCTATTTCTATAATTTAAATAAGATATTACTTTTCAATAAATTGCATCTTATATATTTTTCAGATCATTTGAAAAAAAAAATTGGAAGTAAGTTCCCCTGGTCTTTATCAGATAACAACATACAGAAAAGATTAGACCACCGATTAGCATATCCCAGCTGCATCTTAGTCCTGCCTTACACTAGGAGTCAGGGCCCAAAAAACTTGGGGCCAACTTTGAGCATTTTTGGGTTGCAAATTGGCCCCAAGTTACTAATAAACACTAGAAATTGATGTCAGGATATTAACAAATAAATGCTGAAACATTGGCCCCAAGGGGTTGCAAATTGGCCTCCCAAATTTGATGGTATCCTTTTTCCAGCCTTGAGACCAATACAAGGCCATAAAGTTCAGCATTTATTAGTTCTTGGGGCAGATTGAAAAGATTGTGTAGGGTAAAGCCCTAGGGCGGGATCATTCTCAAAGTAAGGAGCCTAGGGCAAGGCAACAGCCAAGTTTGGCCCGCATTTTGGGAATCCCCCTCACCTATAGGGCTTTACCTATTGTAAAGCACGAGGCAAAATTTATCATGAACCAAATCTATGTAGATCACAAGGCGTATGAATGGGAGGGTTCTTATGCCTACTCCTAATAATGGGAGGGTTCTTGTGCCTACTCCAAATAATGGGAGGGTTCTTATGCCTACTCCTAATAATGGGATGGTTCTTATGCCTACTAATAATGGGAGGGTTCTTACACCTATAAGTAGGTATAATTTCCCTCCCACCCTTGAGGAGTAGGCCTAATATCCCTTCCAATTTCGAGGAGGGAAAGTCATGCATATAAGGTGCCCTCCACATAAACTACAAATTTTATCCAAGTGCTTTAGGTTTCTATTTCAGCCTTGACTCAGTTTTGTTTGGTGGGGTCGCTAGCTCGCTGCTTTCTTTCTTTCGTCGTCGTTGCCTCTTCTGCGCTTCCTGTTTCCTTCCGAGAGAGCTTCCTGTTTCCTTCTCAGAGAGCTTCCGGTTTCCTTCCGAAAGAGCTGCTTCCTGTTTCCTTCTCTCTCTCTCAGGCTACTAGGCTCTAGCGACCAATATAGTCTAGCGGTTGTTTTTGTGGTCCTCAGTCCTCTGAAGACGCAAAAAACGCAAAAACACCAGTACCAGCACAAACGGCAAAAGCTCCTTTCTCTCTGCTGCCGCTCCTCTTCAAAGAAAAATTTAAAACATAGAAGACTTATTTGGATGGACGCGCGGTCCCTACATGACAGGAATCTTAATATTTTTCCTTAAAACAATTGGGTTTGACTTCGTGTTACACTCTCGCGTTCATCAGTAACTGGGACGATTGAACGTCAAAAGAGGGAAATTTTTGCGGGTTCCAATTTGCTCCTCTCCTCTCCTCCTCCAGCGGTGGAGGACTGTGTGCATGTCCCGCAAAGAAAATTTTGAAACATAGAAGACTTATTTGGATGGACGCGCGGTCCCTAAATGACAGGAATCTTAATTTTTTTTTCCTTAAAGCAATTGGGTTTGACTTCGTGTTACACTCTCGTGTTCATCAGTAGCTGGGACGATTGAATGTCAAAAGAGGTTCCAATTTCCGGGTTCCTCTCCTCCTCCAGCGGTGGAGGACTGTGTGCATGTCCCGCAAATGACTGCTTTGTTAGGAACCCAAAACCCTAGTAACTCCTCATTAGTACCCATCTCTCTTTTTGGGGGATCCATTCCTCGGAAGAACAAAGAAAGGTCCCGGGTAATACAAGCTTTTGATCCAAGTCCCCAAGTACATGCCATTCAGGATGAAAGTGACGAAGATAGGATTGAGCTTCCCACATGGACAGTTTCCTCTTTTCCGTTTTCTGAAATTGCAGCAGCAGCAGTAGTTGACATCTGCCGCTCGCTGGTGACAGCCAAACACCTTTGACAGTTGCAAGCGATGCTGCTGCACTGGAAGTAGCAGATTTGCATCGAAAAGCTCTCCACCAGAGCTGTATGTATGCGGCCTCCTTCTTATCAGGATTGCTCTTATGTAGGCTCTCCACCACCAGTTATCGCTCTATCGGCCGTTGTGGAGCCAGCTGATGGCAGAACATCAAGTCTCTCCTCTGTATGTGAAGTATGGCAAGCTTCCATCTTGTCCCGTTGCTCGACCCCTAGTCCTGCTGCTTCTTCTCTTCCATCTTCTGGATGAGCTTTTGCTGCTGCTGCTGCTTCAAAGCAATCTTTTACTCCTACATTGGCAACGCACGTGAATCTCTACAAGATGGAGATGAACTATTCTACGAAGTTCAAGCTCTTGGGTTTGAAACATATTATCTGAAATGATTTCTGTCTTGAGGAATCACAAACTATGACAAACTTCCCATTTTGTGCACTTGCTGTCACCACCCCTGCTGCTTCTGCTCTTCCATGTTTGGATGAGCTTAAGCTGTTAACATGCTGTTTCCAAGCAATCTTTTACTCCTGCACATGATCCTCCACCACATGGAGATGAATTATTCTGTGTGAAGTATGGGGTCTAGGGTTTGCATCAGATTGAGAGGTGATCTGATAAATGTTGTAGAGATTTCAGATCCTAACAAACAGCAGAAAGGAAAGGAGAAATGGAAAAAGGAGAACAGCTGAAAACAAAGAAAGACTAAGCAGTGATTTGAACAAAAGCAACAGTAACATGCACACAGACCTTAAAGAGCTCAACAATTCTTGTATTGACAGGCTACCATAATTGACAGAACTAGAATGC
>Ga0209611_10011198_pt1 | contig 13000 bp, 9 predicted proteins | sample S1TSphgellanicum_3_FD_187693 | JGI IMG/M metagenome (GOLD analysis project Ga0209611, IMG submission 187693) | Host-associated microbial communities from peat moss isolated from Minnesota, USA - S1T2_Fc - Sphagnum magellanicum MG (SPAdes) (version 2) | ecosystem: Host-associated > Plants > Peat... | reverse complement strand
CGAACTCCCGGGAGTCCGCCAGTTTGGACTCCCGACCACTAAAAGTCGGGAATCGACCCGAAATACTTGGTTGCAGAAAACGTGCGACATACCGTTGGAAAGGTCTCGACGAGACCTACAACTTTGCTTTAGACGGCGAGTCGATCGGAGGTCTACTCCGAAAGTTATGAAGCCTCAAAGTCGCGTGAGTCCCGAAAATGCGCGATTTCGGGACTCCCACGCGGGAGTCCCGGGAGTCTCGGGACAAAATGGCCATTTGGATGCCACCCCCGCGACGAGTCACAGAATATATTATAAGGGGGAAGTGGTTGGCTTCCCCAAGGGGAGAAGATGTTGGCTTCCCCACCAAGGGAGTGAGGTGGTGGCTTACTCCTGAGCCCGGAGTGTGTGTGTGTTTAAAGTGAGTCCGAATTCACCCGTGGCTTGTCCCAACACCAAAAAGGTTCCATGATGAGTTCTAAAGGGGAAGGTGATGGTTTCCCCAAGGTCCGGGTCGTGGCTCTTCCTAGCACCCTAAACCCTAAACCCTAAACCCTAAACCCTAAACCCTAGCACCAAAGGTGCTCCAACTTTGGACTAACCACTTGGAGTGGTTCATGGAGGGTCCGTGTGAGTGAGTCAAGCTTGTCCACTTTTCCTAGTCATTCCCGGGGCTTCTAGCACGCCCCTCTCACCCCTTTCTAGTGCTAGAAATCGGGATCGTGCCCCAAGTTCCAACTCCTTCCGCATTGCCCCATACTTAGACCCTCAAGTGGGTCTACGAGGAACTAGGGAGCGCGACATCTAGGATGGCTCGTTTAGCCGGCAACTTTTGTTTACAACGGCCGACCTTCAAGTCCTTTTGGAACACTTCAAGTTAACATTTCGTCATCTTCCCAGACGCCTCTAACAAGCCTCGATGGATGACTCCGACCTTGTGTTCTTCGAGGTTGGCACCGGGGACAAAAGTCCTATCGCAGAGCTCATAATAGTAACTGTTCGCTCTACTCAGAGGTGCTATGGCTATGTATTTCAAAAAAGGAAAAAGTTCGAAATAGATGAAGGAAGGTAGTTGGAAGATGCCACAATTAAAGAATGTGACAAGAAAAAAACTAGGAGGATAAAACTAATGAAGGGTGGAAAAGGGGTGCAAGTGGAAAAATGGCAGGACCTGAAGTGCATGGCCGTCTGGTGGAGCTAGGCGGAAGAGGGCGCCGGCACCGTCGTCTAACAAAGCTACACGTCGTCTAGAGGAGCGGCAGAAAAGAGGGCAGCCACATGGTCGTCTGGCGGAGATGCACGGTGGTCTGGCAGAGCTCAGCGAAAGAAGGCGGCTCACCGTCGTCTGGCGGAGCTAGGTGGAAGAGGGCGCCCGCACTATCATCTAGCAAAGCTACACGATCGTCTAACAGAGCTGGGCGGAAGAAGGCGCCCGCACCGTCGTCTGGCAAAGCCCAGTGGAAGAGGGCAACCGCACAGTCGTCTAACTGAGCCTAGTTTGGAGGAATGGCAAGAGCGCAACCCGACAGAAAAGGGTGACCACACAACGATTTAGAAGAATGGCAAGAAGGGCGTCGGGTTCCAACCAGAGCCAGCCCGAAACCCTGGGGCAAAAACGTTCACGAGAAGAACGAAGTTTAGTTTGAAAGATGGCAGCAACATCTAAACTTTTGATGGCATACAATGGCAGCCATCGATCCTTTGGGACATGCGCGAATAATGGATGGTGGCGGATTCACGTTCGTCAGAGAGGTTGGCACAGCTCGATTCTGGATCTGTGGATGGTGGCGGATTCACGTTCGTCGAAGAGGTTGGCACAACTCGACTCTAGATCCGTGGATGGTGGCGGATTCACATTCGTCGGAGAGGTTGGCACAGCTCGACTCAGCTTCCAACACGTTTTTCCTTCTGCTTATGGTCACAAGCTCTTCAACGGAAGTAGGCTTGAAGGTTCAAAATGCAACCCAAATTTCCAGGGCTCAACTTCCAGCACGCTTTTCCTTCTGCTTATGGTCACAAGCTCTTCAGCGGAAGTAGGCTTGAAGACTCAAAATGCAACCCAAATTTCCAGGGCGTCACTCGGCATCACCTGTAACACCTTCAAAGCAAAGATTTTATAAGGTTCGTCCATAATTATATGCAAGTTCGATCGCAATCATTACCACGTTATCGCAACAACGCTGGCAGTGGCAGAATATTTAGTCCTAGGGTTTAGTTTTTGTTGTTACCATAAGTTGCGCAAGCCCTCACCAAGCGGACGCGTCACGACATATATTCCATTCGTAACTCCCGTCACGATTGCCTCCTCCTTTTCCTCTGAAGAAAAACACGGTCTTTATCTCTGCCAGGAGGGTGGGAAGAAAATGGACCAACAGCTACATCTTATCAAGCTTTGGGGCATCCGTTTCTTTTTCATTCCAGGTGACGAAGGCTCCCGCAAACAAATAAGTCCATTGATATCAATTTTTGCATAGATTCAAACCAAAAGAGGAACGTTTCTCAACTCGGTGATCGGCAGCAAATTTTTTTGAGTTTTTGTTATTCTCTAACAGGATATTTGATTGGCATTGGGATTGTTCCCGTGCTGCATGAATTCGTGCGTTGCATGGCAAGGCCAACCTTTTTTCTTACTCCTATTCATTCAAAGGATCAGTCTTTGTGTTCTGCAAATGCGTGCGGGAGCTGTAGAGTTGGACAGGGCGCGCGGATGGTGATTTATTTCAGGGTTCTGAGGGGAACCATGGGTGGTAGGATCCCCAACCAATCTATGAAGTGGTGAGTTCCATAATCATTTTGGCATTGTGTTTGTGGATTTGTGGCCTTGCATGGTGTGAAGGTTGAGGTCACACATCATGGAAGTATGCGACGGAAATACCGAGTTTCAGGGCTCACGAAACTAGCCACAAATGAGCTTGTGTATGCAGCATCTTAACTTGTACCTTTAATGTGGTATGCTCATCTTTTCAATTTGCAATTGGATGGAGTCTGGAAAAGGTCAAAGTCGTCATGGGTGTTTTGGATAGAGGCCACCTGGTTCACAATGAATTCTTCCTACAGATTCCTTGTTGATGAGAGGGGGACTATGAAGTCTATCACTAAATACTTTAAATAGACATATGGGTATGTCATTCGCCACCCATTCTTGCCATGCCTTCAAGTTGGCAATCAACAAAGACCCAACTATCTTCCTATGGAGGTGTGCAAAATTGTGGAAGGTCAATGGTACTCAAAGTGCTTGAATGAAAAGCAGATTACAACTCTCCTGAAAGTCACCTGCTAGCGATCTTATGAACATGAGAAGGATATTTTGCAGGTTCTTGTTTGCTCTGAAGTCTGCTTGTGGCTGTTCTTGTTGATCAGGAGTTAATTGATGTCTCTTACTTTTGGTAGGCAACATGTGCTTGTTCTTCAATACCTCTCATTTAGACAGACGAAGTGAGAGTGAATTGCAAGTGTCGGTGTGCTCCAACAACTCTTTCTCTATTAGACAAAATTGTTGTACACCTTTGGTCGGCAACCCATGCTCTTAGCATTTTGCCCACAGGTTACCTATAACCTTCAGTGTGAACCTAGTGTTTGTCTACAATGTGCTTCATTGAAAATGTTCCTCATGATTGCACTGGGAGGAGAAGTGCTGGGTTGAGTTTCCTTAGTTTTTCTAATGCTATTTTTTGTTGCAAAGTGCATTTGAACCAATCATTGTTCATTAATTTCAATTGTGGGTTGAAAACTTCAATAACAACTTCAGCAAAGGGGACCACCACCCAGCTTCTCCTTGCCATAATTTGTCTTCTGCTCAGGGAGCCTTTCAAGAAGGTAATTGCCCAGTTGATTTTTTGATCAAAATTCTAAAGTTCGACATTAGTCTGGACTTTTGCATAATCATGATCGAGAAATATAGAGAAGTAGCCCACTCCTTTTCTCGGTTATGGTTCTTGCAAGATACTTTGACTTGATCGGCCTCTCATTTGCGGTATAAGTGATTGTGTTCAAAGTTTGTTTCATGAAAGCACTTCAACTCATTCTGCACTATGCATGACTTTTATGTCAGATATATCTCTACAAACCTTAGTATGATCCTGCTAATGGGACCCAATTTGCTAAGCTTTTGTCTCATATGGCAGGCAACATTCACTCCCAGGGATTCATGCACCCGTGAGCGGTCACTTGATTTGTAAGGTGGGCAGGTACTCGGAACCGGTTTCTCTATTTTCCTTACCTTTCATGTTGCCGAGTTGGAGGACAAACCTTGAAAAGATTACTTGACTAGATTTTCTTTCTGCTTGGCAATAGTGACAATTCTTTTGACTACCATGACAAAGAATGTTTTGCCATGTGAATTTACTATTGTTTATAAGGGTCGGGCTCAGAACCTCTGGGTGCTATCCTACCAGCAAAAAAGAGATTGAACCTTGCATCAAAAAAAAGCACAAGGTGAAGAGAATGAAGAAGAAAGGACAACAATGTCTAAGAGGATGTGAACAAGTTGGTTGGAACCTTTGAGAATTGCCAGCTTCCAGTAAACCACCAAACTATAGCAAACTTTGCATTTACAAAGTATGATTGGGTTAGGAAGGTGGGAGGCATGTCTCTTGGGAGTTAGATATGCAATGTCTTGGTGAGCCTCAATGCGGCTCTGTCCACAGGAGATGGAACCACCAAACACCCTGCAATGTGAGCTGCAATCATACCAAAAGCAAGCACTGCATTGGATTGCACAACTAGAAATTGGTTATTATTCTATTTGTGGTTATTAATGGTTATTGGTAACTATTATATTGATGGCTATTAACGGCTATTATATCAATGGCTATTAGTGGCTATTAATAGTTATTTTATTGTAGGCTATTTTAAATTATTTTTCATAGGCTATTATTCATCATTTTAGGTTATTTTACCTTAAGCCATTATATTTTATTTTAGATATTTTAAGTTGTTATATTTAAGATAAGATAACTTATAATACATAAAATAAAATGACTTTGAATAACCTAAAGTATAATTTGAAATAACATATATTCAATTAAAATAAAATAATTTAAGGTAGAGCTTAAGGTTAGTTGAATAATTTAATTTTAAATAACTTAAAGGAATAAGCCTATAATAAGTTAATTATGATACCTTAAAGTAGAATAACATATTATAATTTAGGGTATAATAATTTGATAACCTATAATAACTTAAGATATAAGTTAAAATAACTAAGATAGCATAATATAATATAAGGCATATCATAAAATAGCATAAGGTATTTAAAACAACAACATAAAAATAACCTATTTACCATAGTAAATTATAATAGTGAATTATGTCAGTTAGGAATGAAACATGATGTTTCCATAGTGATAGTATAGTGAAATGACTTTAACCAAGATGAAATCACTAAAAGTGCAGTGAACTTATTTCACTTTTAAGGTTCCAAAGTGATTTATGCTAATGAACTACACCCCACTTTTGTACTAACAAATTATTATTAAATAGATTTTATATTTTTAAAAATAACATGTTGAAGAACAAATTTAAGGATGAAACAATGTTAGAATATTAATGTTTACCATTTGGCAACCATGTAAAATCGTGGGATCCAACAACCTAATTACCAACACAGAAAAGGTTGTCGAATAAAAAAGAAATAACAAAAAAAAAGGAAAGACTTGAGGGTAACAACTATTTTTTGTCTACCTATTATTATGTTTCATCTACCGTTTCACAACAATTATTGTCTTCTATAGCCCTAAAAAATAACCACAACCCCTCGTAGACCTCTTACAATTTTTGCCTACCATCTACAGTGCTTGCAAATCCTTTGTGGCTGCTACTTACCATCTGCAACACCTTCAACCTTTTGTGGTTATTACTTACCGTCTGCAGCACTTACAAACATTTTGTGGATGTTGTTTATTGTTTACAACAATGTTATTTTCCTTGTACACCTAAAATTTCATGTCCACCTTTTTGTTACGACCTTCCAATGGTAACTACGGTCTTGTGGCAAAAGATATTTTCTATTCCTTGAAAACTACCACAAGAAGTAGATAGTATTTTTAATCTTATAGAAGAAACACAAAACTAATATATGAGCACAACAAAATTCTATGTAATACTAATATGAACCACTCTCTCCTCTCTTTTCTTACTTTAAGTAAAATGAAACACCAACAAATAGCCATGAAAATCCATCAACCATTTTCCATTACAATGAAAGTACACCTTGTTTCCATACTCTCCTCCTTTTTATTCAATGTCACATACACATTTTTTCCTTTAAAAAAAACCTCTTTTAACCACATCCAACCTAGAATCATACAAAGGAATGATCCACAATCCTCCTCTTCAAAAGATAAATAAGAATCCAAGAAGGATATTCACCACACAAGGGTTAAATCCTTATCCTTCTAAATCTCTCTATCCTAGTCTCTTCCACACATCCTAGTTAAGAAAAATCCATCCATCCCTTATTCGCTTGGACTAATTAATTTAAATGGCTTCACCCCTTCATAAATAAAAGATGGTAAGTAGGACATTTACCATTAGTAACTATATAATTACTATGAAGCCTTTCAAAATAAACTAGATTAGGATATTATTTTTAGTAATTAATATTATTTTTATTAAAATTATTTTTAGAATTAACTCCTAATTATTTTGCCCTATAAAGGTAGTACACTATATTCATGATACCTATTGTTAAAAAATCACTTTCATTTTTAAAAAAAATTGAAATTGTTTTGTCATTTGATAGTAACTACCATCCAATGACAATATTATCATCTCCTTAACATCCATAAGACAATTTTTTACCCTTAATAGACCATCCCCACGATTAAATTTGGGGTAAAAACTCAAAATTTTATGGATTATTTTTGTTTTGGTTTTTTTTTGTGAAATTTTTTTAAAAATTATTGTGAAAATTATTGTTGTTTTTATTTGTTTTTACAAACTCAAAATTGGTTTAAAATATTGTTAGGATTTATATCTGAGCAAAATAGTTGTTGTAAGGATTTAAGTTTATGGCAAAAAATAATTTCCAAATCAAAATGGTAGGATGTCAACAAAAATGAATCGCATGGCGACTCAAAGTTTGTAGAGATAAGTGGATCAAGTTGCAATTCAACAAAATGAAGAAAAAAATGTAGTAAAAGAATAATTGTCATTGTTGAATGATATAATGTAATTTCACACTCCAAAAATAATACAATATATTGTGTCAAAAATACTAGGACAAAGGAACAACCTATAGGGTACAACACACCATCTACAATACTTATGGAACCTCAGGAAACAATTTATTAGTATAGTAATGAAGTAACCCAATATTTGAATGAAACTATCGATGAGGGCAATATTTTTGGACATTGAATTAGAAGGATGGGAAGGTAATGCAAACATGGTTACCTTTACAGAGCTACAATGAAGGGTATAGGCAAGAAAAAGATGAGTCTATCATTTTGAAGACATGGTCATTTGTACAAATGGCACGCTCCCAAGTCCTTGGTTAGTCCCAAGTTGGGACTAACTTGCTCAAGTTGCGAAATTGGGAAGGACTCGGGGCACACTCCCAGCTTCCAGCACTAAAGGGGGTGAGAGGGGTGTGCCGAAAGCTCCAGGATTAGACTAGGAAGAGGGACAAGCTACTTAGTTATTCAGTCCTGCATCCAAAACCAACTAACAAGTTGGTTATAACTCATTTTGCACACTTTTAGTGTTGGGACAAGCCACGAGCAACCTTGGACTCACTTGATTCACCACGGCCTGGATTCAACGGAAGCCACCACCTTCCCCCATATAGTATTCTCTGCGTCTCACCGTTGCACTTGCATCTGAATGACATTTTTTCTCGGGACTCCCAAAGTGGAGTCCCGAAACTGTCCCGGTTTAGACTCCCAGGACTTTGGGCGTTCATAACTTCTCGCCCTGACTTCGGATTTGGACGAGATCTGAAACAAAGTTGTATTTCTCCTCGAGAGCTTTTCAACAATGTGTCACACTTTACCTGAACACATCGGGATCGGGTCGATTCCCGACTTTTAGTGGTCGGGAGTCAAATTGCAAATTTGACTCCCGACCCTTCTTTTGACCATAACTTGTGCTGCAAATGTCCAAATGGCTCATGCGAGGCCATTTTGGACATCTACACTTCAAGACCTTTCCAACAGTATAAAAAACACCCCACTGCAAGGTGTTTTGACCCCTGCAATTGAATTCTGAAGTTTCAGGAGTCCCAGAGGACTCCCAAGTCTCATTTTCGGGAGTGTGAGTGGCGACCTCACACTTCCCTCAAAGTGAGGTTGCGACAACAAACCTAAAGAGATATTATATGTCCAAGAAAAAATGTAAAGATAATATCCACATATAAATGTTTTGTTTAACAATCTACTTCACCTTAGTATTGCGAACTCCATGAGGAGTGGGATGAGGACCTAGACAATGATGAAATTGAACATGCAATACCATAATATGTCGAAAGTACACTAACAGAAGGTTAGGAGGAACATGTTTTTGTAACCAAGGTTGTCAAAATCAACGTCACAACCATTTTGAATTGGACATCATGTTGCCATCTATGTGATGTGGCCATATGTAGTGATTGAAATTTGGTTGATAATCCTACGGTAATTGAATATTATCAATCACCATTTGTGTGGCAATTGAAAAGTTTTGGTCACCAATCTTGTGGCAATGGAAAACATTCAGTGGCTAATCGTGTGGCGACCAAATTTTTTTGATCACCATATGCATGGCAACTAAAAGCTTTCACTCCGGATTTTGGTCATCTGATGCACGATGGATTGATCTCCACGATTGATTTGGCAACAAAATTTGGTGATGGTTGATAATAATAAAAACGAACCTTGCAATTTCAATTCATTTTTCCTTTGAAGTGTGTGAGCCTTGTGTTGTTTAATAAAAAAATCATTGCCATATACTTTAGGAAGGAGGGGTGAAATCTCATAGGTGTTTGAATTTCAACTCATCATATTACATTTGTAATTGGTGTTAAATTTCAATTGTAGCCTTGAAGGTGGAGTCCAATTTTATTGTTAAATGCCCTAATTATATTAATCAAACATATTGTGAGGTGTTAGTTTATTATAAATTGGTCAACCAACCTTGGTAGATGTAATTTTAGATGAAAGTCCTTTAAGGTGGAACAAAAGCAATTATATTTTTAATATTAAATGAAAAACCCAAATACCTCAACAATTGGGGAAATTAATTAAAGTTTTGACTATATGTCCTTTTCGTTGTATCACCTTTTTATTTTTTTCATTTGAAAATTTGGCAAGGCATTAAGCAAAACTATTTTGAACACATAGAGGGGTGACACAATGTCAAAGGAAGAAAAAGGGTATTTTGTAAGGTGAACAATTTTTTTCAATTTAGTCAAGTTCCAAATATCTTAGTGGGGTGTAGATAATTATATTGGGGCCAATACACATCAAAAGATGCACTTAATTATTATCTATCCATAGCAATTTGTTTTGCACAAAGTGGTGTATGTAGCATAATCTTTTCATGTGGTGGAAGGAGGGTGTGTTGTATTGGACAAAATGCCCTTGCACATATAATATCTATTAAATACCATGAAAAAATAGTTACATTCATTTCACCTTTTGGAATTATGATTTGTTTAAACATTTTCCATTTAAAATGATGTTATAATCATTTTGAAATTGTTATCTATGGTCTTTTTGACTCAAAAAGTTTTAGAAGACATTTTTTTTAAGAACCTTAAAGGATTTTCACCTTTTTACTAGCAAAAAATATTAAGTTGAACATGGTGGAAAACAAGCTGGTGAAAATTGGCTTTAACAAGGACCACCAATGCACCAAACCGTCTTAACCATAGATCTAACAACATGGACAACCAAACAAAGTTGTTCCACAAAAACCTAAACAACCTTTGAAAGGAAATTGAAATGGCATTGACATCATTCTTTGGACAACAACAATCATATTTGAATTGCTAGATGTGAAAGGAATCATTTTGTTCACAAAAATGCAAGGGGATACACTTGGGGTCTAAGGTGTGCAACTATAATGTGAGCATTGTGGCAAGTTGGGTCATGACATAATACATTGATATTATGTGCATTTCAAGTTTTAAGCAAACTCAAATTGTGGCAATCAAAGTGGCCAAAAGGCATGGGAAAGGTGTCATCCAAAGCATCAAAGGTGGCCAAGAGCAAAATATAAGACAAAATTTGAACCAAGGTCAAATATATGGAGGTCCTATAAAACAAGGTACGATGAACATGATTGCATAATTGGAACAATGAATTGGGAACCATTGCCATTACTCATGTGTCACCAACTCCAAGGCCATTGGATTTCGAATGGAACCTTAATTTGTTTATTAAGTGAATTTGGCAAGATTGGGCTTCATGTGTAGAGTTGCATTATTAAAACCAATGCATTTTACAATGACATTTATTTAATAAACTATTCAAGTTCAAGAACCTTGAGGAACAAATGTGGCATTGGATCCACAAAAGGGAAAAACTAATCAACAAGGTCGCCTTTTATAATTAGTCACATTGGGAGAAATTATGCCAACCTTTTCCATGCACTAATTTGGCCAAATGTGTGTGGATTGGAACAAATTGCGTCCTTAGCAGGGACATTATGTGTACCTTTGATGCCCATTTCAAAAGCCAAAACTTTCTTGGGAGTGACAATCACAATTCGTCAAGCTTTTTTATTTTCTCCAACCATGATTGCAACATTAAAATTTGGATTCATTGTTGTGTTCAAATTAGTGGCCACACTTTGTGAAAGCAAGGAGATGTTAGCATCATTTGTAAAATTGGTAGATGTTGTGTCACAAGATGAACTTGTGGACATGTGAATTGTTATGACCACTTTTGTTGCACCATTGCAAGCAATAATTATAAGGTTACAAGAATTGCTTACTAGGTTGACAATTGATCATGTAATGATAACACCAAATTGATCTTATTAAATAATGAACATAAGGTTTTGTGTGTTGACAACTTTATCAACTAACAAATATTGGCCAATACAAGTTTTGTTAGACACTCTAGTTTAACCATTGATGTTAGGGCAAGGGGCTATAATTTGGCTTCATGAACATAGATTTGAAACCTTGTACATTTTAAATAAAATTTTCCTTAACTAAATCACAGAAGGTTTGAAAGTTGACACACTAAACATTCAATGTGAGATTACAAGTGGATCATCCCACAAATGGATCCACCATGAAAGTCAAGGTTGTTGTGATAGATGCCATGCCATATGATGTGTTGATGGGTGGAACAATTCTATGCCCTATGGGTTTTACATTAGATATTTGGAAGGAGATTTCTTCTTACAGGTTGGGATGGCAATTAGGAGATGACATGGGTGCACACTTTCCAATACATTTCATTGGGAAGAAGCTTTGAGCTAAAGAACACAATGCCAAGTTTGGTTGCATGTTCTGGGATTGTGAATTTTGGTTGAGAACTCATAAAAAACAATGTTTCCTTCAAGGATCATTACCCAATGTTGGAAGAGGAACAAGGAATGGAGATGTCTAAAACAAATTTGGCATCAATCAAGAGGCACATTAGTGTGGCACTAAATTACCTACAATGTTGCAAGCAAGAATTTCAATTCAAAAATACCTCTATGTGAAGAATGATAAAGTGGCTCAACATGTTTCATTATATTATGCAGCTTACCTTATTCAACATCCTAACTTACTTCCATTTTCAACAATTTAAAGGATACTTCAATTATGTGTATGCTTGTTTAATAAAATTTCTTTTGATGTGTTATTGTAAACAATTAGGCAACTGGGTATGGTAGTGCACGACATATGATTGCATGATCATAACACACGCCAAAAAGTCATGCCATGGCCATGTGCTAAAGCACAATCCTATCCAAAACATCAAAATACTGCCGCATTGAAATCATTACTGCATAGTGAAATTATTGTCTGGCTTGATTTGCTGCATTCACACGTGCACTTTTACATATAGAGCAACTTGACCATTGACCTAGCAAAGGGGGCTATTTAGCACCTAGTGTAAAGATATGGCACACATTCAGTGCTTGCCACTTGGAGAATGCATGACTCAACTGCATTTTGTATATCATGTCTACTCTAATCAAATTGTGTTAGATTATGTACTCATAAACCTGCCTTTGAAAAGTGACAATAACTATAGTGCTTATGCATTTGGGAAGAGGCTCTTAATCGTGCCTCACACAAATGCATACCACACTCTCAATTTGAACACACTAATTTAAGACACTTTCAATCCTGGGGTTTAGAGTTTAGGGTTTGACTGAATCTACCCATAAAACATTTGAAGGTCACCCTATAACTGTGAATTACCCTCTCCTAGAAGAGAGGTATCTTATGCCTGCTCCTTCAAAGTTTGAGGGATCTTACACCTACTTAAAAATAGCCACTAAGAGGCCTCACTCAAGAAGATGAAGGTACCAATGTAGGTCCTCTTTCACCCAAGACATTCTTCACATAAGTTGTACTCATTTTGTTGGGACCCATTACTGTTCAGGTCAGAGGTTTGACATTCTACATCAAGACAATCCCCCCAGTACACATTTACCAGAATTTCTGGTAAAGCTTTACGACGGGGAATCAAAGGACCTTAGGGACCAGAGCTTCCAGGAAAGAGGAGTCAAGCAGGAACAAACAAGTCAGATATACCCTCCAAAAGTAACTGTATATGGCTCACACCCAAGTCCTGATTGAATTCTGTTGGGTGATAGTTCATACCTTGCACCAAATTAAAAAATTTGACCTGATTTATCTTGAAAGGAATTCAAGATGAAATTGTTGTCTGTTTAAGGGAATTAGAGCGGGGACCGTCACTTAACCTACAATTTTTGTCTGCTTAAAGTGATCTATAGGATCTTAATTACATAGGATCCTACACCCCTTTTATTAGTCTCTTTGCAGCAGCAGTTTCCCACAGAAAGCTGCAGTGAATCAATTGTTTTTCTTGAACAAATAAGTCCATAACTGTATCCTTTGGACACAAAATTT
>Ga0209611_10011197_pt1 | contig 13000 bp, 23 predicted proteins | sample S1TSphgellanicum_3_FD_187693 | JGI IMG/M metagenome (GOLD analysis project Ga0209611, IMG submission 187693) | Host-associated microbial communities from peat moss isolated from Minnesota, USA - S1T2_Fc - Sphagnum magellanicum MG (SPAdes) (version 2) | ecosystem: Host-associated > Plants > Peat... | reverse complement strand
TTAAAAAAAGTCTCCCATTTGAAGATACATCTTTGAGCACTCACCCATAGATGACACTTATGATTTTTGGTCATTTTGTGTTTCTTGATGCAAGTAGATAAAATTTTGACCAATCTTCTGAATCAAGCTTGCTGGGAGAATGAGTCCCAATTTGGACACCTATGATTCAGCAAAGTTTGTGTCCAAAACTGTAGGACTGGGTAGACTTGTGATATGCCCCATTCATGATATGTAATGTGGTGATATAGAATTGATGGAGGAAATCAGCAGAAGAGAGAAGCAAGCTGGTATTAAACCTGAGGCGGATGTGGATGCTTTCATGAAAGTGAGCGAGCACCTCCAAAATACTTTCTATACTTGAAACTGTTGTAAAAATGATTATATCCATTAATATTATGTGGGTGCCAAAACCTAAAACATATGGGCAGCAAAAGTAGTTGAATCCTCTCTAGACACTGGAGAAGATGCAGTTAAGCCTTAAATTGTCTCGTTTTACCAACATGTAAAAAATATTCTTCTTATTTGCAGGCAACCTCTTTGGGAGGAGTCAAAAGCAGTATTGCTACGGATTACATTTTGAGGGTGAGTTCACACATCAAAACTTTTGCTTCACACCTCCCCCAGAATAGGTGATGGGTAATTAATTAAGAGCCTTAAAAATATTCTTGGATTTCAATTCAGGGGCTAGGTCTGAAGGTGCAGGTTTTATTATGTTTTCACTGCAGGTATTGGGACTTGATATTTGTGCGGATACTATGGTTGGCGATGACTTACGTAGGGGGATTTCTGGTGGACAAAAAAAGCGAGTCACTACAGGTATGGGCATAATCAACCTTTGTCATTTGTGGCTTCCGGATGCAGAAAAAGTATGTCCAATTTAGTTTACCCAAGACTTAGCTTTCAAGTTTCTTGGGGTTTTTGGACATTGACATAATTTGATGGGTTTAATCATGGATGGGCTAAGTTTTCATTGTTTCATAGAATTAAGTTGTTGGAGGACATGGGAGTTTTGTTTAAAGTTGTTTCTTGCCGGGGTCCAGGTGAGATGATAGTGGGACCAACACAAGCATTATTTATGGACGAGATCTCCACAGGCTTGGACAGCTCAACTACCTTCTCTATCGTCAACAGTTTGCGCCAATCTGCCAAAATATTGGAGTACACAATCCTCGTATCGCTGCTGCAGCCAGCTCCTGAGACGTTTAACCTCTTTGACGACATCATTCTGCTCTCAGAGGGGCAGGTTGTGTATCATGGACCTCGCGATCAGGTGCTGCCATTTTTCGAGTCTTGTGGCTTTAGGTGCCCTGATCGCAAGGGTATTGCTGATTTTTTGCAAGAGGTAAAAATTTTCTCCCTAAGAGCATCTATACACTATTACACATGACAAATTTGACCAAAGCATAACACACACGTATTTTCACACATTTTGTGTTCAATGATGTGTCTTCATCTTCAGGGGAATCCTCACATCCACACCATCTACTTTGTCTGTTTTAATTCTAACAATTATTGAGCTGTATATGAAATGAAATTCTCTGCAGGTAACATCGCTTAAAGATCAGGAACAATACTGGGCTCATAGACACCGACCGTATCACTTTGTTCCGGTGAGGGAATTTGCAGAAGCTTACCAGCAGTTTTTCATAGGTGCCGAGATGAAGCAAGAGCTTGCGGTACCATACCCAAAGGAACAAAGCCACAAGGCAGCCTTATCAACTGAGAAATACTCAGTTACCAACAAGGATCTTCTCAAGGCCAATTTCGGCAAACAATGGCTTCTCATGAAGCGCAATGCAATCGTCTACATCTTTATGGTCTTACAGGTGATGACAAATCTTTAATTCTCTTGACCCTTTTTCCCCCCTCTTGTTACTGTACAACAATTTTTTTGTATTATGAGGACTTGCTCAATTACTATGCTGTGGGTACTCCGGTAAAAGTTGGTTCAAACTACAATACTTTGCCCTCTTGATCATTCACAATGTAAGATGCAAGAGACTCAACTTGAGAAAGAAAATGAACACCAGAGGAGAACTAGTAATAAACAAATAATATGTATGTGTAATCCTCTCGTCATCTTGTAACCGGATTCATTGGCCTGCCTGTACATGTATGCAGATTTCGCTCGGGGCATTCATTTCCATGACAGTCTTTTTTCGCACCAAGTTGCGCCAAAATTCCGTTCTTGACGGGACAGAGTATTTGGGTGCTCTATTCTACGCAATCGCGAGCATCATGTTCAATGGTTTTGGAGATCTGGCGATATTGATTTCGCGGCTGCCTGTCATCGTCAAGCAGCGGGATCTGCTGTTCTATCCTGCATGGTCCTATTCACTAGCTACCATCGTGTTGAACATCCCGATTACTCTTGTTCAAAGTGTGGTATGGGTGTCCATGACATACTATGTCACTGGGTATGCACCCGAGGCCAGCCGGTTCTTCAAGCAGATGCTGCTGCTGTTTCTAGTGGGGCAGATGTCCGGGTCGATGTTCCGCATGATTGGGGCTCTGTGTCGAACGACAGTGCTGGCCAATACGATCGGCTTCCTTGCCATTCTTATCTGTTTCATGCTTGGAGGTTTTGTCATCCCCAAGCCCAATATCAAGAAGTGGTGGATATGGGGTTACTGGATCTCTCCCTTGACATATGCACAGCAAGCAATCGGTGTCAATGAAATGCTTGCACCCCGTTGGCAAACGGTAGTAGCTCTTTCAAAACTTCCACAAAATCCCCACTTGAAACACAAAACACACTGCTGCTTCATCATCATGCGGTCCCATGTGCAGGACCCATGTAAACTCATGTGTTGTTGTCATCATTTGTATGCTTCAACTCTCTGCTGTCACTGAGTCCAATTTTTTTGTTTCTAATCAGCATTGGCTTGACAATATGTTGTGGGTCCAATTGCAGTTTCCTTCTGGCAACGGAACCAAGTCTTTGGGAGTGCAAGTTCTGGAGAGTCGAGGGCAGTTTAGTCAAGCCTATTGGTATTGGCTTGGTGTTGGTGCATTGGTGGGTTTCATCATCATCTTCAACATCGGCTTCACTGTTGCCATTGCTCTCATGCCAGGTGAGTTGTTGTACCCTAAACCCCCCATCCGATCCCATCCTCATGATGATCTTACTCGATTTTCGAGTTCGAAAGATCAAACCATGGAAATACGCCACTGTCGGTGGTATACAGATGTATAGGAAAAAGAGCAAGTAGATGTGAGGGAAGATGACAAACTGCATCAACATATGGGTTAGTCTGCAGGCTGCTTGCTGATACAGATTTTTTCGTGGATTTGTGTGGGACTCATCAGCTGTTGGGAAGCCGCAAGCTGTTTTGTCTGAGGAGGAACTGGCTGAAAAGCAAGCAAACCGTGAAGGAGCGCTTGTGCTTCTAAAGTCTCCGAATCGATCCAAGAGGAGGTCCCATCCACGTCGTTCCGTGACAAGAAGCAGTTCACTCTCTCGTGGTGGAGAATTGCAAATGCAACAGATTCCAAGTGAGCGGACGGTGTCATCATTCCGTCGAAATGGAAGCGACCACAACACCACCAACAATAGATCTGTTGCAACCCGTGGAATGGTTCTACCATTCCAACCGTTGTCAATTTCATTTAATGACATAAGTTACTTTGTCGACTTGCCCGCGGTACTATGCTTTGCTGAAACTCCTCTTCCTCACGTGATACTGTCATCGCCTTTTCTCATGCTGTCAAAACTCCAATCTTTGTCAATAAAACTGATGATGATACACGCGAGTTGCCGAGAATTTCTTGGGCTGATGTGGTTGGTATGTATATCTGATGATCAAATTGACAGGAAATGAAGCAAGAGGGGATTACAGAAACAAAACTGAGACTGCTATCCAACATCACCGGAGCATTTCGACCAGGTGTCCTTACAGCTCTGGTTGGTGTGAGTGGAGCAGGGAAGACCACTCTCATGGATGTATTGGCTGGAAGGAAAACCGGTGGTTACATCGAGGGTGACATCCGTATCTCTGGATTCCCTAAGAACCAGAAGACATTTGCTCGCATCTCTGGTTATTGCGAGCAGAGTGATATTCATTCTCCTCAGCTAACTGTTCGTGAATCTCTCATCTTCTCCGCCTGGTTACGCCTTTCAAGTGATGTGGATTCGACAACAAAGATGGTGGGTGATGACTGATGATCCATTCACCTCACTCTGCTGCTCAAGCTTGTTCGAAAAATTGCCCCAATTCCTTTTGTCCCTGCCAGGTGCTGTGGATTAGTAGCCGAGACAACTCGAGACCAAAGGGTTTAGGGTTTTAGACCAATTTGGCAAGCAAGCAAAAACGGGTTTTTAACGTCTGTTTTTCTTGTTTGGGAAAATTGCAGAGTTTCGTAGAACAAGTGATGGATCTGGTGGAAATGAAGTCGCTGGAATTCGCCTTGGTCGGACTACCGGCTATCTCCGGGCTGTCAACAGAACAGAGGAAACGGTTGACAATTGCAGTGGAGCTCGTGGCGAATCCCTCCATCATCTTCATGGATGAGCCTACAAGTGGACTCGATGCTCGGGCTGCCGCAATTGTTATGCGCACTGTACGTAATACCGTTGATACTGGCCGCACTGTTGTCTGCACCATACACCAGCCCAGCATTGACATCTTTGAAGCTTTTGATGAGGTATGTAGAACAGTTTTCTTACCCTTCCTGAAAAAATTCCAGCAACCCATGTGAGTGTGGCATTTCTCTGACATCTTGATGCTATGTGCTATCTATGACAGCTACTGCTACTCAAGCGTGGAGGGTGTGTGATTTACATGGGACCTCTTGGATACCAATCCCACAAACTAGTTCAATACTTTGAGGTGAGCTTTTGTGGACATCTTGGACAAGAGAAGGGATTTGCACCTTGGATATGCATAAAAGAGATGCTCGGAATCCATCCAAAAGCATATTATGTCTTACAGCAAGCACCCAAGAACAATTTTGCAGTTATTCCTGCTACAGTTATGAATGATGTGTGCCATAGAGCTGAGCTTCCTATCACCAAGTATGAAGGCCTTGAAATTCCCCCATACATATGTACTGAGCTCTCTCTTCATTTTCATGCTCATGGTGCAGGCGATACCAGGTGTAAGTAAAATCAAGGAGGGAGATAACCCCGCCACATGGATGTTGGAGGCCAGCAATGTGGCTGTTGAGAACCGACTGGGTGTCGACTTTGCAGAAATCTATGAGAAATCTTCTCTCTACCGGTCAGTGCATTCCTCTTTTCCATTAAACCCTTTGTCCCCTTTGTCATTCGGGAAAATTGTGGGCTCATTTGTAGAAAATAGAGCAAATACATGTCTGCATTTTTTGTCACTTTGAATTGGGTTCTATTTTTGCATGACCTTCAAATTCCCTTCTCCCCCAACTTCTCACATCATTCTTTCTGGGGTAACCAAATTGACATGGAGAGCAGACAGAACAAGGAACTAGTGAAGGAGCTAAGTGAGCCAGCTCCAGACACAAAGGACCTGTCATTTCCAACTGAGTTTTCACAGCCACTCTTTCAACAGCTCATATGTACTCTGTGGAAGCAGCATCTGACGTATTGGCGCAGTCCAGACTATAACGTTGTGCGATTCTTCTTCACTCTATCCACAGCATTGGTTTTTGGCAGTCTTTTCTGGCAAATTGGCACAACAAGGTGGGTCAAGAAATGTACCATCACTATTTTTCTAGCACCAAGAATCAATAGCACCATCCATATCTCAGGAATCAAGTAGTTGTGGATCATGTTCATACTGAACAGTTCTGATGGGGTCTAGAGATGTGCTAGACATGTTCTAGATATGGTATCTTTGGATATCTTGTGATGCAGTATCACATGTAGCATTGAGAAATTGGGTGCTGCTGATTGATTTTGGGAATTTGATTCTTCCCAGAACTACTTCAAACGACCTCTTCACTATCTTGGGTGCCTTGTATGGAGCAACGATTTTCATTTGCTTCAATAACTGCGGCACAGTTCAGCCAGTGGTGAGCATAGAACGGACTGTCTTTTACAGGGAGAAAGCAGCAGGGATGTACTCTGCAATTCCATATGCACTTGCACAGGCAAGCAGCTTGTCCTTTTGTTATGACCCATTCTCAGATATCTGGGCAGTTGGATGAGGCTTTAAACAGAGTATGTCAAAGTAGTTTTCTAGCAACAGATAATACACAAAGCACCTTTTCTTTTACCATTGCACAAGAAATCTCTTTGGCTGTTATAGCATCTGTAGTTCTGATTTTTCTAATTTTTTTTTCCTAACTCATATATATTTGTCTGATTTGGAGTGGGGGAACAGATTCTGATTGAGATACCTTATGTGCTTGCCCAAGCATCTCTGTATGCCCTCATTGTATACTCCATGGTCGGATTCGAATGGACAGCGGCAAAGTTTTTTTGGTTCCTGTTCGTATTATACTTCTCACTCATCTCCTTCACTTTCTACGGAATGATGATGGTGGCTCTCACACCCAACAGTCAACTTGCCCAAATTGTCGCATCCTTCTTCTACTCACTATTCAACCTCTTCTCCGGGTTTTTGATTGCCAAGCCAGTGAGTTCTTCCATCCATCCCTTGAGCAGTTTGTTTCCGACACTTGCTTGTTGTGCTGAATTTACTGATTGTTGGTGGAGGACTGGTAAACTTTGCTGCAGTGGTGGTGACTCGGATGGCTGAAGAATTTCACCTCTCTCTCCCCCCCCGACCATGTCACAACTAATTTTGAGCACTGCTTTTTGTGATGGTGCAGCTCATTCCAGCATGGTGGATTTGGTATTACTGGATATGTCCTGTGGCCTGGACACTGTATGGTCTCGTAATCTCGCAGTTCGGTGACATAAATGATCCAGTGATAGTGATGGGATCATCAATAGATCATAAACCAAGTGTGAAAGACTATATCAACAGCTTCTTTGGATACAAATACAGCTTCCTTTCAACAGTCGCAGGTGTGCTCGTGATGTGGCCTGTTTTCTTCGCTATTGTCTTTGTGTTTGCCATTAAGTACTTGAACTTCCAGACACGGTAAGAGTAGGGGAAACCCCAAAAATTGATTCAGCCATTGTTTTTTATATTAGTATACCCCTCAAATCAAGGTTTGTAACAAATTCCGGCAAATTTTTTTTGCATACAAACCATGAGCCCAAAAGTCAGAAGACAGAGAAGAAGTTTTTTCTTGTCGGCCTGATCACCCTATTTTAGCAAAGCTAACCTGATGTACATAATTCTTTTTTATAACTGGATAGAGCATCAGAGTGTTCAAAACGTGTATGAAATGGTCAAGTAACATTCAATCATCAAGATTACCATATGGCGGTTTTTTGCATTCCCTTCTTCACAACTTGTGCCATTGATTTATTGTTTCACAGTGAAATAGACCAATTCACAAGGACCTGAATCCAGAATTGAAAAAAACTCTCACTCAAGTTTACCTCTTTGCTCTTTGTGTCATAATCTTCTCTCCACTGCTGCAAACTTCCTTCAGTTTCTTGTCCAATCTTTTGAGAGCCTAGATCTTGAACATAAATAAGATTCAAAACCTGAGGAAGTGCACCCTAGTTTGAACTAATGTCCACTTTAGACTAGAAGTTGGCCAAAAAATCTTGAGACTGATGAAGGGAAATTTGAGTATTAATAAAATATTATTTGGTAGAGGGCCGATGAGTTCATGTGTAAAGCCATTAAGGCCAAAAAGTAAGGACCAAGACCCCTCATATGCTTTCATTTTTTTCTTCTTATATCATTCTTCTTCTCATCTTTGCTTCCTTTCTCAAGCTAAACCCTAAAAGTCACCACCATGTATGTGCATAGACCCAAGAGTCTTGTAACTCTTGTGTTTTTCATGGCAGTTCAACACATTATTACTGTAGTTATGCCATTGCAGCAAGTTGAACTTCATCAACATTATCATGCAATGATGATGATAGATGTTTTCATTATGGAAACACATAGAATACAAGAGATGAAATGAAGGAGAAGAAGATATAAGGTTTGATTTAGGATTTATTTTAATCCTGTAGTGTGAAACATTGGCCCGAAGAGTTGCAAATTCACCTTCCACGTTGACAAGTATCATTTCCCTGCCTTGGGGCCAAGTCAGGGCCATATAATGACAGATTAAAAAAATTGTTTTCTTTTTCAGCCTTGACTCCTAGTGTAAAGCCCTTGGGGCCAATTTCAGTGACTGTGCCAATAGGAATGCTCAATTGAGTTCAACCTTGGCCTTGAGTGGGCCTAAGTACATGCTACCTAATGATAACAGACTAGAAAGTCTCTTGCCAAAACTTATTATAGCCATGGTTTCACTATCTCCATACAACAGTAACCATTGGGGAAAACCCTTCTTCTACATTTCATTCATTTTCCCAGACACCCAACAGGTCCCAAGATTTCAACAAACCCTCCATTCCAATTGCAATGGGAAGAAACCCTTCTGAAAACTGTGACAAATGGGGTGGACACATATGGTGTTTATCATTGAAATCTAATTCCCCAATAGTGGGGAAAGTAAGGACAGCTTTTATGTCCTTTGGGACATGCACTTTTCACCTACCTGTATGAGCACTTGGATACCAATGTTGGCTTGGCCAACTTTTCCTTTCATTGACAAGAGTCCTTGGATAGGAAGCCCCTGCATTGTCCACATGCTTTACTTTCTCAATTATCATCCTTTTCCCTTTGTTCATGTATCATCAGATTTGTCATGAGCACTTCTGTGATCTTGGAAGGCTACAATTGAAAGACTGAAGATACTCTGGTTTTACAAGCCAATCTTGCAAAGGTGACTGTCCAGCGCAAAGAGTTTCCCAAGCCCTTCTATAAGCCTGTGCACCAACCTGGAAGCAGACAAAGTTTTTCCTTGTTAGAACCTTTCTCTAACCTTAATGTTGGAAAACCAGCATGCAAGACATGACCCTGTTTATATCATCTTCCACAGCATGGGTACTCCATATCCCTGCCATTAACATACCTTACTCCTGATAGGGATTTGTAAGTAGGGTTTAGGGTTTAGGTTTCAATCATATCCAACATAAGTAGTTGTTGAAATAGTTAGTAAACCACACTTCCTGAACATACTTTGTTACAAGGGACTGTCAGGGGTACCTTCATGTCAATGTATGATAGCTCAGCCATGCTTGCCAGAGATGGAAAATGGGACAGCAATCTGAGAAAACGTTGTTGGAAGGCCCTCCTGTATGAACAATTGACAGTAGTCAGATATGATCCCACACTCTGGAATATGGCACCCTTTGAATTTAGCCAGTTGCTCAGTCTTTTTGTCAACAACATTATTGATGGTGTAATTCTGTAGTTCTCATTCATGAGAAATGATGGCTGACCGAAGTTGTTCAATGCAAAAGGGTTATTCACAAAAGAACATCTTGGACTGAGCTTACTTGCATAGGGAGGATTGAGTAGCAGGTGAGAGAGCTCCCTTTGCAGATGTTCCCTGTCTGCGTCCAGATGTTCCCAGAACAACCTCAAACTGTCCTGATGCATCCCAGCTAATTGAATACCTGTACCACCACAGTCAAATTAGACAAGCTGTCACATGCACCAACAGAAGTTGTCCAAATACCAACTGAAGTGGAGTTTAAAGAAAAAATCTAATCAAGCATATGGGAAACTTGAGACAGGCCTCAGAATTTTGTACAAGTTCCCTGTCAACTTTTTCACATGAGAAGAAGATATGAAACCAGTGGTGAGACTGGTAGATGCACCCGCAAAAGACACCGGAACCATCAAAAGGTCGCTGAAACTTTTTTGGCGGGGCCGATGTAATCCACAGATGCGGCTGAACACAAAATGTCCAGTTTGTTTTTAAAAGCTACTCCTGTACAGAAGCTTTAGTATCCAATAGTCATGTAATTCTGCAAACTCAAATGAAAACAGTAAGCCCATGAGGACACCAGCAGACTCCAAGTAGCATGAAATCCAATTGCACAAACTTTCAAATTCAGACTGCATCCTTACCAAATTCAACCTGAAGGGTGGAAGTAGGGCATTTGAATTTGGAATCAGACGACTGTATACAGCCCTCCTTAACGCAGTTAAAGCCACTTCACTGATTGAGAGCCCTGCTGTCCTATACTCTTCCTCAATATGTCTATCTTCAGTGTAAGTAGATTCAGGTGGTATTCCAGATCTGTTTCTTTGCAGTTCACTAGAGACTAAGTCTGCAGCTGTGTTACCACCCAATGTGATTGAAGACAGATATATTGGTTCCACCAGTAAGTGTGAGAGAAGGGCCCCTGCCAGATTCAGTGCTACTGTTGAGCAATACTAGTCTGTGAATGTGATGAATTGAATACATGAGCTGGTAGGAGTAGATCTGCATATGATCTGAGGACTTCTCTCTAGTGTATAGTCTCCCATGAGCAAGAAAGAGTGTGATGCAGATGATGGAAAGACCAAAGAACCTTGAAGACCAACAACATTCCACCGTGCCAATTTGTCACTGCAACTCATAGACATGGTAGCATTTCCTCTGCCAGGCTTTCTCCTTGCCACTCCTTCTGCTTGCTTGCTGTCCACTACCCACACAATTTTGTGTACATAATAAGCCACCATGCCTTTCCTCAATATTGGGCCTGCAGGTTGTTTTAGGGTTTACACCAATTACAAACTGAAACTCCTCACACTGATTTGTCTCCAGCAATAAAGCAGTCAACAGTCCAAAAAATATCTGCTTTCCTCCTTTCAGCCATCTGACCTGAAATCTTGGCTGCTTGTTCTGCCACTCGAGCATCTTCACCAGTAGCATTCACATCCAATCTAGCAAGCTTAGCACCAGTTTGTTTGGCCATAACTGCCATGAATCATCAATCTGAAGTCAGTCTCAGACATAATCTAATTGCTTTACTGTATTTAGAAAGCCAGTAAACTGCTAGGTGATACAGTTTTCTATTAAAAAGAAGTTATGTCTGAGCCATATTATGAGGGCTGGGGCTTAGGGTTTAGGGATCTTTCCTGATCAGGTCACCTTTTAGGATTTAGGACTAAAACCCTAAACCCTAAATCCTAAAACCTGATCTTTTATGAGATACACCAGGCTGCTTCATATTTGCAAATGTTATTGAGTAAACTATGCTGTGTGTTGTTTGGTGGTGCTCCCCACCTCTCAGTTGATCTTGACAATTCATGGCAATGTTGTCTGATCCAGAGGCTTCTTGTATGGTGTCTCCAGCAACCAAACCAGGGACACCACATGTGAACAATGAAGATGGTAAGGAAAGCAAGCCAGAGGATTGTTGAGGGAAAATGCATGCATCTCCACCTGCAGATACAGAAGCTCCCTTTTCACAACCAGCAGAAGGAATCCTTGAATCATTCAAATAAACTCTAACCCTAGACCTTACAGACATGCAGAAGAAAAGAATGAAACCAATTGGCAAAAGCAGGCTACACATGAGAAACGGAGGAGAGATCACATGGTGGCTGACTGATGTAAAGATGGATTTCAAGCCCTTGCCGCAGCTGACACTTCGCAAAATCACCATCCACATCACTGGCCCACTCAAAGACTGCAGGTGATGATGCATGTTTCTTCAGAGCTTCAGCATCATCATGCTCTGGCTGACAGAGACGTTCAATCTCAGAGTAAAAGAACCTGCTCAGATCAGAAAAAAAAGGGAAATGCCATCAACTATGTGCAGCAACAACTCACACGTAGATATTCCACTATGTATGCAACAAAGAGCCCTGAGAAGAGCTTCTACCAAAATGTGAATACCTGCAATAGTGAAAGTGCAGCAGAGCACAAACCCTAAACAAAAGCAAAGGATACCTGAGAAGAGCTCTACGGGCAATAACTTCGGCATGCGAGTCGTTGACGACATCTCCCTGGACGCTCATGCGATCACGGCCTATGCACTTAGTTCCTGTACCTAGGGCAATCACTTGCAGTTGATCGCAGGAGGAGAGAAGAAGAAAAGCAGCCAGAACAGTTGTCTCCAGTCCCTGCGGCTTGCCTTGCTTGGGCAATGCTTCGTACTTGGCTTCCACAAGCTTCGCCACCCGACTCGGCCATGTCCTTCCCGTTGAATCCATGCTAGAATCCATCCATGCTCCGTCTTGGAATGCTTCACACCAACGTCATCGTTGACCAGGGAGCGTTCACCATATACGAATGGGAAGGACACTACCAAACCCCCAAACCCTAAATCCTTCAGTAGTGCATCAAACCCTAAATTCCTAAACACATGCATCAACCGCTAAATACTTCACCATGAATCCTTCACAAACGCATCAAACCTTTAAATCCTTCACAAATACATCAAATTTTATATCCTTCACACAATCGAACTCTAAACCCTTCACAAATGCATCAAAGCCAAAATTCTTCACACGTCTATCAAACCTTAAATCCTTGACATATGCATCAAACCCTAAATCTTTCACGCATGCATCAAACCTTAAATCATTCACAAGTGCATCACACCATAAATCATTCACAATGTATCAAACCGTAAATCCTTCCCACATGCACAAACCTTAAATCCTTCACACATGCATCAAACCTTAAATCCTTCACACATGCATCAAACCCGAAATCCACTGACCCCTAAATCCCTCATCAAACCCTAAACCTCCATACATGTGCCAAACCCTAAATCCTTCACACATGCATATAAGCTCGATGCGCACCAACAGATAGTACGAATATTTTTGTTCCATTTAGCCGACTAACTTGGTTGTGAGGTTTTTTTATTTTCAAATTTTGTATTTTCAATTTTGTGATATAGTAAAATTTCACAAGATGATTTAACCAAAGTTGGTTACAGACGACATTTGAAAATTAAAATTTTAAGAATCCTATTTTTTTTTACTATTAGCTAGAACTTTGTTGCAAGGTTAAAATTATTAAAGTTTGAAGAATAAACTAAACCCTTAAGTCACACAAAGCCATACATTAAAATAATTCATGGGATTAATTGAAAGTTTTAGGCTTAGGGTGGAAAATTTAGATTCCAGTGTTCAAGATGACACTTGAACCACAT
>Ga0209611_10011195_pt1 | contig 13001 bp, 7 predicted proteins | sample S1TSphgellanicum_3_FD_187693 | JGI IMG/M metagenome (GOLD analysis project Ga0209611, IMG submission 187693) | Host-associated microbial communities from peat moss isolated from Minnesota, USA - S1T2_Fc - Sphagnum magellanicum MG (SPAdes) (version 2) | ecosystem: Host-associated > Plants > Peat... | reverse complement strand
TCTAGTTGCAAATTAGGTCGTTGCAAACCATCGTTAACATGACAAGGGGTGTGCAAATGATTAATAGACGAAAGCATAATATTAGTTGATTGTATATTTCATCTTTCGGACTATGCTAACATCACGTCATTGTTAGCATTGTGATTAGTTATTGAGTGCGAGTAAAGGAATTTTTAATTGTATGAATTATTTAAGATTATTTTCTAGTTACAAATTAAATTTAAAAATGTTAGTTTTCTCCTTAGTGACAAGATGAATTGAAAACGTAGAAGAAAGGGAGATATCAATGGAGAAATATGAGAAGAATGAAGAGGATGGGGAGAAGAGTGTACAAATGAGAAGAACATTTTTTAAAAAAGAGATGAGAAATGTGTACTTGTTGAGTGCATGTGCTTACATGAACTAACTTAATTAATAGTTTAGGTGTTAAGGTAAAGACCCATTTAGCCATTACAATTAGTAAGTAGGTGTTAGGATTTTTAACATTGTCTACCATACCTCTTGGTGTGGATGGACCATTATAATTGTGCTCACCTCGATGGTTAGTTGCAATGAGAAAAAAGTTTCTTATTGGGTGTCGAAATGGTGCATTGGTGAGTGTTTGGATGTGATATTGAACCACCTTAGCACCACCCAGGGTATCTACATCCCATTCTTGATACCACCGTAGTTGAAAATTGTCTGTGCTTGTCTCTTTAACCAATAGGCGAGTAAAAAAAAATTTTTTTTTCCCTTTCTCAAGAACTGGGCTGATTCTCCTAAAGTATTGTAAGAACCGGGCCAGGTGGGTCTCTGAAAAAAAGATGAGAACCGCCCAACACAGGTGTACACTATACAAAACCGCCTAGAAACTCAAGTCTACATTCCTTCAAGTTCGAAGAAGATGACAATTACATCAAGATATGATCCCCGGTGAGTTATAAGAATGTAAACAGCACAATGGAAGCAGCCTTCTGACACGACGTGTAGCCCATTTGTCTATGTACCATTCATGTAAATTGAAACATACTACCTGAATGGTAGAGTTTGTATATTTTCAGACATTTTCAAAAGCCTCTCAAATGAATTCAATTGAAAAATACTACTTAAATGGTAAGAGTTTGGGAGGCTTTTAATTCTGGTAACTTCTGAATTTCATAGCAGTGTGTCCCCCAGGTTTGCCAATTCAATCATAAAAAATATTCCATCTAGCAGCAGCTTCAGACATCAGCAGTCGAGTCCTCACAAAGAGGAAGCAACAATAAACCTTAAAAAATCATCAAAGTTTTACTTTCAGGATACACAGTTCAAATAATGTGGTCAGAAAACCACGCAATCAACAAGGTCACAGATGGACAAGATCATGTCTACCCACTTGGGGATCCTCAATGTAGACTGGATTTTACTAAATTCCAAGAGCACCCACCACCTGCCTGTTACTAGAGTACCACCTGTTACATGTTGCAGTATATTTTGTAATATTGACATGGTATCTGATTCAGTTTTTGCACTAACAAGTAGTTCTTCAAGATTATCAACGGGTCCAAAGACTTTTGTGTTACACAACAAACATCAATGACGATGGTCATGCTTGTGATGATGCTTCTCATGCTTCTCAGCTTTGTGCATTTTGTGAGCCTCGTGATGCTCATATAGCGCATACCCACCAAGTCCCAGAGTTGCTGCCTCAGCAGTTTGTGCTTCCATGTGATGTCTCTGAGCATCCGCAGGATCCACTTTCTCTTCATGTTTTTCGTACTGTTGCAAAAAGAAAAGAAAAGACCAGTAATCTGTCAGAAACTATTGATCAATCGACTGAGAAGAAGATCACACAAAATCCTTGACCTAATTAGCGTGTCTTTCCATTAGGCAGCTGTGATGAGAGTTACACTCCGAATTGAAAGTCACTGACATAGGGCATTGTTTCTTGCTGTGAGGACACACTGTTTCCATTGGAGAGTCGCAAATGCATTAAAACTATCTAATTAATCATGTATAACTAGGAAGTCTGGGAACTATGTTCTTATGAAAAAAAGGAGAGATTTGACTGTATGGTGAATCGGACTTAGACTCCCAGCTCTCATAGCTCCTGCAATTGCTCAATGTTTGACCGGTAGCGCTAGGAGTTGGCTGTGAGCACAACTAGTTCAAAAAACATAATGGAAAGCTACTATGATCATTGCAGCCTAATTGAAAGATGCCCTTAGTCTACATTTAGTGCTTTCAAAGGAGCAGAGTACTGCACTCCTGGAAACAAGAGAATGTGCCATTGGGCCGCGAATCTTTTTGTCGATGAGAAGAAGAATTGCAGATTTTTAGTAAGGATGATAAACTCACAGCAGCAAAAGTCGCAGTTCCCAAAGCTCCCATTTCAGCCCTATGTTCATTCTGTTTATGCCTGTGCTCTTCCGCCTGCAGATTCTGATACTGCTGATCTGGGTACGTGCCCGGAGCACCACCCAACCCTTGAACCGGCTGCATCATCATCTGTGAATTTCCGCCATAGTACGGCCCTGGGGCCGGGTATTAAGGGCCGGCTGGGGGTGCAGCTCCATAGCCAGGCGCGAGAGGGTAGTAAGCTGGAGCACCGGCAGCTTGTCTTTGCTGACGAAGGTTATGAAGGCGCGACATCGTCGATATTCACGATTTATCCACTCTAGAATCACAAGTAGTTTTGCTGAATGTTCTCCACTCCTCTCTTCCCTTCGCTCGATCTTTCTGTCAGTCAGTGTCCATCAACAAAAGAAACCAAGCACCGAATCCCGTGTTCTCTCTCTCTCTCTCTCTCTCAATAAGGAGACAAATCCTTGCCCCCGACTGTAAGTAGGTCAAATTCTCCAAACTCGACCTCCTTTGAAAATTTGGCTAATTCCTCTTGTGGATGAATTGGCAACCTCGAAGACCAGAATCAAATCAGAAAGCTGAGCTTGAGTGTATACATAATGATGAACTAGATGTAAAATCAACCAATTTATAGTGCTTGATGCGAAATGCTGTACTCTCTAAGGGGATGTCCGCGGAAGTTGTGAAAACAAGGGTCTGCGGTCGATCACGTCAGATGCGCGCAACACGGACGTAAGTAACGCAGCAGCAGCAGCAACACCTCCACCGCAACTCCCTCCACAACACGCTTCCAACTTCGAAGTTCCAGTCTTTTTTTTCTTTTTCAAATTTGTGAGGCCGGTGGGGTTGGCCATTATTCACAAGAGGATTTAGCCAAATTTGGCTACAAGTCAGAGAGGAAAGTAAAAAAGTTTAAGAATCGTGCGAAGTTTAGGTGACGTGGTACTATCTATTGTAAACATATGGCGATTCGAAAAAAAAACTTCCTCTTAATAGGGCGACTTTGAGACTGTGTATGGCTTTTTCATTTTTCTTTTTTTTCATGCTACGATGAAAAAAAACACTATTATTACATCATGCTCTCTCTAGAGTCCAGACTACCTAGTTGAATTAAGATCTCTATTGTTGGCCTTTTAGTATTGGAGGATTGGTTTGATTCATGACAATGTTATATTATCTTGTAACATGGCACACGTTTTCAACCTAATATTTCATGTTTTTTTTGGGTATTGTTACACTTATTTTATTTAATTATGATAATACTATGTATGTGTTAAAACAATGTTTACATAAAAACAATAAATAACTTGATCCGTTGCAATGTGACTGTCCCACAGCAATCTCTACCCCATTGCCTCTCAACTCAAGAGATGGCAAAGGTACCTACAATGGAGATACTTTCCAACACTAAATGAATAAAAGGATTGTTTAAAGAATCAAACTAGTCAAATGTTGTGATAAAATAGTGTGGCTCTGTGCAACTTGTCACATCGATGCCCAAATGAAACTCATTAATTTTATTTATTGTCTATCATAATTATACTAGCCAATAGGCAAGGTAATGAACTTTTGACATTGATATTTTGATCTCAGCTATCAAAGATAGCTAGTTCTTATAGAAGGACTGAACTTCACATAGTTCGAAGATAATTAGGCTAATTCACAAAAACCCTTGTAACCTAAAATTGATCAATAATGGATGGGATGATTTAAAGTATCTTAACTTTGGAACACAATTTTTCATTTTAAAGAATGTGGATGTGAGCAATGAAGGTCCAAGGTAGGATTCTTGTTTGTACAATCATGCTTTGTTTGTTGTGTTTATATTTTTTAATTTTTCGAAAACAATAACATTGTTGTTGAATTACATGGTGGTCCTTGTTCTAACATCAAATCTTGGTGTGTGGCGTGTGTTGTTAATGTTTGTATGTTGTGAAGTTTTACTTTTGATGGAAAAGGGTAATGGAGAGCTAGTGGTTGGTTTTATGAATGTGGTGGCGATGGGAATACAGATTTGGTGGTGAATTTAAAGATAATGTTGTGGAATTAAGGAAGCAAATCTTCTTAAGAGAAAAAAAATGTTTTATGTGTTTTGTGTTCTCCATTTATTGCTTTTAGAATTTCATGTAAAAGACATGTCTCTAGGGAGATTAGAATGCAATTTAAAACTAGTAAGGTTCATCAACTTTACTTTCATTGTGTCACTAGAACCTAAATTTTTTTTGGACAATGCTCATAATAAAACATTTGATGTGGAGGTGAGGAAATGATGAAAAATTATAGGGAATGTGGAATGGACTAAAATATTGGTTAAATGTTGGGGTGTTTAAGAAATGTGCTTATGATTTGTCAAGGATCTATCACTTGTTTGTTTACAAGTTGTGATAGTACTTATATCTTGTCTTTTCAAAACCAAGGATGTTGTGAATGTTATGGTTGAAGAAATTGTTTTGAGAAATTGGGGACATAAACATTTAGCATCACCAAATTGAGTTTCTAAAGAAAGGATGTTGTGTAAGTTCTACCATGTAATTAAATCTTTAGGGTTAATGTTTAGAACAAGTGAGTAGGAAAGGTTCAATATGTTTTAAGTCAATTTTCAAAAAACAAATTCCATGAAGGATCTTATCATCAACACTTAACATATTGATTTATTTAGAGCTACAAGTTTAGAAAACACCTAGAACTTGGAATCTGCTTATGTTCTAATCCATTTATGCACAAGGATTTTGTTCGTGTTTTCATTTTGTATATGTAAGGGCTTATTATTTTTGAGTTTTCTACTAGTTTTTTTGGTACACACCAATTATAGAAAGGAAATTAACATGTGCTTAGTTTAATATGATACATATAGGTGGATTTTGAGTTAATTACTTATTATTGCCATTCCTAAGTTACTTTGGTAAAACAATGGAATTAATTAGGTGAAGGTTAGTAAAAACAAGTCCTCTCAATGCTTTGCTATGCTTATTGCCCAAGATGTTGTATAATAGAAGTGCATGGTTTGCAATTAAATGGCCAAAGATGCAATATGAAAACCTTTGTCGCTATCTTTCAATTTTAAAAAATTGCAGTTATTTGCACATAGATATTGGCAAAGTAAACAATGCATCTCTACTTATACAAATTAGTTTTTTTTCCCTTTGTGAATCACCATCTGTGAGTTTTATACAACTAAATCAATGTCACAAATAAATTAACAAATAAATTGGTGTACCTATATGTATATAGTGTCCTTTTGTACAAAATCAGAGCTTGAACATGCAAAAATAGTTGCATTATTTAAATAAATTTTACAAGTACATTAATTTTCACATAGGAACGGGTTGGACTAAACTTTTACAAATTCTTATAAATTATTTATAAACTGCCTTTTGTTCAAAACCTTGGAAATGCACGAGTTGCCATCTTTGAGTTTTTTTCAATTGCAGTATCACATACAAATTGACAAATAAAATGTTGCAGGTACTTTTGCTATCTTGTCCTTTCCACATAATCTTTTATCTTCATGCATGTGATTTGGTGTTTTGGAGTTTGAAACAATTATGTACTAAGTTTCATGAGAGAAATTGGCACACAAATTGTTGCAAGTACTTATACATTGTTCCTATTACCTTTTAAATGGCAAATTATGTATTGTTTAGGACCCACCTTCTAGAACCATGACCCATTCTAGTGGATTAATTTATTTTCATGTATGTTGGAATGTTGAATCAAATGCATATTATGAACTATTTGTCATCTTATGTGTTGGCTAAAATAGCAACGATTATGACAAGTGTCGAATAACAAGCCTTGGCTAACTCTGTGCCAACAAGCGCAGTTAGATTGAGGAAGGGGGTAGTGTTATTCGAAATGACTAAGCGTAAAATGCACTTAACTACATTCTCCTTATTTGCATTTGATTTAAGGAAACCACATCCCCTTCCCCCATACTACTTCCACTTCATGCCTTCTATAAACTTCATCAAAGTCACATTAGCCTATTGGCTTATAATGGAAAACACATGGGCTAACGATTTAAACTCATTCGTAAAAGACCTAAAATACCTTGTCTATGAATCATTGGGAAATGCATTAACATAAAAATTGACTTGCATTTTACTTAAGCAATATGTTTTTTGGTTTTATTGGGTGTAGCATGATATTTTTTTGGGTATCTTTTTAGCCCTTTCTATGTAGAGTGCAATTTATTTAACTTATTTTCCTTTCTAGTGTTTACTGAGATGGTTAATGATGTCCAAGCATGGGCACAATGTGGCCTTATCCTTTTATGTTTGATTTGTTGTAAGACAAGAGACAAAAAGATCTTGAGGTGTTTCCATTTGTTTTGGTAGATGTGGCCTTTTGAATATCATGCCTTTCTTTCGAACATGGTGGTTTGTTACTTTGCACTACACATATTTGCACATAGAATGAAAGCAAATATGCAATAAATCCAATGCATGGTAATATGGAAATGTCAACATAATGATTCAAATGTAGTGGTAATAATTACATGGATTAATATTATTGTGTCCAAATACCCATGGGTTGTCCACATGCAAATAATTGATGTTTGTACCATTTCAACAAAATAAAATTAAGCTTGTAAAAAAATATGATTATTATGCAACTAATATTATGTTATAATTGAGCATGTCAAGCACAAGTTGTTTTCAATATACAAAAGAAAAAATTACGGATTGTGACCATATGCCCAACATATTCAATGTATATTATCATTCTAAATGGATATGCCTTGGACATACATGCATTATAATTCGTCAAGTACATTTGGGTGTGAAAGAACTTACATTGATCTTCCTATTGAGTGTAATCATGCCTTCGCAACCCTTTTAATCGCATCCCCTTGGTTGATTGATTCATAATTTGTCAAGATCTTGCAAATATGCAACATTTTGAATTGGTTAAATTTCTAATTAATTTGGGCAATTCACTATATCCAAATGTTCAACTATTGGTGTTCATCATGAAATCTAAAGAAATAAAATGCATATTAGTTTTGTGGACTGGTGAATTTAGTTAGATTGAATATCTACCATGTTATAGAGACTATTAATAAGTATGGACAATGTTAATTAAATTGCATACAAAAAATGAATGACAAGACACATTTTCTAATTTATGACCACCAAATAAAAGCACAATATTCAAGGTAAGGAAAAACCAAATATAGCTTGATGACAGTAGAGAATAACATGCACATGTAATTCCTTTTTGATCCATTCTTTTGATACATGCTTGCATTATGCTACACAAAAAATGTTAGTAGCAAGGAGCAAACTTGATGAACAAAAAACTTAAACATTATGACATGAAATGAATTATAATATCAACGAAATGTTTTATGATTATATATTTCACATGTTTTTATTTTAGATATGTATTTCTATAAAAAGATGGACTAAATATTATTAACTAAAAATATTCATAGTATTTGGGAACTTCAAGGAAAAAAGGAAAAAAGTAATATTGCATGAACTTTGGGTAGTTCACATGTTTTTTCTCTCATTAAAATTTGAACAACATGCCATTTTCACTTACAAAATTGTGCTTTGCTACTTAGCTTCCTGACAATGTCCATGTTTTATTAATTTACACCATTACACAAATCCACACAGCCTTTTTTGGTTATCATATCATCATGATCAATCAATTAATTTCATTTTTTATAAGTAGATTCAAACACAACTCATGATTTTCAATGATGTTATTGTAACACTAAATCCAAGTCCATTTGTACATTCTTTATGATAACTGAAAAATTTTCAACATGTTTACAAATACATCCACACATCTATCCTATAAGCATGTCATATTCATTTGACATATTTTATTTTTATCATAATGAAAGACTTACTTGATATACGGCACAATTGTGAATGTTGGTAAAAATAAAATCCAATTTCTTTATTTCTATCTTCAATTCTTGCCTCGTTGAAAAAAACCCAATGTTAATGTACTAGTATAAAACTTTAATCTATTAATGAAATAATTTGGTATTAGTCATCAATTCTACCTTTCTAGTATTGATTTATTTTGCATGATAATAAATTACGTATTATGATTTTTATATGACTAGCCATATACTCAACATGATAATTGGTTTGAGTTTTGAAACACAAGAAGCTAAGGGTGAGCTTAAACCAAAAAAAAAATCATGACCCCTATAATCACATCACCTTAAAGGTTTTAAAACATCTTTTTTAGTTCATCAGGTTTTTTATTCATTGTATAGTTTATGTTAAATTTAAAAAACAACCTAATTGCCAAATGCCATCATGAAACAATTTGTATTTAAATTTACAAAAAAATTCAACTAAAGTAATAGTTCTTTCACATGTAGTATCATGGGTAACTTTTTTAAATGACAAGGTTGCGACTAGCAAATAAAAGTGTATTTGAATGTACATGTGGACAATTCACATGAATGTAACAAAATGGGTAGGTTTAGGTGCTCTTTTCGGCTACATTTATGTTTCAAATTTGCAAGCTTATGATTGATTGTTGAGTATGATGGATGAAGTTGTTGATAATGCTATTAAGAAAAAACCTATTTCAACAATTGTACATTGTAAATTCACTAAATTTTGAAAGTAGATTATGGGTACAAAATGGGCCATAAATTGAAAACTATAATTCAATTTACAAAGTAGTAAAGGACAAATTATCTTACTTATATATATTGATGTAATGGCCCATATACACATTGTACTTTCATAGTGGTCCTACAACGTTCAATCGTTTGATTTCATGAAGAAGTGAACTCACAACATTAGATATGATTGTAAATATTGTCACCCACACCAATAGATGGTTACAATGTTGGGAGTAGAACAAATTTGACAACATCCTCCAAATGCATGGTCCAAAAAGTTTAACATTATGTGGTTCATAATTTTTTGACATAAAAAATGAAAAAGTCTTATTTGATACAAATTTAATGAAACACATAGGAATATATTTAAACAAAATAATGAGATGTAATTAGATAAAACACACATAACATCATATTTAAATTGCAAATGGTTTGTCAATTTCACTCACCTTTTATTTCGAATGAATATATATGTGAGTAAAGGGCCAAAATTTCCAACCTTGCAAACCACACATTCCATTTACGCATGTTCAAATCACTTACATTTTCTTATATTATATTCCATAAGAAAATTCCTCCATCTACAACAAAGTTGTTGGTTGAACCATCTATTTGACTTACCTTGTGTCACGTAAAAGAATTGATGGTCCAACCATTTTTGACAACAAAGTCACATTGCATCAAATGAGAAGGTTCTACACACATTATCATTAGAATTTAGGGTCTAATGCCTTTTAACAATAGGACTTCAATGGATTTAAACATTGGAATAATGAGTGAATTGTCATTTTTATTTGTTTGTATGCATATTACCTTGGACTACCAAACAACATTCATTTATAAATTAGATAATTTTTTAATGTCATGCAAAATATTCCATGAACATAATAGTCTAATAGTAAAATATTACATTTTACCAAAAGTTTGCTCAAACGATGGTTAAAATTAGGGTTGACAAACATTGAAAAACCCTAATGTTACACATGTAATTAGTTGGGGACTTCTCCTAAGTCCAATTAAGTTCTTTTAAAAATGAAGCATTATAATTGCATACACATTTACCAAAAATAATAAACTTTCAACTTGTGAGGCCATGCAAAAGAATTAGTAATGTATTTGGCCCCATTATGTTTGAAAGACATGCATACCTTTTGGGCAAAACATATGGGATACTATAGTGTATTGGCCCCATTATATAAGCAAGACATGCATACATTTGGGCAAAACATATGGGATAAATATGAGATGCAATTGGACAACACATGGAGGGTCACAATAGACCAACATGGTGGGAATGTTCAAATAACTTGATGGACATCAATAGGAACATCAACTTTGTTTATATAAGTATGTATAAATGAAATTGTTTTTTGGTGAGAGCTTACAACAGTTAAGAATAGGAGTTGACATTTTGGGAAGGAGATTAAATGTTTTTGGCCAAGGTAGTTCATTGAATTGTGAACCAAGTGATGTTGGATTAAAAATCTGTTACAAAATAAATGATTTGGAATTCTTGAAATTGCTAATGGGAAGTACCCAAGAATTTGATGTGAGTTTCAAAATGTAAATCATGTCTAAAGCAAATTACCCTAGAGAAGTGAAGTTGACCAATGTAGGGTTTAACAAGCTTATCACAACTTCTATGTTTTGTAAGTTGAAGTCGAACTTTATTGTATAATTTTAATCCAATTTTTAATTTTGAAAAAGATTTTTAAAAAAAATATGTTTAAATATTTTATTGTTTTTAAATTTGAAAATCATAAATGTGCACTTGTTTCATCAAAAACTTTTTAAAAGAAGAATTAGAAAGCCTAGAAAGAAGGGCCCAAAAATTAGGGCATGATTACATCCTTGGACAAATAGTGAGTACCTTGGTCAATTTGCTATAAATTATTTTATTTCCAAACTACATTTTAGAAATAATTTAAAATTTTAATAGTTGAAAGTTTTGTTAAGTTTTTTCCAAAAAAGTTGCTCTATCAAGGGCTTATTGCAACAAAATATTCCCTTATAAGTAATACATTTTGTACAGTAGTGCAAAATTTTGCTCCCAAATATTTGATTGCAACATTTTTAAAAAATCAATGTCCCTCATAAACCCTAATAAGTAAAAAGCCCTTGCAGAAATTTCCTAAAGCATGGAGAGGGCACACTACAATTTTACCATAGTACCTAGACCATTTTTGACACTACTATCATATATAAATATTTATATATTCAGAATGCTCAAATTTCTAGATATCCTAATTTTCAAAATACATAAATTTTATGAAGGAAAATGAAGAATTCTCAAGAATATTCTATTTGTTGAATGAAAATAAATTATTGAACAAAGGTGTGTAAAATTTGTCAAGGTATTATGGTCCTTTTATAGGAATTCCTCTACTAAGTGGAGTCGTTTTTTGGTTTTTGGGGGCAAGCACTTCCCTTTTGTACATGGTCTTGGGGTGCCCTATTATTACACTAATGACGAAAAAACGGATGGTAATTATTGGAAATGGTTTCAGTGGTGTAAAATTTTAATTGTTGTTTGAATGAATTAGGTGCATTTCAAGGTTTAAGGTGCATGTCATTAGATGATGGCCTGCTTACTTTTCATTTCATTTAATTCATTGATTTGTTTATTTATTCTACCCATATGCAAGAGACTACACTTCCATGCAGGATTTTTGCACATAAAATTTTGGCTCACTCTTAAACCAATTTGAAGATGCCAAATGGTCATATTATGTCATTTTATGATGGAGGTAAAGTTTTTACTTTGGCTGTAACCTTAAGGACCAAGGGCAATGCCATTCCATAATGAACAACTTGATTGTTTCTTTCACCACCTGGCAAGATTTTGCCCTAGAAAAAACATTACCTAAACAAGCCTACCTATGCATATTTATATGCATTTATATGCTATTTTAACATATTATATATTATATGAGATTTTAACTATATTTCACATATTATATAATACATCATTGGAACTTTAGGTATTACAATGAATTATTTTTTCTTGATAATAAAACTGATTTTTAAAAGTAACTTTTTTTGGAATTATATGTAACTATTGTAATTTTATATTTAATTTTTTATGTTTTAAATTTTATTTCTGATAAATAGATATAATTAATCCTAATCCAATTTATAATCTAAATTATCTAATATGATTTTATAGTTGGTTGGTAGTAAATCACATAGACTATTCATTATATTTCAATTATTAAATATCATATTATTTGCTATGTGAAAATAAATGATTAATTATCTGAATTCAAAAAATAATAATTTTACAAAACACTAAATTGATCGGTTCCCATAAGGTTATCAACAAGAATCAACCCTTATTAATACCAGCAGTTCTTACCTGTCCACAAAGTTGATACCAAGCGGTTCTTAAAATGGAATTTCCTTTTCATATTCATAACCTGGTCATATTAACTTCTTGCCCAGAAGCAAGGAGATTCAATTTAAAATAAATAAATAAATAATGATAAGATTTTTAAATAAATAGAAAAAAACTGGACCGACGGTTCTTGAAAAAAATATCAAGAACCGGCCAACACTGATTTCAATGTCGACTAGAAAACTCTTATTATTATTGTGGGGCGCTCTTTTGTTAACCGCTTTCGGCAGGTGGGGTTAGCTTCCTCTGAATGTAAAAACCAGTCTTGTGTGGCTATTTGATTTTTTCCATAAAGAAAAAAGCAACAGGTGGTTCCAATTCATTAAAATTCTCCAAATTTAAAAGAGCCTTCGGGTTCTGATCTTTTGAGGAAAAAAAATCAGAATGGGAAAATCCCTAGTTCCAGATGTATGAGAAACATCAAAGTATCAGCAGTTTTCATGAATTAACTCACAGTTACATATGCAGTTTTATTTTTAAGAAAAAAAAAAAATCCAAGAATTTGCTACCAAAGTTTTGTACAAATAAACCTCCCTTCCCGTCCCCACAAATCTTGCAGGTGTGGGTGCGGTTTCTTTGCAGAACATCCATGTAGGGTATGAAATGATGGCATGTTGCTTGAATGGTAAATCGGCTTAAATATGTCCTGCACTAGCAAGACATGATGCATGACATATTCCTACA
>Ga0209611_10011193_pt1 | contig 13002 bp, 7 predicted proteins | sample S1TSphgellanicum_3_FD_187693 | JGI IMG/M metagenome (GOLD analysis project Ga0209611, IMG submission 187693) | Host-associated microbial communities from peat moss isolated from Minnesota, USA - S1T2_Fc - Sphagnum magellanicum MG (SPAdes) (version 2) | ecosystem: Host-associated > Plants > Peat... | reverse complement strand
GGAGGAGGGGTGGGTAACATATCCCATGACAATGTTTTTTTAATTGCTTAACATTGTTGATGAAAATGATTTTCAATAAAAAATTTAAAGTTATTTTGGTTCCATCATCATATTTTCCCCTATAGTCACATTATCCATCATTATTAAATGACATTCAAGTTTGAAATATTAATACTTGGACAACAAATGAAGATGGATATATATAATTTAAAATTTATTTATCTTCCAATCATGGATGAATTTCATCCAATGATTTATTTATCTAATCCAACTCATAAATGAAATTCATCCATGTAAAAATGACATCCATCCGTATGAAATCATTCATCTATGGACACATTCATCCATGTAGGTGGATTAAAATCACATTAAACTTTAAAGTACAAGCTCCAAGCTTAGGTTTTACACTCATGCACAAATCATCTTCCTAATTTTTTGCTTTTAAAACAAAGCACATATGCCACTACCCATTTCAAGCAAACATCTTTCTTGATCTTCCTACCAAGAAACAATGTGTAATTGATAAATGAAAACTAAAAATGTACAGAACTTCAATATAGTCCTTATGCATTATACAGAGGACAATACATAATATTCAAATTAATTTCCAACTACTAGATTTCAATTACTTAATGGGTGGAATGAATTTATGCCTTACATCATATGGTTACATTGAAAGTGTGATCGAACATGGTCCTATTGTCTATTAAGATTAGGATTAAGAAATTGAAGCTTGTGTATGTATTTAATATTAAGATAGATAAGGGTACAAATATTATTTAAGTAGATTGTCATACTTAGTAGTAACTTTGATCATGCTTAATCACTTTACCAACTTCCTAAGACTACGCAAATGGGCCAATGGGAGTACTATGAAGATTTATTTCAAACCAATATAAAGTATTTTGTTTATGACTTGACAAGATTGCAAGTCTTGCCATTTGCATTATTGGTATTGGTTTGAAGCCTTCAATTTATGAGATGAAGACAAAAAGGATGCAAGTTTTATTGTCATCTCAATTGTTATTGCAACTTTGAAGCTTTGAGGTGTATGAGTAAAGGAAAAAGCTATGGAATTCATGAATTTGTCGAGGTTGCAAACTTATCTATGGGACAAAGAAGGGAACATGGAATATACTTGTGGATGTTAGAAATATAGAAGGTGCAAAGTTGGGATAAGGTGGCAAAGTCAAGTGTTTATTCAAAATGAAAGGAGGGTGGGAGGGAATTTTAATATGGCAAAAGGGTGTTTTCTTACCTTTTGCAATAACATTTGTAATAAAAGTTGAGAAGATAGTGATGGATGATGTAACACTTATAGTGGACTATGAAAACATTCAATAATGCACTATGGCTGAAAATGTGGCAAAGCTCCAAGTAATCTTTGGTTCAAACTAGAAATAAACTTTGAAACATTTTTTTTCTTTTTGACATTTGTGCAATTTTAGAAGTTGTAGGTTATGTGGAAGAAGGCTGCGTTTGTGGGGGGGGTGTTCTTCCTTTTCTTGAAACCTTATTTCAAGAAGGAATTTTAGAAAAGTTCATTTTTTGGGTTTTTGGCATCAATGTCATGATTAATCCAACCTTTGAATTCAAACTTTAAGTTGGTCTTATTTTTGCGCTCCTCCACTCTCATTGTCACTTACAACCTAAACACTTTTCCTTTCCTTCACAATTGAAAAATAATTTTCTTTCTTTAGTTTTGTTTGCATAGTTGGTTTGTGATTTTGTGTAAAGACAAATAAATTGCTAACAATGTGATACAAAGTGCATCACATATTAGGAAAAGTAAGCTTCATATTGATCTGAATCTCCCACATCGATGCAACCCACAACTTTGCAAAAGGCCGGTTAAAGTTGTGGTTGACAACAATTTGGAATCCAATAAAGGAGCAAATAATTTGAAATCAGATCAAGATGCAAAGGTTGATTATGACAAAAAACATTGTTATTATGATTTGTGTAATGAAGGATAAATTTTTTCTAAAAGCCTATGAGAAAAAATAAATTGGACAAACATAGGTTTTATTAATATTCTTCTTCATTTCTTGTTTAAAATTTTTTTCCTTCCTAGTCCATTTTTCTTGGTTTTTGTGTTTTGTCTTCATTTTTTTTTTTGACAACATTTTTAAACCTCAAACCTTTTTGTTGAAAAATGTGAACCCCTATGTTGTAGCAAATTATGAGGGAGCTTATATCTTGTAACAAATTGTTTTTAACTTAAATAGATTATTGCACGTTATGATTCAATTTGTATGTTGCAATAGATTGGGATTGACCCAAGTGATGAAAAAAATGATTATGTAGATATGTTGTATAGTTTACAATAGATATGTACATTGCAAAAATTTAAAACATTTGTGCATGTTTTGTTCAAAGAAGGAAATATCTAGAAAAGAAAAGCCAAAATAGTGGAAAATGTGAAAAAAAATTTGTACCAGATTACATGTACAACCAATTGCATACCCTTCACAACATGATGAATTTATCTTTGGTGACGAGGGTACAATTCAAAAGGTGAAACTTGCCAAAGGACATGTGATAGTTAATCCATTTGTTTGCAACATTGGTGTTCATGAAATTAGAAACAAAGAATTTAGGGGCCAAAGCTACAACTATACCTTTTGGTCCAAGTTTGATTTTTTTTTTAATATGCATCCCCAATATGTTCTTTAAGTTTGAAGTTAGCATTTAGTTTGTTGTTATTGGAGTCAATGTCACAATTTCAAATGTTAATTTGTTTTTGTGGTTGGCCTTTGTAAAATACATGTTGTACCTATTATAATGAATCCATTAGTGCCAACACATGTTGCTAACTTGAATCCACCAATACCATGAACACTGCTAATACTCCAAAACCCCCCCTACACATGTAGTTTAACCTCCAAGGTGGTAGTTGTTTCGTAGTTGGCAATGGATTCAAATGATTGGCTAGTGCTTGTTGCCATGGTTCCTCACACAACATCATCTTTACCATACTAATAAGTGCTGAAAACATCAACTTAGTATCCATAGATGCCTATGTAGCCATCTAGTCAATGCCCCCCACCTCTTCAACACCTAATCCATATTCATAGTTGCTACCACCATCTATTCAATACACAAAACTCCCTTGTCCACCAAGTTAGTACTTGCCAATCTCGATACATCAATTTTTAAAAAAAAATTATGTTTTGCTTTTAAGGTTTAGCTTTCTTGAATTCATCCCAAATTGACACATATATTTTACTGTGAGAACACAAGAAAATACACCTTCTTTATATAGTTTGTGAAATAAGATTCAAGGACAAAACATATGGGTTAAATCTTTTAGTCACGTCTTGGTTGCAAATTGGGTTGCAATTAAAAAAAGATTACCCCACACGTTTTGTGTTTTTTTTCAATTTTGTAATTTATAAAACTAAGTAAATAATTATATAATACTTTTATATGTGAATTAATTATATAATAATTAATCAATCATTTTAATTATCTGAAATAATTATTTGAAAGATAATTATTTGATAATTGATTATTTGATGATTGACTATCTTAAATCATTATCTAAAAAATAATCATCTATATATAAGATTTAAAATACATGTATAGGTATTAAATATTTCAATTTATGCACGAGGGAAATGTGAAATGCATTTAATGTGTGTTGACACCCTAGACCCATTAAAATTGGATGAGATAGAAGGAAATAAAAATTCCACTCAATGACCAAAACATTGTAAAGGTTTTTCTTCCACCTCCAAATCAAACAAAGTTTGATTTTAGTTTAATGAAAAAAACAACCAAAGCCATGCAAACCCCACCTCTATCGTTGATGTGGTCTTTTTTGCAAGGAATATAATCTTGCATTTTTGTGGTTGCTTGGTTTTTTCAACCCCTTGTTCACACATTAATGACTTCTAATCCTCCCCACTTGCCCTTTTTGTGCCCTCTACAATTGTATTTACATTGATACAACATTCAACTTGGTTGGAGTCTACACAAAAAAACATAATTCATGCATGATGGAGATTAAAAAGTCATGCATTCTTAACCTTATTAATTTCAAGGCCACTAGACATAGAATGATATGTTCTACATTTATTCCTTTTTATGTACACATTGTGGGTTGATGTCATTTATAGTAGATATTACAAATCTAAGAAAATGACTAATGGATGCAATTCCCTTGCTTGTTTATCATTAGCATCCAAGGATTTCATTATGACATTTGGAACTTTAAAAATGGATTTGTATGGTCTAATTTCATTTCTTTTAGCATGCACTTCTTGCACAATGACAAGATTTCATCTACAAATAGACCTTGTTCTACTTCAAATAACATATGTTTCTAGAACAACCCAAAGAAAAAAATAGCAAATAATGGACATATAACATGTCTATATAAGCACACCATGAAAAGTCCTAATTGCACCATGAACTTTGTCTAGAAGTACATTGCATTAAAATGTGTTGGGAATGGCAAGGTCAAGTAACTCACTAGAACACCCTTGGAGGTCCATGTATCAACAATGTCCATAATAAAAAATTGTTAAAGGCTATAAAAGAATGTTAGGATTTTTTGCACAAAAAATTTGATGCGAAAACTTACTACCAAATTTTTTATTATATGCACTCTTGGATTTGTATTATCATAAGATTGTTATAAAAAAAAAGTGTTTATTTTATGTGATAAAATATATGTGAACTATTAATTAGGATTTTTAGACTATAAATAATATTTTATATGCTAGTTTAAGGGATATTTTAGGAAATGTATTATTTTTTATTGGATCATCATTTTGGATTTGAATTTGCATCATTAGTTTTGATATACTTAAAGATTGGGTTTTGGGTAAACTCAATAGAACTTTTGTATTATATTTTTGATGTTGAGTGTAATTTAAGTTTTTGTATTCTTGAAGTTATATTTTCCATTACACATTTATGTTTTTCATTTCAAAGTTGTATTTGCTTCATAAAACTAAGAAAGTGAATGTTCAAGGATTGTTATTTTTCACTATAAGTGTTGTCACCTCAAATTCATGTAAATAATTGGTACTCTATTTACCCTACCAATTTTAGAATTTCTTACTTGTGACTATTTATCACTTTGAAGTTGCAAATGTGTATTTTCACTTCTTGTTCCTACTATCTTTTTAATCTCCCAAACTTGAAGTATTTTTGGGTAGCCTTAATAGAATGATGATGTTGTCAAAAGCTTTGCCAAGGTCTTGGGCTACCTTCATGGGAGTTGCCGGATGGTTGAAACCCTCTTCTAGAATTCTTGTTGCTTTTGCCACTTGTGGGGTCATGTTCTTGGACATAACAACAACAACAACCTACGCCCCCATTCCCTCTAAAACACTAATCCTATTTTGCCAACTACTTGCATCACCTTCATTTGGTGTGTCTAGTCTTGATGTGCATTGGATGACTTTTTGGTTTTTACTAGCTGAATATATTTGCACATACTCAAACACCTACATGTTAGGACAAAAAGAATTTAAAATGCATTTGGTAATGTTAGCTTTTGATTAAAACAATGACAACATCTATGCTTTAGCCTATCAAGAATTTGTGTTCCATTGGGAGCATAAGAAATTTTGTTCTTGCCATATTGATGGAAGGAAATTAAACACATTAGTTTTGAATACATACCTACAATTTTAGTGGCCCCTTTGTCCTTTGTGAGGTTTGCATTGATATTAATTAGTGTAAGGGGTTGTCTTAATTCATTTTCCTACAAAAGCACACATTTCCATGACCATTTATGCATGTGTGAACTCCCAAGATCAAAACAAACCCCCATCATGCAAGTATTTAAACCCCCAAAATCAAAACAAACACAAGTCATATTGAAATTTGAATAGATTTTATAATTGAAAATTCAATTAAATTACAAAAAAAAGTTTTTGGAAGGAAACATTGGTTGGGTAATTAGTTCACACTTGGGCCAACAACACAAGGTACACTACTTAGGATTAATTTTTTTTTTGTAGATACAAAATTTTAAACTACGCTTCTATTGTTAATATATGCTAAATTAGTTCCCTCGCATTAATAGTTACAACAAATAGGAAACATAACATAAATTATTCACCAATGATATAATTGTGCAAGTTTACAAACTAAGTTAACTCAAGTAGCATTTGTTACCAAGGGAAGTCATTTTGAGGAAAAGTATTCATGGGTGAAAACAAGTTCAATAGATGGAAAAAATAGTATTCGATAAGTAAAACCATCTAAATTCACATGTTAATATGAAAGTATATCAAAAACTCCTTTTATTGTAGTACAAAACCTTGTACACCTTTATTGACTTCATAAGAATGTAAATTTAAAGTTTGAGAAGCAATTGCACCATAAAAGTATATAAAAAATGTGTTTGAAAATTTATGTAAATGTGTTTAAAATGTGTGGTCACATTAATAGAAACCACAACAAGTGTAGTAGTGTTTAGTTTTTCATGTTCTAGAGTGGTAATTTAATTTGATGTTAAAATTGTTGGATTTACTTATATAGAAACATTCATAATATATCATAGAAACATGAGAATAAGTTTTAATAGATTTAATGAATTAAAAATACGAAAAACACTTCAAAAACATTGTAACCTATGTTTTTAAATAATAAAATGATTTATATAATGACTTGGAAATTTTTGAAATGACATCTCTTGGAAAAAAATTAATGAAAAATTTAACATTATATTTTTAAGAGAATAAAGAATATTAATTTTATTTTAAATATTCAAAAATTTCAAGAATAAGTAGTCGCCAAATAGGCAATTGTGATTGATCATGTTTCACCTAAACCTTACTTCATTTCAAAATACATAATAAAATATTTGTAGATTACATTTTTTCACAAAGTCTATGGTATATTTTAAGATTACATTTAAATATATATTTTTGATTTAGACTATTTTAATTTGCTTACACATATTTTTTAAAAAGTTGATGTTGTCAACCTACTTGACTACTTATTAGATATCATTTAAAAATATATATTATATAAAATTTAAAATCATATTAATTCTAATCTTCTAATTCCATCAAATTATGTATTCAACAATTTTTATGATGCCTTTTGTGGTACTTGTAATTCAATGCAAAAAAATACATTAACCAATCCACTTGACCATGTTCCCCCTCCATGTCACACAAAAATTAAAAGAATGATTAGATGAAAATTCTAGTTTGGGAAACCTATGAAATGTTTTGTTTTAATTGATTATGTAAGGTTACCAAAAGTGACAACAACAATAACTAACCATGGAAAGTGCACCTAAATGTGGGTTCCCAATTCTTTTTGCAACTTGAACTACTTAATCCAAAAGTCATAAGGCAACATTTATATCCACTTTAATTTACTCACAAATAATAGGTTTTAAACAAATGTAAATAGTCCAAATAAAAAAAAGTACTTGATAGTCCTACTTGCATTTTCAACCATCTAGTGCAAGTTCATTTATAATCTATGTTTGATAATTAAACTAGCTCGAAGGCACTTGATATTCCTTGGAATGCATTTCACTTTACATCCATGACTTTCCCTTATTATGATAATCTTAAGCAAAGAAAGGTATAATGTAGCTACTTACTATATTTGTATATGTTTTAGGCACATGTATTTGTGTGGACAAAATCATCCACTTGGAACCGAGAACTACGGGAATGAAATGTATGTGATCCACTGACCCAATGGTTGCAACATGAAATGTATTGTTCAATTGCAGCTTTATGGGTAGTTGTTAATTCATGGATTTTGCAATATTCCTTTAGTTCTATAGCTGCAAGTTGCATCTTGTTGCACTTATCCACCACCATTTCGGTCACAATCTCTGCAGCTTTGTTGTAGGAACACCCTTCTTCTTTGCTAATTAAGAACACCAAATTCGCCATTTCTCCAGCAACTAGTTCCTGTTGTGGATTGAATTGTATTCCAAATTAATTAGTTCTAGAATGTTAAGAAATTGAAGATCTCAAGGACCTTGGACTACATTTGGAACTCAAGATTTTATTAGTTATGTTTATAATATATATATTAAAGAATGATGTAGATCTCATTTGTTCCCATGTTTTGAAGAATGTTCACTAAGTATGATATATTGTGAACTATGAGGTCTTTTTTTTCCTAACATTTCCTTATTTCAAATGTATTTGGTATAATAAACTTGCAGTAGGGGTATGAACTCCTTGTTACTTATGAAATTATTTGGAAAAAAAAAATAATCCTAACTTAACAAGTTATAATATGGTCTTTAAGTTTTTTAAATACCTTGGCCATATGGTTACTAACATGGTTTCAAGTTATAATAAATAATCGTCAAGGGCATTCTTCAAATTCAACCATTTTGGGCAACAATTATTTACATGTGACTATTATCAATAATAAGGATATTAACTATGTAGTTAATGTCATACATTGAACAAATTGATGAGCATAATTATCACCTTTGGAAATGACCAAATATCATTGTTCCAGCAAACTGCATCAACCGTAGCGTTTAGGAGGTGCTGCATTGGTGGGCTATAATATATTGAGTCTGGGATAAATACATCTTGGAAAAGCTCTTGAAGAACCTGCCATCAAAATCCAACCAATTACTTAGTTCCTAATGAAATTAAAAAGTTTAATCACGATCAATTAGAAGAGTCTGACATTTGACTATATGTGAAAATGTTATTTTAATTGAATTGTTTTGTTTTTAATTTTTGTTATGAATGTATTTTTTGATAAGGGTGTCAACTAGACTTTTTCAACTAATTCAATGTTTTCACAAATTCTAGGCATTGATTATGTACACCATATACTAATCAAACTCTATTCAAAACGAAGTTGTAATCAACTATAGTTATAAATTTACAAAAAATTTGAGAATCTTGCCTACATACAACACAAGTGAGCATGAATCCACACTTTGTCCTTTCTAGGATGTAGATCATGATCAATTGGAAGTCTCCAACATTCAATTATATGTCAAAAGGTTTTTTAGTTAAATTTTTGGTCTTTAGTTGTTATTAGTGTTTTATTTGTGGGCATCAATTGGATTTTTTGAAGATGTATTTCCAAAATGCTTTGACTTGACATACTTTAAGCATCGATCATTCGTTGTATCATATTCAATCTCCATTCAAAGCAAAGTCCTAATTGATTGTAATTACAAATTTACAAAAACATCTGAAAACCTTGGGTACATACAAGACAAGAAAGCGTAAATCCACTTTTTCTCCTTTCTAAGATGTAATTGGAAACTGAAGGACAAATGTTGCGGTGTAGATTTTGTGATTCCAAAAAATTGGCGAAAGCATTTTGTTGCATTATTTTTCCAAACCGAAGGTTCCATTCTTTTGGCATTAATGAAATTGATTTGATCCACAAGTCCTGAAATGCTAAGGCAATTGGAGATATGTGTTCATCATATTCTGCAAACAATTCCAACACACCTCAACATTTAGACCATTGAGAAACCCATATTTTGCTTGGAGGGGCACTTGCACTTACTAGTTGATATATTTTTATTGATCTCTTGTTGTTCATGTTTCTTTTTTCGTTTTTTCTTTAGTCTTTAATTTTTTATATTCCCAATATGTTCTTAAAATGTGCCCAACCATCTTCTGAAAAAACTTTTATTTGTGTTCATTTTCAAGCTTTGTAAAAAACAATATTTGTTTTCGATGAGCTTGCAAATATTTTATATGAATAAGTAGCAAGGATTTGCATACCTGCTCCAAGTAAATGTTTCGTAGTAGCTTGTGTAACCACTTTCTCAACAAAATCCTTAGCGAATTCAAAGTGCCCAAGCTCATTGTTCACACACTTTACCAAATTATCTTGTAGACTATTGTCTTGCGGAAAGGCTGACATTATTACAACTTGGATATCAATTTGCATTTGGACCAACTCCTCCGAGGAGCATCTTTGTATAAGACTTTCATCATCCAAAACATAAAGCCATGTCAAATATTCTATTGCAAACTCAAGATGAGAAATTGGGGCATCAGGATAGGCGCCTCCAGCTGCATAGTGAAGTCCTGCCCGATAGAATAAAGCTTGAAAATTTTCAGGACTCATGATAGATTCAAAATGGTGGATTGCCCATTTCAAAGCTGTTTTATTAGCTTCTTCTAAACCTGGATTCATCCTGAAAGGAAAAGGGGAGATGAAATCAGGAACAACAAAGTCCAAAGCAGCCTGTTGTCGTTGTTGCACCTCCTTCAAACTGTCGTTGGTTTGTGTGCGTGCAACCCCAAGTCTGTTGCAAGTTCAAAGAAATGAATAGATTGATGAGTATTTGTAGGCTGAGGATGTGAATATTCAAGGATCATAAGTCAATACGTTCAGAATCTATGGGTGCAGAACAATTTTAATAACATTTTCATTATAATGTAACCTATAGAAAGGAACAATTCAAAAATCGAAATACCATATATCATAACAGAGATGTTGTTGATCATATGAGTATCATGGACAATTCTGATAATTTTTGGTTAGACTATAACCTATAGAAAGGAATAATTAAAAAATTGAAATACCATATTACCTGTTAGAGATGTTGTTGACCATATAAGTATCATGGATTGCCTGCATGACAAAAAAAAAGTTTTGAAACTCAGGTTAACAGCGTACAATGAACTGATCGAGCAAAGTTGAAATGAGTGTGAAAAGTGTTAATCTTCAATGGCAACCTGATCATCAAATACTACCGCCTAATCGCTTGGCTAAGGACTGCAAAGGAGACGGTTGGGAATCAAGGTCCAAGTAATTAAGTGGAGACATAGTCGACATATAGACACCTGATGAATATTAATGTCGCCTTCTTCCTGGCGTTGTATGAAGAATTTAAATGATAAAGGTCATGATACGACAAAAGAATATTTGTTTTGCAATAATGTAGTCTTACACAAAATCTTATGTTTGTTTGTTGGAATGGTGACATGATGACAAGTTCAAAGAAATTGAGTTCTGTACCTGTTTGTTTGTTGGAATGGTGGCATGGTATCAAGTTCAAAGAAATTGAGTTCAGTACCTGCAAGTTGTGAGCATGAAGGTTACTAGTCGCCAAATTCACAGAAGAATTTGCACTTGAATTGGAAGCTCTCATGGAGTTAAATCTGCTAAACGCTTTCAAGCGAAAAGCGTGTGACGAGGAGTTGAGCAACGCAAACGTTTGTTGCAGGTTCCTTTGACGCATGCAAACAGCAAGGCCATTGTGTGCACTGACGATCATGGAAGTCCCATGGAGTGGTGCCGCCATGGATCTGGTTGATAGTCTCGGATGCCTTCCAAATTTTTGTTTGGCAATGAGCAGACTGGCTTGCACTTTGGTTTCTGCTGTATTTGTATCATGCGCTATCAAGCCCAAGTCATGGTAACTGGTTGGGTACTATGAATTTCTTACCAAAGTGAAGAACGTAGTGCATGAATTTAGCCACGTGACTGTGTTTCCATGTACCCTCAATCGCACGAGTGTGATACGGCAAGAGTGAACGGAGGACATTAAACCCGCAATACGAAAGTACTGAAGGCTTCCTTTTTCCCTGACTGCCCAATTGCCCGACCAATATTGCTGGTGATGACCACACATCTTCATTCTGCCCAAAGTTTGCATAAAAGGACCCAAATTTTGTGTTTCAGCACATCTTTTTCTCAAAAAGGTGGATCTGGTAGCGTGCAGATAATTTTAAAAAATAGAAGTAGACAATATACGTGTAGTGGCCGGCTTCTGTTTTTTTAAGGACCTATCAGTAAATTAATGTCCTTTGGTGAGCAAGTGGATATGTAACAATGCACCGTGGTATTGGGCAAAAAATCGCCAAAAGCGGACACCGTCTCAAATCTTTTTGTGGAAATTCTGTTTTATTTTAAAAACAGGTCCCCCAACTAAAATATTTCAAATATTTTTAGTGAGAGCGTCATCACAGGTCTCTAATAGTAATGCACATGTGAGATCATGATCGTGGGTGCGCTCACAACTTTTCCTTTAAAAAAAAAAAGGAGCCATATTGATTGGCCCATCGGCAATATTTTTGGAACATTGAGCATGCCCCCAATTGAAGCACCTCTTTGGACCCCAGTTGTAAAATAGAAAGAGATGTGCTCACCTATATTTTACATTTCTAAACCTCCTATAATTATTAGATCTCACTATTTGCATACAGGCGACATTAGAGGGGCTGTTGAGACTCTAAATACCTCCACCCCCCAGCCACGCCACCCCATTGAGCTCTGTCCGGCTCATGTTTCCCTTGTAAGAGCACATGTTTTTTGGCCCTGCTTGGTTCTGCATAGAACCATGCAGCATGGTTCTAAATGTAGAAGCTGAGCCTTCCCTTTGTCTGCTTGAAATTTCTCGTTTCAAAAGTGTTCATCACCGGTTTTTTGCCTAGGCTAATGGCAGGGGCAGAATTGGAGGTGAGGGGGACATAGTGTACTGGTTACATTTTTTGTGGCCTTGAACAAAACTGTCAGCAATTGAGTGAAAATCTGTCTTGGGGAGACTTGCCACTCTTGTTAGAGCATCTCCGGTGGTACATTACGGTTCCAGGATTTTTGAAACATGATATTTTGACTTGTGTTGAAACTTGAGATTAGTTATGGAGTTATAATATCTTGAAGAATTTTGGTTTCTTTTAGAGGATTTTTGGAAGATTATATTTTGGCATGGTGAAATATTTGAGTTTCCACAATTCTTCTTTTGCCTTAAGATCCTTTTTAATGTAAATGGCAAGGCCATAGTGTGACACCTTCTTTATATCACAATTGGACCTGGCAGTACAAAAAGTGGAACCAGTTGATGACTGCCCATCCAACCTAGGGAAAAAGCTAAAAAGGTCCCTGAATAGGAGGTCTTTTTTCTTGGCAAAGATTCACCGAAAGGTGACCCTGACTCTTTCTTTCTTTCTTTCTTTTAATTTAACGTCAATACTCGGACCAGAGAGATCCATTTGACGACAATTACAAAGTTGACTTGATCAAAACACTCCTGTTGTCTAGGCAAGAAACTAAGTACAAAGCTAC
>Ga0209611_10011192_pt1 | contig 13004 bp, 8 predicted proteins | sample S1TSphgellanicum_3_FD_187693 | JGI IMG/M metagenome (GOLD analysis project Ga0209611, IMG submission 187693) | Host-associated microbial communities from peat moss isolated from Minnesota, USA - S1T2_Fc - Sphagnum magellanicum MG (SPAdes) (version 2) | ecosystem: Host-associated > Plants > Peat... | reverse complement strand
GTGCACCTACTGTCTTTGCAAATCAATGGTTCCATGCGCGTATGTTTGTAAATAAAACTTAATAGTGTTTGAATGGTACTTTGTGGAATTGTTCAACTAATATGTTGGTTAATCAATAATAACAAGTTGGTAATTTTCTGCCATGCTCCAGGAATCGCACGGACAGTATTCTAATTCATTGATCTCTGTTGCATTCGGAGCTCCTCACATATGCGATAAGAAGGGCGCGGTAAACATCAATGGCAATGAAACCTTGAGGTGGCGCTTCAAGAACTTCGTCAACCAATCAGACCCCGTGCCGTGCCTCCTCCACAGTGTTGCCAACACTCTGAAAAAATTTGAAGCACGTTTGGAGTCAAAAAAGATGCTTCCTTGGAGCTCTCCACTTCTGGGCGGTCTGATAGCCCTTTTCCAATTCACGGATGCCATTCTTCGCGGTGATGTGAGAGAGGCATTTTTAGGGGCTTTCGATATAGGTACGGCTCGGATTGTTGAGAAAGGTAAAATACTTATAGCCCCCCTACTTAACGAGCTAGCACGACGAGCAGCCGCCAAGCCAGGATCAAGCGAGGACCATGAGCCAGATTTTTATCCTATTGGCTATTACACGTTCATTGAAAAACAGGCCAATATGCGGCGTGATACAGATCGTCAGAGTTACCCTGTATCTACTATAGATGGTAAGAGTTCGGATATGACAATGAAGCTGAAGGATGTAAGCTTTGGATTTCAAGACTGGGACCATCACAAACTCGAAAACTACGGAACAGTATTGATGAAATCCGATTTGATTGACTCGCCACCAGTTAACTCTCGGCAGCCAGACGATTTTCAAGCAAATAATGTTGTCTCTACACCCACACCAATCGTAAGTACAATATATTTGCTTCAACCTTCTCCAAATAATGAACCAAAACTTTACTATTGCCTTGGTAGTTGTCCAATTGAAAGCAAATTTTGTTTCTCGCCTAATTGGTTTTTGACTATGTTTCCATTTTCTGGTAAAAATTGTTATATTTAGATAGCTGTTAATGAAATATATTCTTCTCAGATCTAGATCACGAGCACAACTTGCGATACAATTAGCTACACTGCATTGACGATGATATGAGAGTCTAGGGAACCTTATATAGTTGCAATGTTCATTTGTTTTAACCTTAATTCCAAGGCATTGTAGTAACTTGGTTTCATGTAAATAGAAGATGCAAAAGTGGGTGGGTTGGTTGCCAATACTCAACTTCAAGATTTATTTATTTGAATGGTCATCATCTTGTCAGATTACGCGGATACAGCTCGACCGGGCTGATTCTACTCGACCATTCAGAATCACCATAACGGGTGATAACTTACTATTCCTTAGGGAACCTGTCAAGATTAATAAGATGAAATGGGAGACGACAGCGCAAGAAGACCAACGGATTATTGCTTTGGGACCAAGCTCTAGCAATATTTCAACGGAAACCACTCCCTCTGTCGTAGTCAATACGGCTTTTGGGAAATGTTCTAAGATCATCATGGAGGTAACCTAGTATGCCCCTTCCTACATCAACTCCATTTGAATCAAGGTCTAATATTCTGGCTTTAGTGTAGTTAAGATGGTTTTTAAATGGCAATCTGTGATGCACCTACAAGTGTGTTGCACTACCTACAGCAAAAATGGATGATCTGGGCGATAATTTGATTGCCCATATCGATAGATGAAATGATGATATGCAAGGAACCAATGGCATTCTTCAGAAGTTTTGATTTACATTGCAACTCTAGGGAGGATTTCGATAAACAAGTAATTGACATTTATCAGAAAGCTTGGACCAAAAGTTAGTGATGATGTGTTGAAAACCTAAATGTTTTACTAATCATTATTCCTGGAGCGTTTCTAGGGCTCCCCGGAGAAGCAACCAACTACTGCAATTTGGCAAAAGCCTGAAACGATTGAGAAAATCGTCATGATAGTGAAAATCATTGCAAGCCATCCATCATCCGATGATCTATCAAAATTGGACCCTATCATCCAATGTGAGTGCTAACTGTTTGGAGTCTCATGGTTTGGAATTCAATCTAAAACAATCTAGAACCTAGCCAAGAGTTGAACAAGACAATATTAGCAACACTAATGTAACTGTATCATCAACTCTACAAATAAGCAATTGAAACAAAGTATAGAAGGTCTAGTTTATTGTGTACCTTTGTAGTTTGTATTGAAGCTTGAACTTTGTAGGGACAATGCAAAGCAAGGAACTATCCACAACACTCAAGAAAGTAAGGGCAGTTGAAAGGGACAATGAAGATCACTTCCGAGAAGCCAATGGTATGACAGCTGAAAGGGACAATGAAGATCACTTCCGAGAAGCCAATGGTATGACAGCTGAAAGGGACAATGAAGATCACTTCCGAGAGGCCAATGGTATGACAGCTGAAAGGGACAATGAAGATCACTTGCGAGAAGCCAATGATATGACAGCTGAAAGGGATAATCACAACAACATTTGGAGTAGTTTTCCACATTTTTTCCATAGATTTTTCTCACTGTTGCCATGCTTTCGATGATTTATATCATGGACTGTATGTGACAAATCTGTAGCAAGACATGGGAAAATTATGGGTTAGAGGTGTGGCAAAAGTGTGGGCTATAGAAGCGTGATAAACTGTGTGGAAATATTGACTCATATCCTCATTTTTGTCTCAATACCATCTCACATGTTTCTATGAAATTTTCACATTTGTAACATGGAGGTTAGACCACACTATGCTCATACTATCCCTTTTTTACCCTCACTTTTTACACAATTATGACATAGATGTTAAATCAACCTATTCCACTCATTTTCTCAACTTTTCCATGCAAATGATAGGTAGGCTAAACCACTTTTGGCTCAACATATCCCACTTTTTTCCCTCAAAGTTTTTCACATTATTAACAAAAAATATTGTAGTTTATCTCTCAAGTTCTCTAAGCTATCAACAAAAAAACTCCCACATTTTTCCTCAAATTTTTTGTGTTATCTAACTGAAAGTATCCCCACATTTTTTTCATTATTAACAAAGAGTATCCCACTATGTTCCCTCAAGTTTTCCACATTATTTAATAAAAAACATTGTACTTTTTTCTCTCAAGTTTTTCAAGTTATGAACAAAAAGTATCTCACTTTTCTAAAATGTCTTTCACGTTATTTAATAAAAAGTAACGCATTTTTGTCATTGCTAACAACAAGTATCCCACTATTTTCCTTCAAGTTTTCCACATTATTTAACAAAAAAACATTACAATTTTTTTCAAACTTTTTTTCAGCTTATTTAACAAAGAGTATCACATCAGTGCCTTGGTGGTCACCAGCATTGACTGGTGTCCTCTACTCACCAGGCAATCAACAAGGCCAAATGCACACAAACAAATCCACCCTAGTCAAGACTAAGCTTTACTGTATTGTACATCAACAGAGCTGTACTTTATTGTACATACTAAGTTTACCATTAGTGCACCCTGCCCACAGACAACTCCCAACCATAAGCAATCACTTCACTGGAGCTGCCGATACTGGCACCTCTTGCATGCGATCACCTTCTTGATTCCACTGCGTAAGTGTTGTATTTCCTACTGCATCCCAAACTGTCCCGTCCATTGAGGCCACCAGTGCTTCAAGCTTTCTAGATTCCTCTGAGATTAACCCAGATCTTTCAGCTGCTCAACGAATTGCATCAGCTGCCCCCGAGAAAACACTTTTAGATCGTTGAAACCAGCCTCCAAAACCACTCTCTCTCCTTGATGCCCTCTCGTCTGTTGGTATTTCAGTCCCCTGTGGAAGACCCAGGTTTGGTACAATTGGCTCAGAATGCACACTAGCTCCAAACACCCTCATTGTTTCCCTCGTCCGTGCATCCCTGCCAACAACACAAACAGTGAAAGAGTTTCCTGTGGAATGAATTGCTTGATGAATCCAACTTGTTTCCAGATGTTCACACGATGGTGAAACACTTACTGTGATTTCAGAATACATGAAAGGTGGCAGAAATAGAAGCCCATATCAGATCACATCCCCAAACAAAAAGACAGTAATCAAATAGGAAGAGACAGGAAACCACAGCCCACACAACAGAAAGAACCCAAAAAAAAACCATGTTGCAACATCATTTTGAGATGGTCTTTGTAACTGAGCACGCAGCAAAAAGGCACATACCAGAGAGTAATGTAGAGAATCCCTCCAGCCCACATGCGGCCAGTTGAGTCCTCGGCCACCAGAAAGCAGAGTTCGGTCTGTGAAGGGTTGTTTCCGATTATTAGTCCACACAGTGACACGCACAATCTAGCAAAGAAAAGAGCTGCTATCATTTCATCTTCCTGCCCAACTAAGCCACTAGATGTTGCCTCACAAGGCCACACATTTATCAACCCACTTTCTGATCCTACCCAGAGCTCCCCTGCCCACAAAAAACATCGAGATTTACATCCAACATCCCGCGAGAATGGTTTAAGTGCAGAACGCTGCTTCCAACATATATGAATATACTGCAATGGCAGTCACTGGACTCTGATGTGCCTCCAACATGAGAATTGGGACAGTGGTGGTCATGGGTTTTTCAGTCACAACTTGCATAGGCCAACCTCTCACCTTCCCATCTCTATGACCACTCCACATGATGTGGTAGGCTACATCCATAGCCAAGTATGAAATAGGCTCCCTGTGGACAGGAAGCACATGATAAGCAACGGTATCTTCATCTTCGGTCAAATTGTCAACAACTGCAGTTACTGCACTACATTCTCTGGTTGCACTTTCAATGTCCTAGACTTGGAGGTGAACGTTGGATGCAGCCAATACTGAAGTCTCTGTGCACACAATGGCTTTAGTTGACAGTTGTGTCCTTCAAAGGGTGAGGGCGGAGCTCCACTGGCACAGGGTGTCCTGCATGGACGTATGCCCTCAATGGTGCTTTGTAAACTCCATTTCCTCCCCCAGTTGCAAAGAAAGCATTGCTCCGTCTCACATTCATCGAAACCTTGATGCGCCCAGACTCAACCAATCCAGAAGGATTTGAAGTTGTCGATGGAGGTAAATTTTCTGGGTCAACAACACCCGCCCCCTTTGTGATCCAAGAAGCTTTTGCTCTCTCACTGGGCTTGTTCTCAGAGAATGTGACTGCTGATGCAAGCTTGGCAGACACCACCATAGCTCCTGGATACAGTGTGGTCCCAAGAACAGTTTTGTCTACCACAGCCTCACAACGGCTGGCTCGCTCTCCAGTTCTGTAAGAGCTGGTGGTATTTTCAAGGGCATTGATAGTAGCAGCCCTTTTTTGTGTTGCTTGCCCTGCTTGCATGAAGGTTGCACCTTCAGCACTGGAAAGAGAAACAATAGTGACAGCTTCTGCAACTGGAAGTTCTTCAAAGAGTGAGCCTACTAGTTTTGCAACTAGCTTGGAGCTTTTTGGGGTGTTCAATCCAAGATGCACCAAAATGTGGTTGTCGCACATTGAAAGGTTCAAAAGCACCATCATCTACAGAATGTTGTCCTGAGAAGAAATCTGCGTTTTGGGAAGACCCACGAAGGGTGTTCAAAGGTGCAGAGAAACTTCGGCCTAGACCCTCAAATGATCGAGTCAACAAATTCATACCATCAAACCCTGCTTGATTCTCAATGGTGGCTACCTGAATTCCCATTGTGGAAGGAATTTCTTGAAGGCCTTCACCAAAAGATGGCCCTCCAAAAAGCAGATCTTCTTCATACACAAGTGTTTTAGAAGAAGCAATGTTCGAAAGACTGTAATGACGGTTTTCACTCCAGTTGAAGGGATCTGAGCTGTTGTTTCTTCCTGCCCTCCTCTTCTCTGACCATGAACATGTGTTCTACTGACAAATTTTTCCAGCTCTAACTGAGTCAACGATGTGTCAATGTCAAAATCCTTTCCACCAAGTATCATATTGTAAAGAATCCAACAGCAAACTACTACATCAAGTAGAAAAGGGACATGCAAGTTTATTTTCAAAAGCAATGGTTTCTTCAAAATGCAAAAGGAGTTTTCTATGACACTCCTACCTCGGCATAGTTGTTTGTTGAAGAGCACCTCAAGTATTTTGCTAGAATGCATGTCCTTGCTTGTCGGTAATCATCATTCCACCTTCTGAACATTGTCGTCAACAGCATAAAATTTCCCCTTGGGCCACATTCCACATACCAACAAACACCCTGAGATCAAGAGCAAAATCATGATTAAGGGAGCAATGTTCCACCTAAAACTCGGGCAGTGCAGATTGTAACATTTTGTATCATCAATTTGCAAAATACGCAAATGATTCTATGGGCTCTTGAGGAGATTTGGGGAGATTTGCATCTTTGAACCGTAAACCATGAACCCCTAACCCTTTAGATCTGGCACACTTTATGATTTTATGGGCTCTTGAGAAGATTTGGCTTGTATCTTCTGAAGCCTAAACACTAAACCCTTTCAATCCAGCTAACTACTGAGAACAGTTTGGATACTGAATAATTTCCAGTGATTGACTACTATACTTGAGTAGCCACTGCTGAGTAAATGTGCTAGTCCTTGATGACAACTCTGTCTGGAGAAGTGAATCAAGAGGGCCAAGGGATGCTACATGCCAGCCACAGATGCCTCCATTTGCAGCAAGTGTGAATACATAGCTTCCACCCCTTTCCATCTTGAGCACTGTTGTTTGATGCCCACCCCATGAACCGAGAAGCTTGCCAATTTTATTAGACAACAGCTGCAAGTTTTTTACAGAACCTGAACTACAACTATCTTACACTAAAAGGATTGCAAATCCTTATTCAAGAAAGAAATTTAGAAGACAAAACTGAGTTAACAATACATCACATACCTAGTCAGCAAATTTTTGAAGATACAGTCTAAAGAAATGCAGTCTAATCATGTAGCTTGCCTACAACCTGTGATCCAACAATCTCCCAGATGTACTCCACAACCTGGTAAAAACACAACAAAACAATTATAAACTGATACATAAGACCAACATCCACTTTGTTGATGTTGTATGTAGTTTTATTAATTAGCAAATTAACATATTAGATTAATTAATCAGCATTATAAATTATTAATAATATAATTATATATTTGAGTAAGACAAAAGGACAGGATCAGATATGTTTATGGGCATTCTGCAAGAGCAAGGACATGGTCATGGAGAACTGTACAAGAGCATCACCTGAGGTCCAGGGTAACCTCCCTTAGGCCAACCAAGAGGCCATTTAATGTAGATTTCTGTAGCGAAGTATACATTCTTACTCAAGTCCAAACCTACCCACATGCATATGAGCTCTTTATTAAGGTTCATCTTTACAAAATACTCTGCAAATGCACAGAATATCTTAGCATTGCCAGGTAATTTACAGAACCATGAAACACCTCTGTACCCTCAATCCTCCAACCTCCACATCATGTAAGGCTTCTTACTAGGGCACCTCTTCAGCAACTTCCTTCTACAAAGATATTACTGGTACATAAGACCAACATAAGATATATTGCTAATTACATGAGATATTGCATATAAGAGTATACCTCATTAATTAGCATATCAGATTATGTTGGTCTTATGTATTATCAGTAATATAAGATACATAAGATACTTGTATGGCAGATGGGCAACTTTAGACTATTGGTACAAATGTCTAGAAACTTTGCTAGAAGTTTGAAGTTTTGACAAGTACCTCTAAAAGTCAAAATATAGTCAAGATTCTAGACATATATACTCTTCAATAGGAGCATTCTAGATCTGCAGAACTATGGCATATTTGGTGTAATCTACAACTAGAGGCTGTACGAAATTTTATGCCCCCAAAAACATTAACAGCAAACTCAAAACTGATGTAGAATGGAAGTGGTTACTACTTCTTACCACTTCCCCCTTAGCAATGAACTCAGCAGTGTACAGCTCAAGTGCATGTATTCTTGTGCAAGTTGCCTCCAGCCTTTCTTTTGCTTAAATATCAAGTATTCTTGCAATTTTTTACAAAGGATACAAAGGCAACTTATTTAGTTAGTATCTAGGTGATTCTTTTCATCACAAAGGAATGATTTTGATCAGCATCTAAACCCTGCAATTACTGACTTACATCAGACAGACATCTGGTGTCCTGACTTTCTGTTGAATTTCCAGGAGCAATGTGAAGATGTGTTGAATTTCCATTCACAACGTTGGCTAGTGATCAAAAGACATAGCCAATTGAAAAAGTCAATAATATGTTCATTCAAGATGCAACAAGCTTGTGAGGGTAAAGATACATTTGAGTTTAGCTTGTCGCTATATAAGCAAGTATCCAAGCCTGAGGCATAGAGAAGCAAGTTGAGAAACAGTACAAAAGGTCCACTGAGACCTATAAAGAGAGATTAGAAATTACCTCATCATCAGAGTGGGTGAACTGTGCAGCACTTGGATTGAGCCGTCTCACAAACGCATACTTATCCTCCAAATCTGTCTTGGTATCCTTCAGTAACTAGACACCAGATATGGATAAGTATAGCTGGCCCATATTGACTAGTGTCCTCTACTGACCAAGCAACCAACAAGGCCAAATGCTCACATACAAATGCACCCTAATCAAGACTAAGCTTTACTGTATGGTACATCAACAGAGCTGTACTTTATTGTATGTACTAAGTTTACCATTAGTGCACTAACAGTGTGGTCCCAACAACAGTTTTGTCTGCGTCCGCCTCACAACAACTGGCTTGCTCTCAATCTTGCAACTGAATACACACACCACAGATACGAATCATCAACTCATGATCCTGAAAACCTAAAAGACATGAAGTGGAGAATCATGAATTGAAGCATGAGCATTCACACCTGTAATATTGCATCTGCAATTCCAGTTTCAACAACAGCACCATCTGCTCCTTCTGCAACGCCCAGAGTTTCCACATTTGTCCACACCAAAACACAGAGAATATGTGAGCGAAAGATGTTGCTGATCATCTGCACTTAGTTGCACAGCTTGAATCTGACATGTTTAGTTGCTACTGTTTTACATAGAGAAGCTCATCATGGAACCACCCACGAGCTGAAAACATGATTGTTTGCAAGGGCCTCCTGTGCTAGGAGCTGTAGTTTGTACATACAATACACCACTGGGGTTTGAAGGAAGAAATGTAGTTATCAATGGCAACTTGCTGTGCAGTAGTGGCCAGCATTCACACAACACATGTCAAGGATATCTTTAGCTAGACGCATCATGTTTTCAGCCATAACCTTGTGGTAAATGCATTGCACAAATCAATAAATCCAGAAATTGAAGCATCAAGAAGTTGTAGCATCTGGCTCAATACTACTAGGGTTTGAATTTGAGAGATTCATATTCCACAAAAAATGCATGTGAGTTCACAACAAAGGTTCTCAAAGAACCTCACGAGGAGGAAAATGATTGATGGGATCTTAGATTCTTTTACTTGGCTGCTCCTTCTTCTGTGGCATACATGCCAGTGTACTGAACGTAGGGACCGCAAAAACAAAATGGAGATCAAGCTGAGACTTAGTCATGACAGTACTCATTAATCTTTGCACAGCAACAACTTGCAACTTGTAGCATGCAATTGTGTGACCATGGAGATCAACATTGAATGATGATCAGTAATTCAGGGATGGAGTTGTTGGAATTATTCTTACTTGTAGCCTCCAATTCCCCAACGAAAACCTTTTCTGTAGTGGGTTGCAAAGGTCCCATTTCCCATCTTTTTCACAAACAAGTATTTCAACACCACACCAGCTGGTCCATCACTGTCTTATTGCAGAAACATCAGCATCTGGTTCTTGGTGAGATGCCTCAGCTGCCAAAAAAATTGTGCAAACCATTACCATGCAGAAACTTCAATCACAAAACACCCAAATTCTTACAACCCTGAGAAAATTCCAGATGCAGCATAATTTATGACACCTAGGGATCGATCAGAGAGAATAGGTGGAAGATGGGTCTAATTTACCCTTTCAAGACCAGCTTGGTATTGCTCAGCAGGTTTGAAATTGATTTTGTCCAGAAACTTTTGCACATTCAGTGCAAGAACTGCTCAATCAAAACTCCTAAAATTAAAATCACCCAAGAATTCAGAAATCAATCCAGACTTCAATTGCATTTTCAATAACCATCAGGTGATGCTACAACTTCCAGGTTTTGAACGCCCTTATGTACTATGTACTTGTTTCTACTTGACTAAGGTTTCTGGCACTGATCTCACTAATTCAACTCCCACATTCACCAGTGCCCGATCCTTTGGACCACTTCATGAGAGATTATAAATCTATCCATCAGGTTATTTGATTACAAAGAATGTCTTGTCCCCGCAAGAATCAACAGAATGTAATATAAAGTCATTGTGACATGACTTTCTTTTTTATTGTAGTTTCTTAAGTGTGAGGGACGTTGAAATCTATGTATACTCTGCAAAACAAATACATGGTGTTAACACCTATTGTAATGTCTTTAGAAAAGACTAAATTGGTAAAATTTATGGCAATTTAGTAGGTAGGTTTAAATCAAACATCCGACTCTGTTGCCGATTATGTAGCATTGTTGTCCTCTACACGGGCACTCAATGTGGGTCCATCAAAAGTCGCAAAGAAGGCCTTTGTGCCAATGTCGCGGGCCTTCTTCAATTCCGTAGCAGATGGTTCTTGACTGTAAAGATCTATCTGCAATAATGCAAGTACATAGTTACAATCAAAGCAGAATGTAATTCTAAAGTTTAGAAAATGTTAAAGAAACAAAAAAAAACTTACATATTTCTTTTCAAAGGAATGTGTACCACCATTGCCAAGGCGGTTGGTGATAGTCGGGCATGCTTTGACAACACGTCGATTTGGTCATGCCATAAAGGGTTTCCTTTGTTATTTGTGACCTTCGCCACAAGAAAAACAAAACACAACAATTACATCAATATGTGCCGAACCCAACCCTAATCCTAATTCTAACTAGAAATATTTTTTAAATAGTAGGACTATTGACCGAAATTACCTTTGAAGAACACCCAACTTGCCTTGGAGCGCAAGTTCGGGCGCTCCCCATTTTCCTTTGCAACTATTAGGAAACTTTTATGTCGTTGGTGCTACGCATTCCCAATGCGCTAAAGGACAGCATCAACATTCCAGTTCCTTCCGAAATCATGCAACAACTTTTCAATGATGGTCATTATTGCCTTGGACTTCTTTTACACTAACCATTTAACATGACAATCATCTAGGTAAACTCAGCATAACAAGTATTCCCTTGCATCAAAGGATTTCTAAAGGTCACCACTAGGCAATCCATGGTGGTCAACACTCATTTTCAACTTTGGTAGCTTCACCCTTCATTTCTTTTCTATAACCTCAACCTTTATGGCAGGTGTTGTTGTTACTACCTCCTCCGCCTTCACTACAGGTGCTGCTACCTCCACCTTCACTGCAGGTATTATTACTACTACCACCTTTGCCTTCATTATAAGTATTGTTGTTGTTGCTACTCTTACACCTCTCATTGCCACATGTACTTTTTCCTTGTTTGGGGTTTCCTATGAAATATTGGAACAACCAAAACACACACAATTTTTAAGATCTTGATAAACTCCAAAAAATTCAAAGCAACTCACATAAAATAATTGAACAAGCATTTTTGCATAATGGAAACAAACCTGCTATAAGACTAAAAAGAAGTAGCCAATGCCTTTGTTCATGGTCTTATAGCAACCTCAACCTGATTGGAGAAGTTTAGTGTTTCCCATCTTCATGATTGTGATAAAATGCCTCGCGGTGAACATAAAGTACTTAAATGTGTGTGCCTACTTTTCTCTTTCCTTAAGAGATTGCAGAAAGGAATATTGTACATGTTACCCTTCTAGAAACAAAACCAAAACCAAATTGAAGAATGCAAAAACTTAGCACCCCCTAAACACAAGAGAAAAATAAACAAACGTTAAATTTGATAATACATTCACTTATAAAAACTTAGAAACCTACCAATTTAGTAGCATGTTGAAGGCCCAACAATAATTTTTGGATTGCTTTCCTCTTTCCAAAAATGTCTACAATGGTGAACTAAGATTGAGTCAAGTGCACACAACAAAACAAAAGGTATAAACAATTTCAAGCTGAACAATTTTGAACAATGTCAAAAACTAACAAAACAAAAAGGGAATACATACACAATAAGGGAAGCCTTGGCTTGTGGTGAGGCTGAAGTGGATTAGGGCATCCCTAATGAACAACTCCACATAATGGAGCAAGTACACGCCACAATCATAATGATTCTGCTGTTGAAGAACCTACAAAATCACAAAGCAAAAAATCAGGTTAGGAAAAATTGTTGATTCTTTTTATTTAAGAAACCTTGCAGCAAAAGAGAATCATTCCTTTGTAACAATGTACCGCATCTATTGAATTGTTGACTTCATTTCATGTGAATCATGCAAGCTTGTAGAAGCTTTCTAAATCCAAACCTTCCACAGACATGTTTGAATATGGCGTTCTACTTGTCTATGACCACCCTCCAAAGAATCTAGGTGTAGAATGCATGATGTTTGCATCTTGTCATCCTGCCCTAAACTCTCGAAATGTGGGATAATGACCACACTCTAATGTTTGTTGTGATTGATCGAAATCACGATGTGATCTATGAAAAACAGATCCACACCATGACTCTATTTTTGTAAAGTTACAAAATTTGCATTTTGTTCCTTGCATTGAACGATTTTGGAACAGAAAAAGCAGTTGATGATGTAAAATTGTGAATCGGAATGATGTCTTTGCAAGTACCTAAAATAACATGATTCATTGTTTTCTAACATTTGAATAAAGAAAAGTAAAGATTCAATGTTTTCTAATATTTAAAGAAAGCAAAATAGTGTCTTTGGATATGTACTTACTTCAAATAAAAGTCGAGGATGGTGTCATTAAGGAACTGCTTGGGTTCCAGTGTTTCATAATCATGTTTCTTGATGGTGATTACATTAGAATCACCACTAGGATACTACAAATCAGATTGCATCTATCAACAAAAAAAAAAACA
>Ga0209611_10011190_pt1 | contig 13006 bp, 12 predicted proteins | sample S1TSphgellanicum_3_FD_187693 | JGI IMG/M metagenome (GOLD analysis project Ga0209611, IMG submission 187693) | Host-associated microbial communities from peat moss isolated from Minnesota, USA - S1T2_Fc - Sphagnum magellanicum MG (SPAdes) (version 2) | ecosystem: Host-associated > Plants > Peat... | reverse complement strand
TACCCTACCTTATTGCTAGTATAGAGATTCCACCAGACCCTAAACCCTAAACCAAAAACTGACCCATACCCTGCCATGTTTCCACCCACAACTATGTTTCTTGAATCCTTAAAACATCAAATCCTTTGAGCTTTCGCTTTCCATTTCGATGAACTTCTCCAATTCCATGTTTAGCCCCCCTTTTTTTTGTCTTGATTTTGAATGGTGTGAGTTGGCAATTGTGAGAAGAGAATAACGACTGGATCTTTTTCAGAGCTAAGTTTTAATAACAAGAATCTACCTTGACATAAAATGATGCAACCTTGTAAAACTTTACTGATAGACACATAATAGATTAGGAAAATGTACAAAGGGATTAAAAAAAAAGATGCAAAGACAAGGGAGAATTTACATGATGTCAAGTTAGCTCAAACTATATGTCAAAACCTATCCATGTCAAAAATTGATCGCTTGTATTAGGTCGGCCATATTTTTCCATATCAAAAATCAACTGCTTACAATAAGTCGATTGTGGAGATGGGAGATGTGTCGTGAAGGGTTAGAAGTTAGGAAATAGCTAGGCCTACAACTATTGCCTAACTTAAGATGGAGGATGCTTGCACCTTTTGCAATGTGATTGAAATATTTTGTTAAGGAAAAGTAACCAAGATTGAAAGAAGAGGGCCATCTAGTCCTTTCAAACTCCAAATGACATTAGCACAATTGTGTAAAAACACATTCGCCTACTTATGTAAACATTCAAATACCTCTCTGCTAAGGGGCAGAATTGATCAATAGGGTGCTAGTCGCAATAGCTCCGTTTTTTAGCTTGAACCACATTGGAAATAGCAAATCTTAGGGTGGCGTAAGATGAAGGAAGTAAATATGTTCATGTTGGGTCAACAATGTTAACATTAAATAAGGTGTGAACACCATCTTTGGTGAACATAATGTCAACTCATTGACAAAAGCAATTGAATGTGTTTAAAGGAAGTGCATGTAATTATTTTCGCCCCACGTGAAAGCTAACATTTCGCACAATGGCAACAAAGGTGTCATGAACTTCATCATGGGTTTTTGTGTGCTCATTGCCATGAGCACAACATAAAAGGTAGATACCCATAAAGTCAATGGGACATGTGCACATGCATTAAGGGATACCTGCAATTAAAGGATGGGGTAGTCCAAGTTGTATTCGAAACATTATGGAAAAGACCAAAGAAGCTAATCAAAAGTTTGGGAAAATTGGTCAAATTATAAGCCAAGCACTCACCCTTGGGCCAAAACATGATAGAATTTGGGCACAATGGGTTTCAAATATCCTACCAGAGAGCATGCTAGAAAAGGTATTTGTGACATGTCTTGAAGTTTGTGCAATAATGGGCAATTTTGGCCAAATGTTGTATGAATTGACAATTGTAATGCAAATGCATCATTAAAGAAAATAACAAGAATGAAACTCAAATTTGCATCAAAATCAACATTCTTTTGAATTTCACCTTGAGTTCATTTGAAATGGTCCTTGCTTATTTGCACATATGATAGCGCTTAGGTTTAGGTGAGTTTTTAAGAACAACTTGAAAGATGTGAGCAAAAAGAAGAGGTGATGGTTTTTTTTAGTGGAGATTGTTTTGCAACTTTCAATGGCAAGATAGTGACCTCATTCAATTCATGTGCATGGTAGTGAGGTGTAATAATGAGGTTTCACTCAAGTAGGGAAGCTTTGCAAGTTGTGTGTGCATGGTAGCAAGATTATGGTGGAAAAAGGTTGTGCATGTGTGTTTATTTTTTGCAAAGTAAGGTGTGTGTTTGTAACAATCATTTCTTTTTGTTAAGGTTTTCAATATAGTGAAGTTTTAGTGAAGAAATTGGCTTTACAATTTGTGTGCATGTTTTTGTTTTCTATTTTTCAAGCAAGGCATGTTTATGTTTGGAACATCCATTTACTTTTTGCAAATTTTCCAAGTAAAGAAAGGTTGGGTGATTTGTGTGTTTTACTTTTTTATGAACAAGGTATGATGAGATTGCCAAAGATGAAGGTTGTTAGAACAAGAAAGGTCTCATGCTAAATTTTTATGTTACTCCCATATATGGGTGATTTAAAAAATAGCTCAAACTTAACATGAGAAGGCAAAGGCAAGTCCAATAGTAGGCTAAAAAAAAGGTCTTAAAAAAAACAACTTTATGTTAAGTGGTTTTTAAGTTCAGTATTTCAAAATGCACCTTTCTATATAACATGTCATGGGTGGTATAATTTAAAAATCTAACTAGGGGAATTGATAATAAAGGGGTTTTTTAAATAATTAATTTATGTAAATTTCCAAAAAAAGAAATATATATATTTAATAGCTTGTATTGACAAAAAAATAATTTCACAAAAACATTCCCACATTAATTATGAAAGAAAAACCAATGAACATTAATAATTATGTTAAACTTATACCAACCTTATTTAGCTAGCAAATATTCTAGGTTGACCTTTACTTGGGGGTGGATAATTGTCTTGTTGAAAGAAAACAAAAATTATCATGGAAAAATCTTTGTATAACTTATATGTATTGTCACATCTTGAATTGTATTTTGTTATGATATATTTGTCTATGTAAAGTAAGGCACTTACAAGTGAAGCATCCCCAAAGTAAGGGGCAAGTAGGATAAGGTTATAATTAATTTTGACCCCATGCTTTGGGAATGTTGCACATTTATTGACATTATACATTGTAAAACATGAGTTAAGGTTATCATGAACATAAAGTATAGGAGTGGATGATTTTTACACCTTTATTCTTTAAGAAGGGGAGGGATCTTATGTTCATTTTTCTTATGCCCCTAAATAGACATAAGATCTTTTTTCTTTTTTTTAAAAGGTCTAATATCCTTCCTCTACTATAGGAAGGATATATATTCATGGATAGAAGAAATGTTTTTTTGGGGTGAATTGTAACTTGGTGAAAAAACAGGAAACTATGAATGGTACAAAAGGTTTTTCTTAGAAAAGATGGGCCCAAGTCATCACATTATGATATGAAAAAAATTTAAGTTCATCACGTTTACATGTTAAGGTCATGAAGCTTATTAGAACAAAATGAAATTCTCAACTTTTTATTTTCTTGCTTAACCTCTAATCAAATCACTACAAGGAATTTCCAAATATATATGACTAGATTTATAACTCATTTTTAGTCGTAATTATCATGTGTGACTTGTTACAATGCCTAGTCATTTTGTATAAGTCGCATAAAATTCTAGTCACAAAAGATAATACGTGGCACCAAGATGTAATGGCAGTCACATAAAAATGGAACTTACATGAATTTTTCATCCATCCAAACTAACTTACGTGGTATCGTCATTTTGCGACTGATTTTACGACTCAAGAATGTAGTCACATTATTTATATTTGTTTAAATATTTATCATTTAAATAGTAAAATAATCATTTTTTATATTTTTATTTTTTAAATTTCATTAAATTCAACATATACCATGTTAACACATGTCATTACACAAGTTAGGCTTTAAAAATTAATTTAAATTGCTAGGTAAAATAACTATTGTACCTATTTAAGGTCACATAATAGGCACCTAACCTATGTTGGTTATACAGGTCGAAAATATTCCATCAACATTCCAACGTTGACCACAACCCATGTCATTTATGGGGGATGATCCTTGAACCTTCAGGATGCATATCAATTCTTTTACCACCATCACTCATCGCTTGCATTATCATTTGCACCAACATAATTGCTCACATCATCGTTTGCACCAACATAATTGTTTGCATCATCACTTGCATTAACATAATCACATGCATCATTGCTTGCATCATCGTTAATTATTAGTTAATTCAAAGTTCATTATTAAGTAAAAAGTTTCTCAAAAAGCTTCTTCAAACTAGGGGTAGGGTTTAAGGTTATAAATAGGGTTAGGAATATAAATAGGGGTGGGGCTTCCCATTACCTTCAATCCATTCAACACCAGTTTTGAGTACATTTTTTTGTTTTAACCTTTGTTTTCATATGTCATCAAAATAAAGTTCTGTTTAAATCATCTTTTAGCACATACCGTGTGCTTGCGTTGTGTCTTTGTGTTTCTAGTCTTGGATTAGACTTAGGCTTGCATTTTTTTTAATTTGTTTTTCTTGTTGTGTCATTGGCTTAGTTCCTATATTCATAGTTTTTTGTGCCTGTGACATAACCTATTTCATTTAAAACATTACACAAAACATCATTTTTGAACTTTGATATTTTATTACAATTTTGTTCAAATAATAAGATTAATTTTTGAATTTAATTTCAAAAATAATGTACACAAACATATATTTTCCCTCTTTCAAATATAAATTTATTTGAAAAGAAAAATATTTGAATTTTGTTATTAAATACAATTTCAATGATGATTCAGTGGAAAAAATGAATTCAATCACATGATTTATAAACGAAAAATATAATAATAAATATATAAATAAATTTCATATCTTAAACCTTCATTTGATTCTAAAAATTATATTATACAATTTTTCTTTTGATATATCATAACTTTACTAATAGAATTTAAGTAAAGTATGTGATATATAATTTATTCACATATAATATTTATAAATGATAAATAAATTATAATGGAAATATAATAAAAGCTCTTTAATTAACTATGTTATTTTTAATATAAAATATTAATCTATGTAATCAATTAAATTTTTTGAGTATTAATTAATGTCATATTAATTGATTTTATGGAACTATAAATTTTATTATGTTTACACATGTAATATCTTAAGTTTTACTTTAAATTATGATAAAATTCTTATGTAAAAATAAATTATGTTTTTTCACATCTCAAACATCTATTTGAATTTTAAAATTATATTATACAATTTTGCTTATAATAGATCAAAATTTTACCAAAAAAATCTAATTTAAATGTATGATATTAAGTTAGTCATAGATTACTCCTACTATTTAACATATTCAATAAAAAAAATTACATTGCTTACCTAATAAAATAATTAATTTAAAACATATCACATATCAACATGATAAGATCTATTACTTAACCCTATTTCTATTGTTATTACTATGAGTCCTTTCAAATTTTCACAAACCCACCAAACCATATTACACATTTAGTGGTTAATTCTTTGAAAACAATTTAAAGGAAAAAAATTAAACCAATAAATCTAGCAATTTCATTAACCAATTCATTTTTTTCACATTTAATTACATGTGCATTTGCAACTAGGATTTATAGTCACAAATTGAGTTGAAAAGATGTCACGCAGTTTCCAATGGCCTTTGAACCACCTTCCAAGTTGCAAAAACAACTACATTTTCATCTATTTTGGGATGCCACTATAAATGAAGGATATAAATGTATTTTTCAATTCATTCAAATCAACATTAATTGCAAGTATAAATTGCATATGTAACTTTAAACCAGTTTGATGTCATTATGCAATTACCAATTGTTTTTACCAAGTGCCATGGAGGACAATCATATCTAAAGTCACAAAAATGGTTGATTTGGATAGAAGTCACAAATGCATGGGTTGGAATGGACATGATTCTTTGTAGTGGATTTGGCCCATTAATGTTGTATATGGTCATTAGTCCACCTATTCAACAAAATTGATACAAGGTGCTTTCCAAATACATTTTCATTTCTATGATCATTTTGATGAAATGCCAACCTTTAGATGAAACTTTTTTCACTTTGTGAATATTTCATTACAAACAAGGTGTCCTATAAATTAAATAACTAATGAACTTGATGGGAATTTTGGATACACCACAATGAATTAATACACTAAATTTCTATCTAGGTTACTTATGAAATAGAAATTTTGTATGTTATTGTTCACATTGTGGAAGGCTTCACACATGCCTTTATGCATGGAAAACATTCAAGAAATTTAGGTTCAAGAAATTTTACAATTGAACTTGGGAAATTTTATTTTATGTGGTTAATTATTATTCTTTTAATTAATGCATTATATCATATGTGTATATATTAATGTACATTTTGGGGTTTAAAGTTAAACCCCAAAAGCCTTTTCAAATTTTTGACTTGTTTCATATATAGATGGTCAAATTTAAACTTTAGACGCCAAAAGGCAATATCATTTGAAAAGAAAAATATGGTCTTTGGAAAGAAGCAAAAACAAAGATGAAACATTTCTAACTAAAGAAACTTGAAAGTCTTGAACATTTGTTTTTATGAGTTCACATGCGAGAAACATTATTTTTGACAAACGTATAGGATTATGAACTCATTGTGCCATTATAAGGTTCAACTAGATTGAAGCATTAATTTATCCTTGGAATCATAAATACATTTATGGAGGGTGGTATATTGTTCATCTACCCCATCTTGGTCATCTTCATTATGTATTGGATAAATGCTTCTAAAAACCTCCAAAATATTTTATTCCATTTGACATTTATGAAACCCCATGGCATTTTGAAGGTATGCAAACCCATGATGGCAATGCCATATGCAAGCCCTCAAATTGATTGTTACATTCATGTAAACAAGTTAAGTTGATGCAAAGTTAATTGTTTCATTTACATGATGAAGATGGGTAAATGGGTTCCAAAAAAACATTTCACAATGAAAGTTGTCAATTCATTTTAACTTGAACATTAAGAATTCATAAGAATTTCAAAGTTCCAAGGCTTTGAACCATGAGCCTTATGTCCTCTCAAATTTTCATTATTTAAAAAAACTCAATATCCAAATAAAAAGGACAGATATGTTAATAGTGCTTGTAATACTCATTGATCAATCTCTTTCATTTGAAATCAAATGTAAACTTTTCTATCAATTACTAGCCCATTTTCCATCTCAAGGTAAATGAATGATTAACCTATTTATGGATAAGTTGGGAATGTGATGATAAATGCCATAACCATTGTGGGTCCTTAGCAACTCAAATGTGACATTACCATCAATGGCTGATGTATGATTAAATTTGGTGGATTCCGTTACTTTTATGGTGTCATGTTAACTATGGTCAAGAGGTAGGTTAATGGGAAGCAAATCAATTTGCCCACAATAATATTAGTGACACTTGAAGGATGGTTTAAAGTTGTAACCTAACATAAGTAGATGAGAAGGCAAAAACATATGATTTGCTTAAATGATTTGATTTTTTACAATACATATTAAAATAAAAATAATTTGTTTGTTTGTTTGTCCAAATGTGACCATGCACCATACCTTCCCAAATTGTGGGGTTCCTTGGTTCACTTTTGGCATCATTGGAAAGCCCTTGATGAAAGAGTGTGCATGTTTGTCACTTCGTAATTTTTGAACCAAAAAAACAAAAAATATTGAATTAGAATGATTTTCATCTATGGATTTATGAATTAAATTTTTTTTAATGATTTGTTCACATTTGTGTCTTTTGGAAAACCATATCATCTCCTAAAGCCTTAAAAAGGTTGTCTTAAAATCTCTTTTTGAATTGAATCTTTTCATAGGTTGTTGCACCTTTTATGGGGTTTTTTGTTGCAACCTTAGCTTTGGGTTCACAACAAAGGCTATGACAAGGACAAAGACAAAGGGGAAATGGGTTGGGAATAAGTTAAAGTAAGTGAGACATCCAAACATAGTTCATTTGTAAAAGGGGAATGTAAGAAAGAATCCTCAAGACTTCCAAATGCATTATCATTTTTGGGAATCTAATTGTCCAATCCAAATGTTTCACAACTTTGGAACCTTGTCCAAATTAGGCCTTCTTTAGACCATTGGAAAAGGTCTTGAAGAGTATAACACTTTAATAAGGCTACATTTAGGAAATAGGATATGTATTGGGAGTTTTAAAATGGTCAAGAAAAAGGTTGGGGGTAATTAAAAATGATTCCCAACAACTACTTCAATGATTTGAGGGATCAAATCACTTTCGAATCAAGAGAATTTTCACTTGCTAGAAAAAAAAATCAACAAAAACTAAAAGATAATATGATTACACATTTAGAAAAGACTTGTTTTGAAGGGATTATGATACTCCAAAGATTCAAAATACATTGTATCCTAGTTTTGGGGGTCCATTTTGGGAGTCAATTTTGGGATTCCCAAAAACATTAACCGTTTCAATGTAGTCTCTATTAGCAACTCTAGAGTATATTATATGGAACATTTTTTTAAGGCAAAATTTCATGTTGTGATGACAAAAAAAATAGCAAATGTGAATTGTACAAATGATGTTTTTAGAATTATTATTGCAAAATTTGCCATTTTTGAGGAAAATTTGTTAGAAGTTGCCACATTTAAATGTTGAGGTCATGGAATCACCATAACAAAGTGGGGTTGTAAAAAAATTCTATTTTCTTATTTGACATTTAGTTAGATTTAGTTCATTAATGTTGTGGATGGTTGCCATTCCACCTACAAATGACAAAATTGAAAAAAAAAACCTTGATATGGAGGAAGGTGGTGCTTCTTCATTTGGGGTTGTGTGAATTTAGGGTTAGTTCAAAGCAAGTCCATGACCCAATTTGTCTCCATTTGCATTATTTGACTTGTGCAAGTGAATTGATCAAAAGGTGCTCATGAATGTCAATTTGTCCTAATATCATCCAATGGTTTTCACACACCCCTCTTTTTCAATAAATGGAGCTAAGGAATGTGCTTTGAATTTTTCTTTCTTTCCATTGTTGTCATTTCAAAGAATTACCATTGATACACCTTGGGACAAGCTTGGGGGCACACCATCTTTTCACAATTGGATTCTATGGATGTTTTATTTGTTACAGATTAAAAAATGTTGTTTTACAATTCTTTTAATCTTTTCATATGTTGTCACACCTTCATAGTATGATGAAAATAAATATAAACATATGTATTTTTTCTTTCTTTAATGACATAAGAATTCTAAAATTAAACCCACTTCCTTCAAAATAATATTGGGATGTGTAACCTTACATGGCATTTAATATGCCTAAAACAAGCATGATTTGGGTTGATAATGATTAATGTTTTTTTTTTTTTTCTCAATTTTGTGATGGAGTTGAAGTGATGATCATCCATGGGATGATAATTTAGCCAAATTTGGAAATAAATTGGGTATAATTAAATCATGAAATTTATCCATGAAATTGCATTTGTCCATTTGATAGCTTGAAATCCTATAGTTACAAGACTACTACTATGGACATTGAAAGCCTTGGATCCCATGATGACAATGGCATTTAAAGTCCCAAGACCAAATGAAAGGTTAGTCATGTGCAAGTACAATTAAAAACATAATATATTAGACAAACTTAATTTAGTTTGATTGGGAGTCAAAAAAAAAAAGGGCTAATGGTGTACAAATATCTACAAAGTTTTTGAATACCAACAAAACTTCAAAACATATGAAAAGTTTTTGGAAAAGCCTAATGCGAAAATTTATTACAAGAATTCCCATTTCCGATACTTTTTGGAAGATCTTAATGTGAAATTTCAACTCTTTAAATTTTTTGGAAAACCCTAATGTGATATTTCTATTCCAAGAAAAGTTTTTGGAGAACTTTAGTGTGAAATTTCCATTCCAAAAAAGTTTTTGGAAAACTTTAATGTGAAAATTTCATTTTAAAAAAGTAATTGGAAAAGCTAAACTTGAAATTTCCATTCCAAGAATAGTTATTCGAAAACCCTAATGTTGAATATCCATTCCAAGAAAGTTTTTGGAAAACCCTACATGTGAAATTAACCATTAAAAAAAAGTTTTTGTAAAGTTGAATTCTAACAAAGTTTTTGAAAAACACTAAATGTGAGAATTTCCAATTGATATATATATCGGAAAGCTCTTAAATGTGAAACTCATAATTCTAAAAAAATATTTGAAAAAATTCTAACATGAAGTTTCCAATTTTGTGAAAGATTTTGGAAAATCCTAATATGAAATTTCTAATTCTATTTTTTTTTTTGAAAAATGCTAATTTGAAATTTCCATACCATTTCCCCTTTCATACACAAACAAAACATTTATGTATCTTGGGGGGTGGAATTTGCAACCTAAATTCAAGAAGTGACCTAGAAAATAATAATTGAAAAAAGAGGTAAAACTTTTTTTACTAACTACTACTCAATTCTCCAAGAATAAAATTGAAGGATGTAGCTTGAACTAAATAACATATCACAAGTTAACATACAATTACCACTTTTTTGCAACTGAATTACAAAATTGACACAAAAGCATGAAAGTGAAAATGGAGGCTTTTTCTTTTACTACCTACTACTCAATGTTCCAAGAATAAAAAAATGAAGAATGTAGTAACTAGTAACATACCATGGGTTGTGATACACAATTACCATTCTTTTGGAACCTAATTGAAAAGAAGTGACACAAAAGTGTGTAAAGGGATGACCACACTTAGAGGTATGCCAAATTTAAGTTTTCACCTTAACACTAACAATGGGGATCAACCCTTTTTTTGGTGACAAAAAGAAGAAGAAAACACTATACAAATTTGTAAAGAGACATGTACATGCACACCAACAAAAAAAAGGAAAAAAATAATCATTGGTAACTAGGTCACATTTGTGGCATCCACTAATGGAGCCATATGGCTTTGTGGGTGCATGCCCATGATGTTTCAATATTCCTACTTCCAAAATCCGTGGTCAAGATCTTTTAACAAATCTTTTAGGTTTGAACATTTAGTAGCAACCGGCCATAGATTTCATTGTGCAATGTTGTTGAATCAAACCTTGGGTGCTTTCAAGTTTCTTGGTCTATTATGAGTCTATCAACACAAAATGTAAAACTTTTTCCCCCAAATGAGTTTGAGATTCTTGAAGATGTGTGCTTTGGTTGCTACTTCCAATTCCAAGTTGATTAAATATGTTTTCATTCCTTAAATATTTGTAAGTTTGTTGTGGTTTATGAATTTGGTTTCATTCATTTTTTGCATGTTTTGCATTTCTATTTATTGTTGCCTTTTGTCTTTGTACATGTTTGGTATGTGCACACATCAATAGGACCATGAAGAGAAAATCATTAAAGTTAATAGTAAGATTGACAATAGGGTGCAAACCCAAATTGTTGTGGTATTTATCTAATAGAAAAAAATATTAAATATATAGCCATCGTGATTAATTTGTGATTCTATACCATTACCTTTTGATGGCAACGACTCATTAGATTTTTCAAGATTGATTCTTTGTGGTTCATAGTCTTTTGGATTGTTGAAAATTGCATTGACTTCTCTTGCAACACTTGCCATCTTACCCTTGCCATTTCTTGATGTAGTTTTTCTTAATGGGCCTTCTTTTATTCCTCTTTTTCTTGGGTTGCCATTTCATTTAAGGCTTTTATTTTGGGTTGCCTTTTGATGCAACCCCTTTATTTCCATCATATGGGCAACCTAGTTTGAGTGATAGTTGCCATGTCGATTCCCCCATGTATTTAGAAAAGGTCGTTGATTTGAGTGACTTACTTAATACAAAATCAAATATCAATTTGTTGCCTTCTACTCCACTTCAAATGTTGAAAAAATCCCATGATCACACATAAAAGTTACAATTTGAGTGGGTTGCAAAGTTCCCTTAAACTAGTAAAGGTGTCCTTGCCACTAATGGCATTCTTCACAACTTTAGATGCAAGGTTTGCAACATCATTAACAAGAAAACCTTGTTTGTTTGTTCCCAAGTGGGATACATTGATGAAGCATGTGGGCAAGACGAAGGCCCAAAGGTGAAAACATGAAAAAAAAGAGCCAATCATGCCCTTCATGATGGAAATGAAGGGCTTAAAATGTTCAAGAATGTGAAAACGTGATAGATATCATTCTTGGATCCTCTAAGGAAAATTCTTTTCGGATATCAACCACTTTTGGTCAACATATTTATGAATATGACAAACAATTAAGTTGGCAAGGTGCCTTGTTGCCTTCTTTTAAAATTGCATCAACATTTTATTTCAAAGGTGGATTTTGGTTCTTAGTTTTTTAGAACTAGAATTTTTTTTTCAAATGTGGATTCTAACACTTTGTTTTTTGAAAGCTGTTGCATTTTATTTTAAAGGTGGATTCTAATTCCTAGTTGTTTCAGAGTTGCAACAATTGTCTTCAAAGGTGGATTTTGGTTCTTGGTTTTTTTAGAATTGTTGCAATTTTTTTTCTAGAAGTGGATTCTAGTTCTTGGACCTTAGTTTTATTAGAGTTACAACATTTATTTTCCAAACTTGGATTTTGGTTTCTTCACAATTGGTTGCATTTTTTTCAAATTTTTTTCATAAATATTTGTTTAAATTCCTAGTTTCTTTAGAATTATTGCATTTTTTTCAAGTTTGTTAATTTTTTCATTTGGTTGCATTTGTAAGGGAATATGATCTTGTTTGCTAAACCCTACTACATGTTGGGCATGTGCGACATTTATTATGTGTTAACTTCCTTTTTGCAATTTGCACAACAATGTGATGTTTTCATATTTGATTTTGTGGTCATAGTAAGATCTACCAAGGGAAACTTTATTATTTATAAACTGATGGAAGCTCATCTTTTTCTAGTGATGAGTTTTGGGCATTTAAAGGTTTATTAGATTATAGGCATGACCACATCCACATGTAGTGGGTGGTAGATTTGAATGATTCCAATAATCAACTTGCTTTCATTGTGAATGGTGAGAAGCTTTGGGCCATCTAAAACAACCCAATTTCAAAAGTGTGAACAATTGTGATTCATGAATCTTTTCAAACTTGGATTTCACAAGTGAAGGCAAAATGTTCAAGTGAGTTTTCTAAACTATTTATTGTTTGATTTAAATGTATTGAATGTTTTCTATGTTGAGTTTTGGGGCTTTGCATTGATGGGCGAGTCATTTTTATTTGCTTATGTTGTTCCACAAGTGCAATTGCCTAATTGATCAAGGAGTTGGATAGTTGCTTCCTCTAGTGTGCCTTGGTCGATGCCATGGACATTATATATCCACAATATTGGCTATAGCCCAACTTCGAGGACAACTTTGTCAAACACCTTAAAGCATTGAAGTTGTGGTGTTGTAAACCAAAAATATTGGAGGTGTGTTGAGTCAAGTTTTATAAT
>Ga0209611_10011189_pt1 | contig 13007 bp, 5 predicted proteins | sample S1TSphgellanicum_3_FD_187693 | JGI IMG/M metagenome (GOLD analysis project Ga0209611, IMG submission 187693) | Host-associated microbial communities from peat moss isolated from Minnesota, USA - S1T2_Fc - Sphagnum magellanicum MG (SPAdes) (version 2) | ecosystem: Host-associated > Plants > Peat... | reverse complement strand
TTGTATTACTGGCAACGGCAGCGGCGACGAGGCCTGATGGTAATTGAGCGTCAGTTGATTCGGGCCCGCGATCCACGAATCGGGATTGCTGAATTGCTGGCGTACGATGAGCACGCGCTCCGGAAGCCCGCCTACCTCGGGCTTCACCTTCTCCATGCCGCTGACGATCAGCGCACCGGCCGCGCCACCGTTGAGTTGCAACGTCGCTTGACCATGCAGGTGAGGGTGATACCAATACATGCCCGGTGGGTCGTTGGCCGGCACTTGAAAGTTGTACTGAAACGCTGGATCGGTATTCTGGATATCGGTGGTGAGCGTATCGTCCTGATGGCATAGCGGCGGAATGCTGAGGCCATGAAAATGAACATTCGTGGACGTCGCGACCGCCGTGCCGCCGGTACAGGAATCGTTTGCCACGGTCCGTGGCGCCATGCACATGGGTAACTTGAGATTGCCAACCAGTGATGCGACCGCCGCGGCTGGCCGAGACGGCGGCGGCGGCAGATATGTCAGCCGGTTGGTGAGATTCAACACGAGGTGATCGCCCGGATTCAGGCGCAACGTCGGCGCCTCCACCGGGCCCGACGCGGCTTGGTAGGTGTAGCACTCCTGGAGAAAGCTTACCAATTCGCTTTGCAGCGTGAATGCCGCAGTGAGTTTGCCGTTGCTGCTGAAGAGATCCAAGGGGTTGGTGACCACCGTGCCCGGCAGCGGGCGTGCCGGGCACGCCGGCGTTTGCGCTCGGGCGGGATGCAGCGCGATGCCCACGAATAAAATGCAGAGCAGAATTCGGCAATCGTTAGGCATGCTCATACGCGCGGGATCGGTTTTCAATTGGCGGCGGCGGGCGTGATCGGGTATATCCCGATCGACAGCACGCTCGCGGGATTGTCGCCATCGACGATGGGAGACGTCGCCAGCTCGCGCAGCGTGCAAGCGGTGCCGGCAGTGGTGAGTTGCACCACGCCGATGGAAGAGAAGCCATTCGAGCCAAACTCTGGAACGTAAATGAGGCCTCCCGCTCCCGTCGAGAGTTGCAACGCCGCGCCTCCCGCATAAGCCCAGTTGCTGTAGAAGCCCTTGAGCGCTCCGGAAGTGCACCCCGGCGTGATCTTGCCGGTTTTCCTGTCGAAAAACGCTGCGGTGATGGCACCGCCCGAATTATTCGTCGTGAAAATCAGCTTCTGATCCGGGCTCAATATTATATTGCCCGAATTCCAGGCGGCGCCCAATTCGTAGGTGATCGTGCGTGACAGCTTTCCGGTCGAGATGTCGGCAACATCGACCGAGGTGACGGTGGAAGCATCGGCGAACAAGGCGTAACGGCCATCCGCGGTGATGGTGACTCCTCCAGGAAGTTGGTCTTTCTTGGATCCGGCCGCGTTCTCGATGTCGCCGTTCGATAACGGCGCCCCGCCAGAGACGTTGAAGGAAGAAATGGAGCCATCGCCGTAAGTCACGACCAATGTCGTCGCGTATACCGCCATGCCTGTTACGAGGCCGCCATTGAGGCCCACGGCCAACACATCGCTTACATAGCTCAGTAAGCATCCCGGCTGAATCGAGAACGTGGCTATCGTGCTGGATTTGGAATAAGCGGCATAAAGATATTGATTATCAGCGATCAAACCGATGCCGTTCGCCGTGCCGTCATCGGATGCGGAGGCAAAGAAGCTGCCCGTCACGCTGTAATCGCCGCCAATGCCCGTGATCGTGTTGGTGCCCGCGTTGGAGGCGAACACACAAACGCCCGTACCTTGCGGGACGATGGCAAGTCGCTGAGAGGCGAACGTTCCGCCCGCGATTCCGGTGCCGCCTGTTGTGACGATGGTCTTGCCGGCGACAGAGCCGCTGGAATCCAGCGAATAGAAGGTTACCGTGTTGCCCAGATAATCAATGGCTGGATCATCAGGAACCGGGACATCATTGTTGGCGACCATGACCGATTGGACGCCATTGGCCGCAAATGCGGTCGACGATATGTAAAATGCCAGCAGCGGGATTGCTCTTGGAATGACCATGCTCGTGAGTACCAATCCGCAGTGGAAATACCGGAGTTGTTTTGGTGTCGGACTTTTGGTGTCGGATTAAAAAAAATATTGCTCTGAGTATAAAATGCGCTAGAGTTTGGCTGCAAGGCCGGGCGTGCCCGCGACGGCGTAGCGCAGACAAAAATGATCAACGAAGGGAGCAGCCCGCCAGTGAACATCAAATCATGGTTTTTAGGCAAACGGTGCGTGCGAGCCTCACGTGGTAAGCCGGCGCGCATGCAAGCGCTGGGCGGCATCGTTGGCGCCGTATCCGGTTTGATCGCGGCGAGCGGAACGATCTCCGCAAGCGGCGCTCAATCTCCAGAGTTGGCGCGCCCGCCGATCTCGGCCACGAATGCCAAATATTTCACCGAACATCCTGAGGCCTACCAGGCATTTTTGGCGAAGCTGCGGCGGAGCGCGGTGGTTCCGCCGGCAACGCCGTCGGCCAGGGTCGTGCCTACGGGTAGCGGAACCTGGACCGCATTGCCGGCCGCACCGACTAGCGCAACTTTGTACGCCCCCCACCTGCTCACCGATGGCACGGTGCTGATCGAGGACGGCACCAATCCGCAATGGTACAAGTTGACCCCGGACATCAACGGCAGCTATGTGAATGGCACCTGGTCAACCATTGCGGTGTTGCCGGTGATCAACGGGCAGCAATATGCGCCGTTGTACCACGCATCAGCGATTTTGCCCGATGGCCGGCTCGCCATCCAAGGCGGCGAGTACAACGCCAACCAGACAAACACTCAGAATGGAGGGGGAAACGTCTACGTGAATCTGGGCGCCATTTATGACCCCGTTGCCGATTCATGGACCCCCGTTGCGCCACCGGCCAATTTATCCGGGGTGCTGTCTACTGGTTACCTTGGGGAGATCGGCGACGCGCAGAGTGTCGTGCTCAGCAACGGCACATGGATGATCGCCGGCTGCTGTGCCAACCCTGCTGCGGACGATCTCTTCAACGCCTCCACGTTGGGGTGGACGAGCACGCCGGCGCCCAGCGATCAAGGCGCCAACTACCAAGACGAGCAAGGGTACGAACTGCTGCCCAATGGCAATGTGCTGACAATCGACGTCATTTCGGGCCAGAACCCGACCAGCGCGGAACAATATGTGCCTTCGTCCGCCACATGGGTCAGCGCCGGCAATACACCGGTACCTTTGCCCGATCCCGCTTTCTGCGCAAACGGGGAGATCGGTCCCGCCGTGCTGCGGCCCGATGGAACGTTGGTCGCATTCGGCGGCTATAGTCTCGTCGACTGCAAGGGGGGGACATCTCCATCACCCACGGACCCGACCGCCATTTACGATTCCAATACCAACTCGTGGACTCAGGGGCCAAACCTCCCTACGGTATGCGGTGCCGCCAGCAGCGCGGGCTGCACGACGGCCGATGCTCCCGCCGCGATGCTACCGAATGGCAACATCCTGTTTGCCGCGGCTCCCGGTTACACCACAGCCGGCACGCATTTCTTCGAATACGGTTCGGCAAGTTCCGGCAACGCCATCGTGCAAGTCGCCGACCCGATCTTGAATGCACCCAGCAAAACGGCCTACGTATACAATTTTGTCGTGCTTCCCAATGGCCAGATCTTGATGACCGACGGCGGCTACATGCCGGAGGTCTATTCGCCGACCGGAAGTCCCAGTGGCAGTTGGGCGCCGGTCATCGCTACCGCGCCGCCCGTCGTGATTGCCGGTGACACGTACCAAATCAGCGGAACACAGTTCAATGGCTTGTCCGAGGGCGCGGACTACGGCGATGACGTGCAAACGGCGACGAATTATCCGATCGTCCAGATCACCAATGTCGCGACCAACCATGTGTTCTATGCCCGTACCTTCAATCACAGCACCCGGAGCGTGGCACCGGGTGCGGCGACCTCGACCAGTTTCAGCGCACCCTTGAACATCGAGCCGGGACCCAGCAAGCTGGTGGTCATCGCCAATGGCATACCATCGGCGCCGGTCACGGTGTCGGTCAAGTATGCCGCGACGGCCTTTGCTCCCGATTTCAATGCCGATGCGAAGTCCGACATCCTTTGGCGCGACAGCAACGTCGATGTGGACATTTGGTTCATGTCGGGCGGAACACTCGCCTCCGCGGCCTTCATCAACAATCCCGGGGCCGGCTGGTCCATCGTCGGTACGGGCGATTTCAATGGCGATGGCAAGTCCGACATTCTGTGGCGAAACTCGAGCGGCGACGTCGTGATCTGGTTCATGAATGGCGGCGTCATCCAATCAAGTGCGAATCTTGGCGTGATTCCCTTGAGCTGGCAGGTGGCGGCTACCGGCGATTTCAACGGCGACGGCAAGAGCGATATCCTTTGGCGCAACACCGACGGCTCTGTCAACGTCTGGCTCATGAATGGCGGGACCATCGCATCCGCGGCCACTATCTCCTCGCTTCCCGCGACCTGGATCGTTCAGGGGATCGGTGATTTGAACGCCGACGGCGCTGCGGACATCGTCTGGCGCAACGTCAATGGCGACGTGGTGGTGTGGCTGATGAATGGGCTGACGATCACCTCATCGTCGGATCTAGGCATCATTCCCGAGCCCTGGAGCATCAACGGCGTGGCTGATTTCAACGGCGACGGCAACGCCGACATTCTGTGGCGCAACAGCGACGGCGACGTGGTCGTCTGGTTCATGTCGGGCGGAACGATCCAGTCGTCGTCGTATCTCGGCAACATTCCGACCAGCTGGTTTATTGCCGCCACGGGCGATTTCAACAGCGACACCAAAGCCGACATTCTGTGGCGCAATAGTACCACTAACGACACCGTCATTTGGTTCATGAACGGCGGCACGATCACCTCGTCCTCGGACCTCGGACCGGTGTCAGTGTCGCAGTGGACGGTGGTGCAATAGGCGACGCGGAGCACGTCAGTGAACATCATCCAGTCATGGTTTTCAGGCAAACGGTGCCTGCGAGTGCCACGTTGAGGAGCTGATCGCCCCGTTCTGGATCAATTGAGGCGCGACATCTCCGCGGGTGTTGCGACACATGATGTCGCCGGGGAGGGCGACGCGGAGCAGCGGATTGCGGGGCTTCCGCAATCCGCTGCACGGACTCTCACTGCACGGCGGGGGATGTGATCGCCCACGCGGCCGGCACAACGCCTAAGTCCGCGGACGTGGAGAGCGTTCCGTTCTGCATGAACCACGTAACGACGTCGCCGCTGGAGTTGCGCCACAGGATATCGGTGGTGGCGTCGCCGTTGTAATCACCCGTGCCGGCAATGCTCCACGTCGTCGGAACATTACCGAGATCCTGCGCCGCGGTGACCGAGGTTCCGTTCGAGAACCAGATGACCGCCTCGCCACTGGTATTGCGCCACAAGATGTCCGCCTTGCCGTCGCCATTGAAATCACCCGTAGCGGCGACGGTCCACGCCGCCGGATCTACGAAGCCCAAATCGGAGGAGGTGGAAATGACGCCACTCTTCATGAACCAGACGACCGTGTCGCCGCTGCTGGTATTGCGCCAGAGAATGTCGTTGGTACCGTCGCCATTGAAGTCGGGCGTACCAGCAACGCTCCACGCCGCTGGAATGCTGCCAAGATCGGTCGAGGAGGAGAGTTTGCCATTCTGCATGAACCAGACCACCACATCACCGGTGGCGGTATTGCGCCAGAGGATGTCCGTCGTGCCATCGCCATTGAAATCGCCCGACCCGACTATGCTCCAGGTTGCGGCTGGCACCACACCCAAATCCGTTGACCCAGAGTGGGTGCCGCCATTCATGAGCCAGACAACCGCGTCGCCGTTGGTGTTGCGCCAGAGGATGTCCTGGGTGCCATCACCATTGAAGTCGCCCGATCCGACGATGCTCCAAGAAGGGTCAACCACCCCTAGATCCGTGGACGAGGTGAGTTTGCCGTTCTGCATCAGCCAGATCACGGCATCACCGGAGCTCAAATTGCGCCACAGGATGTCGGAGGTCCGAGTGCCGTTGAAGTCTCGCGCCGGGGCCACTTCGTAATAGCGATACATCTGCAATGTCGTGGCGCCGCCCGCCCCTTGCAGCCAGGTGATGCTGCTGTCCGGGTGAATCTTCAAGGAATCGTCCCGGTTTCCCCATCCCGTGGCTGGGCTCACCGTCTCGAGCGGATTGAGCACGTTGCCATTCGGATCGGTCACCTCCATGTTGAAGGTGCCCTCGTTCTGCAAGCGCCAACCGATCAGGAAGCGGTTCGACGACAGGCTGGTGCCGATACGCGCCAGTACCGGATCACGCTCGTCAGTGCCGTCGGTATTGGTGAGCCAGGTGACCGCCGAGGGCGCATAGGTGCCGGCATTGAAGCTCTGCAGGCCAATGCCTTTGCCCACGTAGGCCGGCTGTGCAAAGCCGAAGACCGTTTCAGCGGGTTCACTCTGTCCAGAGAAAGCAACGAGCCAGCTTCCGCCCGTCGTTGCCACCATCTGTCCCAGCTGCATTGCACTGCTGCCGCCGCAGTTGCCGGCATTGATTTGAAGTAGATTCGTGTGATCGGCATACAAACCGGGTTGCGGCGCAGGGGGATTGGAGTTCGCCACTTGCGGATAGCAGTCACTCACGGCTAGGGCGGTGATGCTTTGCAGCGTCGGTTGATAATCAACCAGTTGTGCCAAGGAGTGGGAGACGCCGAATCCCCACCCGGTGGTGGTTGAAAACACACCGGCGTCGCTGACGAAGCTCAGCTGGTCCAGGTTGTGCTCGGTATTGGTGGCATCAGGCTCAGCTCTGATGGCAAAGTAGGCGGCGTATTGGCCGTTCCCATAAGTCAGCCGCGAGTCACCGATTTCATTCGAATCAGGTGCTGCCCCAGGGGTCAACCCGATCATGGCAGTATTGGGCAGCTGCGTGGTCCACTGCACAATGCCGGTGGCGGTCAGCAGCTGGATCTCCATGACACGTTGGAAGATGGCGGTGGGAGGCGCGGCTGTCGGGTTGACCTCCAGCAGTACCGCAAACGAATTGTCGGGATGCACGACCAAGCCACGTAGCCACGTTGCCGAGAAATCAAAAGTCTGCTCGATGGTGGCGCCGTTCACGCGGCTGACGTGACCGTTGCCGTTGGCATCGGTCCAACCGATCAGGGTACGGCCATCGGCCATCGGCGCCTGATAAAGGCGTGGGCTGAAGCCGTTACAGAAGCCCCATGTGCAAAAATTAGTCGACGCCGCTTCGAGCGCCGCCGGCAGAGTAATCGTGGTTGCCGTGGTGCGCTGTGCAATGGTTGCCGAGGCGACGCCCGGGCCGGTCGCAAGCGCGCCGCCGGCCAAGACTGCCGCGCAGGCCGCTCGGAGCGAGACAGGGGTCTGGAATCTGCGTGTGGAAGAGGTTTCTCGAGCGTTATCTGTTTCGAACATCTGAGCAATCCCCTTGCTATGTTTCTTCTCAAACACGCGCCAAGAGGCACGCCCACAAATGCGGGCATATTCTATACGTTAAATGACAAATTAGCTGCTTAGCAGTTTAACTTAAGCCATATTTTTAACTTAGCCATATTTTTGCATGCAACGGATACGAGCCTTCTCGGCTCATAACCGCAACCCCACTTACCTTCCATTCCCAGAATTAAAGGATACCGACTGCTGCTTTGCGCGCTCGCGGTACAGCTATTCCGGCAGCTTCAACTTGCGCAGAAATGCCTTCCAGCGTGGGTCGCGGTGCAAGCTCGTCATCAGCGTGTCGCGGTTTATTTGTGTAACGCCAAAGTCGCGTTCTTGATACGCCTGCTCGAGCCAGACGAAGGCTTGATCGATCTCTCCGCGATAAGCGAAGACTTCAGCGATGTTCGATGCATGGATCGTCGCATCCAGGCGTTGCATTTCCGACAACGCCGCATTGGCTTCGGCTCTGCGGCCGAGCGCAAAGTACGCCAGTGCCGCGCCTTCGCGTTGCTGGCTCTCGTCCGGATCGCGCTGAAACTCCGCCAGTGCCGCTGCCGCCTCGCCGCGGAGAAGCAATACCAAGCCCAAGAGATTATGCAGATTTTCCCCCGTCGGGAACAGCTCGATCGCTTTTTGCAAAACGGCCTGGGCTTCAGGAAGCTTACCCTTGATAATATAAGTGAGGCCAATGTTTGCAGGGTAATATGAATTGATTGGATCCAACTCCGCTGCCTTCCGGTAGAGCGCGAGCACGGTATCGGACTCACTTCGGAGCATAAGGAGTGCGACCGCCAGGTCGTTATTCACGTTGGCGTCAGTTGGATCAAGGTCATAGGCTTTCTGAAACTCTGGTAAGGCAGACTCCCAGTCCCAGTCAAGGGTCCAGTAGATCCCGCCCTTTGCAGAGTGCGCAACCGCGTAATTCGGACCCAGCGCGAGCGCATGCTCAACCGCGGCGCGCATCTCGGCCGCCACGGCTTCGCCGCGGACGGCATTCAGCGTGACTTCGTTCCCAAGCACCATCGACAGCCAGGCCCAGGCCTCGGCGAATGCGGGGTCCGCCTTAATCGCCCGGCGCATGTACTCGGCGGCGCTATCGTATTGTGTCTTGTTGATTGCATTGCGGTTGATCGCGCGGCCCTGCAGGTAAAGCGTGTAGGCTTCCGTGTTCTTGGGCGTAGTGACTTTCAAAGTGTTGCTGTCCACGAGCGACACTTTGAGCGCGCTCACCACAGCTCCCGCGATGTCGTCCTGGACCTTGAAGATATCGTCGAGCTTGCGGTCGTAGGTCTGCGACCAGAGGTGGTACCCGTTGTCGGCCCGAATGAGCTGGGCGGTGACGCGCAAGGCCGTGCCCGATTTACGCACGCTCCCCTCGAGTACGTGCGCAACCTTCAGCCGTCGGGCAATCGTGGGTATATCCTCCGACTTGCCCTTGAAGTAGAACGAGGAGGTGCGCGCCGGCACTCGCAGGCCAGGAATTTTTGTCAGCATGTCGATCAACTCCTCCGACAGCCCGTCGGAGAAGTACTCCTGGTCCTGCTTCTCGCTCATGTCCACGAACGGCAGCACGGCGACCGACTTCTCCGAGATCGCTGGGTCGGAAGCGGGGCTCGCGGGCGCGACGGCTGTCACGACGGCGGCCGGGCGCTCCACCGAGGCGCGTTTCGACAGCCAGAACTTATCGACGACGAAGTACGAAACAGCGACAGCAAGTGTCACGATGATTACTGCGACGATCGGGCGACCGAATTGCGGGCGCGCTCTTGTGCTAATGGGACGGGACGGAGAAAGGTCCGCTACTCGCGTTACAGTATCGCTGGCCTGCGCCGGGATGGCGACTGGTTGCGAGGCAACTGCGCGCCGCACGGCATCGATGAGTTTGGGCAAGGAGCTGTCGACGGCGGAGGCGCTTGCATCGAGCCAATGCGAAGTGTTGAGAAAGTATTCAAGATCCACCGGCATTTGCGCGAGATCGATCCGGAACGCAACTACGGGGTGCCGTTTCGAACTCGCCCGTTCCACTTCTCTGAGTATATGTAAAGAGGTCACAGCGTTCTCCGACAGGACGAGCACCATGAGCTTGGTGGCATCAATCGCGCGAACGATCGCTCCGGCATATGACTCGCCCGGAACGACATCGCGCGGTGCGATCCAGCAATTGAGTCCCTCGCGTTCCAAGGCCGCGACGATACTATTCGCAACATCAGCGTCCTTCGAGGCGTAGCTGATAAAGACCTGGATGGATGTGTTTGGGATCTGTACTGTCGCCGGCGAATCGGTCGGCGACTGGCCCCATCCCGATTCCGGCGCTTCTTCCGACATTCCCTGCCCCTTAGCCCTTACCGCTTGCACAGGATGCACCGCCTGCGTGTGACCCGCAACTCGCGACCTGTCGACTAGTAAACCGCGGCTGCCCCCTAGAATCACTCCGTGTCAAGTCACCGTCCATTGCAGGCCATGCCCGCAGCGCTTGCCGTATACTTCCACTGATTTCCTTATAATTGAGCTGAAGTCTGCATCTTGGCGCAATGTCATTGTGGTCACCATCGAAACGCCTAAAGACCGCCGCAATCAGGATGCCTACGACGTCGACGAGCAAGTCTATGGGCTCAAGAGGGAGCTGCTCGCCGGCATGACCTCTTTGGTCAAAGGCGCGGCTGCTGCGCGGCGTGCGATCAAAAAAGCGTGAAAGCGGTGTGAGCCGCCCGAGCAACACCCCGAGCGGCGGCAATGCCGTTCAGGTCCGTGGCGCCCGCGTTCACAACCTTAAGAACGTGAGCGTCGACATCCCGCGCAACGCGCTGGTCGTGTTCACGGGGATTTCCGGCTCCGGTAAGTCCTCACTGGCTTTCGGCACGCTGTATGCTGAGGCGCAGCGACGCTACTTCGAATCGGTCAGTCCCTATGCGCGCCGCTTGATCGATCAGGTGGCGATTCCGGATGTCGATTCCATTGAGGGGCTGCCTCCGGCGGTGGCTTTGCAGCAGCAGCGTGGTGCTACCAGCACCCGTTCTTCGGTCGGCAGTATCTCGACGCTCTCGAACCTGCTGCGGATGCTTTTTTCGAGGGTCGGCGATTATCCGCGCGGCCAACCGATGCTCTACGCCGAAGATTTCTCGCCCAACACACCGCAGGGCGCATGTCCCACGTGTCACGGCTTGGGTTCGATTTACGATGTCACGGAGGCTTCCATGGTGCCGGATACGTCCTTGAGCATCCGCGATCGCGCCATCGCCGCTTGGCCGCCCGCTTGGCATGGTCAAAACCTGCGCGACATCTTGGTGACCTTAGGGTACGACGTCGATGCGCCCTGGCGAAAGTTGCCGAAAAGGGATCGCGACTGGATTCTCTACACCGACGAGCAGCCAACGGTGCCGGTGTATGCCGGTTATACCCCAGGTCAAACACAGCGCGCCCTGCGCCGTAAAGAAGAACCGAGTTATCGAGGTACCTTTACCGGCGTGCGTAGGTACGTTCTGCAGACCTTCCGCACTACCAAAAGCGCATTGATGAAAAAGCGCGCCATGCGCTTCATGAGTTCCGCGCAGTGCCCGACCTGTCACGGCAAACGCTTGAAGCGCGAGGCGCTGTCCGTCAAGTTCGCCGATCGCGACATCGCGGCGCTTTCGCACCTGCCGTTGCATGAGCTCTCCGCTTTGTTGGATCAAACCGTCGCCGCGGGCACCGGCCGCAAGCCTTGGCCGCAAGAGAAGCGGATCGCCGCCGAGCGCATCGTCGCGAATTTCCGCGTGCGGGTCGCTACGCTCAAAGATCTGGGTTTGGGCTATTTGTCGCTGGAGCGCAGCACACCGACGCTGTCCCCGGGCGAATTGCAACGCCTGCGGCTGGCAACCCAGATCCGTTCCAATCTATTTGGCGTCGTGTACGTCCTGGACGAACCCTCCGCTGGGCTCCATCCCTCTGATACCGAAGCACTGCTGCACGCGCTGCAGCAGCTCAAAGAAGGCGGCAATAGTCTGTTCGTGGTCGAACACGATCTGGAAGTAATGCGGCGTGCCGAATGGATAGTCGATGTCGGACCCGATGCCGGCTCAAGCGGTGGCCGGGTGCTCTATAGCGGACCTCTCGACGGGCTTCGCGCGGTGACCGAATCGCATACCGCACGCTATCTGTTTGCCGGCAATGAGCCGGTGAGTCGGCAAGTCCGGGAGCCGCGCGGCTGGCTTCAATTACAAGGCATCACCCGCAACAACTTGTATGACCTGAATGTCGCCTTTCCGCTCGGTGTATTGACGGTGGTCACCGGAATTTCTGGCGCGGGAAAATCCAGCCTGGTGAGCGCGGCGCTCACAGATCTCTTCGCCGACCGCGTAGCCGGCCACAAGAGCGCCACCCAAGAAGATGCGACCGACGAGCCGCCCTCGGAAGCCGCGCCGGCGACCACCGGACGCATTACCGCGGGAGGCGAGCTGATTCGCCGCGTCGTCGCTGTCGATCAGAAGGCCATCGGACGCACGCCGCGCTCTAACCTCGCCACTTACACGGGATTTTTCGACGACGTGCGCCGACTCTTCGCGGGCACGGCCGATGCCAAGAAACACCGCTACTCCGCCAGCCGTTTCTCCTTCAATGTCCAAGGGGGGCGTTGCCCCACCTGCGAGGGGGAAGGCTTAGTCTGTATCGAGCTGCTGTTTATGCCGAGCGTGTACGCGCCGTGTCCCGCATGCCGCGGCTCGCGCTATCAAGACTCCACCCTCGAGGTGCATTATCGAGGCAAGAACATCGCCGAAGTACTCTCGTTGAGCGTCGATGCGGCGTGCGATTTTTTCGAAGATCGCGAGGCCATCCATCGTCCGCTGCAACTGCTCAAGGACATTGGCTTGGGTTACCTGCGCTTAGGACAACCGGCGACGGAACTGTCCGGCGGTGAGGCACAACGCGTCAAGCTCGCCACCGAACTGCAGCGCATTCCGCGCGGCGCCACGCTTTATGTCATCGACGAGCCCACTATCGGCTTGCACCCCGCCGACGTCGACCGACTCATGGTGCAGCTCGAAGCGTTGGTGGAGGCGGGCAATACCGTGATTCTCGCCGAACATGAGATGCGCGTGGCCGCGACGGCGGACTGGATCATCGATCTAGGTCCCGGCGCCGGGGATGCCGGCGGTCGCATTGTCGCAGAGGGCACGCCGAAAGAAATTGCCGCAAACCCCAACAGCAAAACAGCCGCCTATCTCGTGCCCTTGCTGTGAGTTCTCCCTGTCGGTTGAGAGCGCAATTCGGCCAGAACAGAGCGTAAGACATCGTCGGAATTGCAGAGTCAGGCTTGGTCACGCAAATTTCATTGCATGAGGTTGAATTGCATTTGGGCGGGCCGGACTGCCGAGGTCAAATTTTCGGCGCGTGTCATCAGATGGCAGCACCCAACTATCCCAACTATTACTTGTTCGTGTTCCGCTTCGGTCGTAGGATGACACGAGAACGAGCGTTAATCTGATGCGCAGACGATTTTACTTAATAGCGCAGGGCATTTAATTCCGGAGAGGGAATAAGAACATGGTGTCAGCCAAACCGTCATCACTTCTGTCGCGTGTTCGTCTGGTCGGTTTTCAGGGGAG
>Ga0209611_10011188_pt1 | contig 13009 bp, 5 predicted proteins | sample S1TSphgellanicum_3_FD_187693 | JGI IMG/M metagenome (GOLD analysis project Ga0209611, IMG submission 187693) | Host-associated microbial communities from peat moss isolated from Minnesota, USA - S1T2_Fc - Sphagnum magellanicum MG (SPAdes) (version 2) | ecosystem: Host-associated > Plants > Peat... | reverse complement strand
GGGAGGGGCAGGGAGAGTGAACCACTACCTGGTGATGGATGGATGGATGAGAACTGATCAAGAAACAGTTTTCTGTTGGTTTTCTGTTCCCTAGCTAACCATGCTGGTTAGCTCAGTTGCTTATTTAACTCCATATTACCTACCTATATACCTACCTACCTGCACTTTCTAAAAGAACTTGTGCATAATTAGTGACAATCAATTGATGAAAAAATTGAATTAATTTTGAACAAATTAACTTCCATGTGAATGAAAATTTTGAATGACATTGCATGCACTTTGGAATTGAATTTGACAATTGGATTGTAAGTTTGAAAAATTTTAATTCAACAATTGAATTAAAATTATTTTTAAAAAGATGCAAATTGGTGAAGGAGGCATTAAAAATTGAACATGACGTTTGGAAAAAATATTTAAAAAAACACATTAAAATTTTTGAAAAAAAACATTTTCTCATGCATTTATACTTGAGAATCGGTTAAATAAAATTTCAAATTCAAATTTGATAGAACAAAATATTAATAGACTTTTTGATTGTCCTATTTAAATAATAATTGTCAAACCACTAAATTATTTTGACACTATTACAAAATGTGGGTATAGTTCATTAGATGCTATTCACTTAAACTAGCAAATTTTTTGTTCACTAAACTAGTAAATTCTCCTTTTTTTTTTTTTTTTTTTTTTTTTTTTTTTGGTTTTTTTTTTTGCAGTGTGAGGACAAATCATACCACTTTTCAAGATTCTTAAATTAATAAATTTCTCATCCATCTAACCTTAGCTAACCTTTGATATGGCGTCATTTTGTTTTGCAGAAGCTCACTTACCTTTTATTATTAAATTATTATTTTTGAAATAAAGAAGGGATTTAATAGAGCTTCACCCACTCTACCAACCTTGCAAAGTGCATACCACATTTGTGTAAACACATGGTGATGGAACTGTAGGGCATAAACTTAGGCTGGAAAGTGCATTATATACTCTGTGAACACATGCAGACATCACTAGAGGCCATAACCGGGGTCACCTTGTGACCCAAAACCATGGTTACATAGAGCCAAACCCTAATTACATTAACAAATAAAATTGAGGCGGGTCTTTACAAAAACTACATGGTTTTAGCACTCTCTCCCTTATAGACAAAGCCAACAATAAAACATCTTCAAGTTTTGTGAGATGATTAAGTTCATAACAGATATAGAGAACTCACACCAATAACTTACATTATACTCTATTAAAAAAAAACAAGCACAAAATACCAAATGATTTGCTAATGAGCAAATCGTGAGCAATCTATCTAATAAGTTGCCGATTTTGTGATGTTATGCGATCATGATGCATTTTCAAGTAGATCATCAATAATAGTAAACAGATGCTTGATAAATTCCTACCTAAAATGCAACCAAAAAAAAAAAAAACTCATGTAATAATTTAACCATGAGAAATGTGGTGCCACCATATGGGTGTGTTCCATAAAGAAGAACCCACTACTAATTAATATGCAAAGATTTGTTGGTGTCCAAATTTATTGGTTCCACAAACATGTGAAATTGGTATTTTTGAACCCAAGAATGTAGCAGGTTAATCAAAGAAATCTTACATTATTGACAAATTCCATCATGAGGATGAGCAGGTGGCTATATGGCAAAACCCATCAATGGTGTAGGAAGAAGTGAAATACAAGCTCTTCATTTACTAGGGGTATTTAGATCATCTATTTGATGATCAACTATATGATGAGCATGCAACATGAATGAGAGAAAAACATTGAACTCCAACCTTATGGATGACTTATTGTGAACATTTTAATTATATCATCCAAAAAAAGGATGGCTTGAAGAATTGGTTGTTTCCCATCCAAAAAGGATGGCTTAATGAATTGGTTGTTTCCCACAAGTCCTTTTACAAGACAAGGATCTCTTACATGTGTCATTCCAAGGGAAAATTTTGTACTTCTTCTTCACATCAAAGGATTTTTGAATTTCAATAACTTCATAATAAATGTGGATAGCTGATAAATGATTTCTGAATCTCATCAGCAACAACCACAACAAAGGGGCGTGCCACACTGTGGCCTTGCCATTTACATTAAAAAGTATCTTAAGGCAAAAGAAGAATTATGGAAACTCAAATGTTTCACCATGTAAAAATATAATGCTCAAAAAATCCTCTAAAAGAAATCAAAATCTTTCAAGTTATCATAACTCTATAGCTAATCTCAAGTTTCAACACAAGCCAAAATATCATCTTTTGAAAATTCTCATATAAAAATAGACCTATTACTTAGGGGCCAAAATCCCTTAAGCTACTATACTCTATAACAAATCTAAACACAATATCCTTGCCTACCAAGGCAAGACCAACAAAACCCAAACAAATAACATCCATGACATGCATATTGCAGCTTGAGAAAGTGGTAGGGAGGGGGGCAGGGTCCAAAGGGCTTGGTTTTCACATGTAGGGTCAGGGATCATCTCCATGAGGGGGGGCTTCACAGGTTGCTTGCTGTTGTGAGTGGTAAAAAGGTCACATAACAAGGGTAAGGAGGGAAAGCATTCTTAATACATGTACTAGTTTGAACCCGTGCCTAATGCACAAGTGTGTGTGTATTTGACGGTACATATTACAAAATTACAATTACAAACTACATTTCCAAAACCTCTTTATATACAACATTCTGCATGTATCCATCTTGGTCGTTGAAAATTTTGATGTTTGCATTGCTTGTGACCTGTGAGATAGCAACATATAGTTGACCATGGGAATAGACCGGAGACGACAAATATATCTTAATGTTGTTCAATGTCTGACTTGGACTCTTGTTGATTGTGATCGCAAATGCCATTCGAACAGGAAATTGACGACGACGCAAAACAAATGGCCAATCAATCCCAGAGGGGGACATGATGATGCGGGGTATGAACACACGTTTGTCGACATTGTTCCCTGTGATGATTTCTGCTTCAATGACACGCTGACCCAATCTCTTAACAATCAACTTCGTACCATTGCACAATCCTATTGATTGATTGAAATTGCGCAACAAAAGGATTAACACGCCCATTTTGAGTTCTAGCTTATGATTTGCGATATCGCTAAATTGTAAAGTGTTTAGAAATTCCACCGAATACAATGAATTCATTGAAACTCTTGCAGTAGCATTTGCACCCTCTTCTGTCAGAGTCAAAGAATTTGCGTTCAGGTACATGTGCAATTCTTCAGATAGCGATTCTAGAATTGCATTGTTGACTTCATTAACGTCAGTATTTTTGGGGGCTAGAATGTTGCATTGCATAAAATACATGGCATCTCCAAAATGGTGTTGGTGACCAAATAGATGGTTCGAATTAATCCTCTTAAGCTGCAATCTTCTACTGGCAGCTTCATATGGGACGGAATCTTGATCCAATCTAGATCGACACCTTCTTCTTCTGTAATAGCAGGAAGACTACTATCTCCAACATTCAACACCCATTTGGCAAACTCTCGTTGCTCTTCAAAATTGGTTGCCATGATTCGCATGTTGATATGAAGACGAAGAATTGTAACATGCTGCCAAAGATGCAATTGAGGCAACAAAGCACTGACAATGTCTTCTCGGTTGCCTATGCATCATCCAATTGCATCAATTCACGCAAGGTCCAATTAATAGTTTCGAAAGCTCGGCGATGCATCATTGGTGCCTCATCCCAAATGATCAAATCAACTTTACGCACCAACTTGGCCACTTTCATCTATTGTGTGATGTTGCAAGTCTACTCATCGTGCAGATCAATTGGAATCTTGAATGGGTGGTTTTGCCGCCCAGAAGTAGCAAAGATGCAATTCCTAATGAGGCAACTACAAGCATGATTTTGCCTTGCCCTCGTAGATGGGACAAAAACATTGTCTAAACAAATGTTTTACCAGTTCCACCACTGCCATACACAAAGAACAATTTGCATTCTTTGTTTGTCACAACATTCAAAATAATTTTGTATGTGCTACGCTAATCATCATTGAGCCTATCTTCCTACTACGTTATCATCTTTGGAGAAAACCTTCATTTCTTTAAGTTTGCTTGCTAGCTAGCTCTGGAGAATGGAAGCATTTAAATATCAACTATAGACATTTCACCCTCTCATTTGTATGTTGTTCCATTTTCGTTGAGTGTTTCGTCTCCAATCTTCGCTTTCGTCACACGCTTCTTCTCATCACCAAAATACACATACCTTTATAACAAATACATTTAGATTTAAAATAAAACTTAATTATTAACATACACAAATTGATCATATTCGAACAAATGCACCAATGCAACATAGATATCAAAAGCATATTGGACACTTCATAAAAAAATTTATTGTTTATTAGATTACCAAATTTTATGCCACATTTTGTCTTGTCATAACATGTATTTTTACGTTTTTGGCTAAAATATTCTTGAACCATGTATAGATAGAAATCTGACATTTTTCCTTTTTAAAATTTTTTTCTGGCTATTGAAAATATTTATGTATGGCTAATTATTCATGTGGATCATCACCACTTTGGCTGCATTACAAAATTGACCGAAAGAAAACAAAAAAACACATTACATGTGGTCATGTGTAAATATTATTCGTCATACATGGTGATTATTTATGCACCGTCCACAAGCAAGCAAGCAACCAGCACATGGAGGATGATGATGTATCTAAATAGGGACATGGATGGAGGGCCATTCCTGGTTTATTTTATAAATAAAAAATTTCACTGGCCAAATAACTTGGAGGCCATTTCACTCACCAAGTTGGGCATTTGGGAAGTAGCTAGCTAGGAGAGCATTGCATGATGGATAAATTTCCTTCCCATTCTTGGTGGGCAGAAAGCTGCAGTGTCAGACTCAGTAGAGGGATGGTGTGCAGCCGGCAACCTCGGAGCTTCCAGGGTGTCAATTCGCATGGATGACTAGATGGATGGACGGATGGATGATGAGACAAATGAATGAAACGATGCTTCACATCACGACGTCCTTTACTATACCTGTATACGTAAGGTGGGAGGGATCTTACACCTATAAACCGCACACTAATTTCCTTCCTTCCCACTCTTAAGGAGTAGGCATAATATCTCTCTTCTTTTCGAGGAGGGATGGATATTCATGGATATGCATCATCATACACCTGTAGACTACTCTTCAAATACATGCAAGAATTTTCTCCAAGTCTTTAAGTTGTTTGGGGACAAGGCAATAGGGGTGGTCAATTAGATTGAATTGCCAAAGCCCAACAAAAAAAAAAGCCAAGTATATGGTAAAAACTTAAACTTGCTATGCATTATTACTCCTCTGAGATCTCTCTAGCTCTCTCTCTCTCTCTTTTGTTTTTCATCTTTGGTTGAAAGTTTAATGTGATCTATAAACTCTACAAAACATTCAAAGATATAGAGAGAAAGAGAGTTCAATTCATTGCACAATTGTTAAAAGAGAGAGAGAGAGAGAGAGAACAGTTGAATTCCCATGACGGCTGGAATTGATTTCTGAGTGCAACAAGAGCAATAAATCCACATGAAATCAACCCACCCAAATGTGGCTCTAGTGAACCAGCAGCAGCACCCCAGCAGCCCACCATGAAAGTAAGATGGTGAGTACCCTAAACCCTAAACCTAGTTAGGAAGGAGACAGTTTTTTTTTTTTGGTTAAGTTCCAGTTCCCTAGTTAACCATGGTGATTACCTGAGTTGCTTTTATTAACTACCTACCAACTAGCAATTTGCAAGTGGGCTGTTAGTAGGTAGGTAGTAAAAATACAGCCCGTCCCTATTTTGTGAAAACTAAAAAGCCATCTATTTTTACCTAGTAGTTACTAGTTACTAACTTACTTTCTTACCTATCTATCACTCGTCTATACAACCCACGTCTCACAGAATGGGTTACCAATATGAAACCAGATATTAACTCAATTCAAGGTTCATCCACAACTAACCCAAAACTGGTTGAAACCTGAACTGGCTTTTAATTCTACAAGCTTTCCAAACAGATGATTGAACCTCAAATTCATCCATGGTGCCCATATGGCTGTTTATGAGAAGTCATGTAGAAATGTAAACCAAGAAGACTAACAAAGTTCTAAGTGGAAGGAAAAAGTTTTTTTGAAAAAAAAAATTTAATTAAAAAAAAACACAAGTGATTGTGCACTTCGGTTCAAATAGATGCAAATCTCATCCACTTTTGTTCAAATAGATGAAAACCTCATCCACTTTCGTTCGAATGGATGAAAACCCTAGTTTCAAATGTGTACTCCTTTGAAGGGGGTGCTGGGTAGGGGTAGGTACCTATTGGGGGGTGGGGGAAAGGTAGGGGGTTGGCGGCTCTTAAACGACCTGCAAAAATTGAAGAGATTCATCGGACGCCCCAAAATTTCATTCACTCACCTCAATTAAATACAAGCCGTCAGATGACGTCAGGAATCAAAAATTAATCTGCATTGATTAGAAGTAGCCTAAGGAGGTTAGTAAAAAGCAAAGTAAGAATTAAATGGAACTCAGACTCGTAATAATACTAATTAATTAGAAACTCAGATTTTGAAATTTTTTAGAAATTGCAAAAGGCATAATAATTTTGAAAGTGTAAAAAACAAATTCTAACACAACATTAATTTAATATTGTGTAATTTGTTTGTACAAATTTTCAGATTGGCAAATGTGAAAACACAATGTTTTCTTCAAGTTGGAATATATATGCAGGACTTGTAATTGCATGAAATTTCAAAAAATAAAAATAAAATCATTGAAAATCATTGAACTTCACTGAAAGAATATAAATGTAAATATTATATATATATATATATTTGAAAATTTCAAAACCTATAGTCTTGAAGTTTCAAAAAGTATTAAGCCACAAACACACTTGATCATTAACCCTGAAATCTCATCATCTTCGAAATCATCCTCCATGTTTTGAATATCCTCTTCTAACATGCCATGGGCATCATCAAAAAAAATTTGTGCTTCGAATCATCCCTTTCACAAATTGTTAAAACATTAAGATCCAACATGTGTAGAAAGCTCAAAAGAACCTAACTTGAGATGCTAGAAGCTTCTTTCTTGCCCTAAAATCAAATCTAGCCAACTCTTGGTTGTGGAATTTGATATCCATAGGATACAAGATGCACAAAAAGTTCATGGATTTTCTTTGATATTTTAAGGCAAGCCCAATGGTCCCACTACAAACCAGCCTTGTTAAGATTGTTTGAAGAATCATTTGGAGACCCCATGTTAAAGAGTTGTTGTAATGAACAACGTCAATGTTGCAAGGAGAGCCTTACCTTTCTTCATCATCAACTCCAATCTCCCACCACTCTAATTATGCTTTTATGAACACAAAACATAGCAACACACAATATTTATTATAGTTGAATTTTTACTTGAACACACAACAATGTGCAAACACTAATAAACACAAAGAAACACACAAAACATTCAGGCTTTTTCCACATGTTTCATTCAAAGAAATGTGCACTACATTTGATCCACTTGAACTTTTGGCACAAGTTTTGTTCCAAGTGGTTTTGTTATGAACAACAAACAATATTTAAGCTTCTACCTATTTGAAGATGCAAGATTGAAGCAATCATTTGATTGCATAGAGTACTTAAACTAGAGCCCTACACACTTTACAAGGTCTTGTCAAAACATTTGTGAGGCCATGAATATTTTTGCCATGTTGGCCCACCATTGGGGTGCACAAAAACCCACATTGGATCCCTAAACTCTGAATGTGGCATTGGCATGTTCTTATAATAACACAATTAGTAAATTCAATCGACAATTTGCTTTTATGAAAACAAAAGGTTCCACCTTGGTACGTTATGTTGTGAGTCCTCTAACTTCCACCTCGCATTACCTAGTTAATTATTTATGAAAGTGGGTAAGTACCATAAATAAGTAGATAGGAATGTAAATGGTTATTATGTGGGCATATACATAGGTAAGACACTTGGTAATTGTTAAAGAATGGTAGATATCAATGTTTTTTTTTCTAAATTTCTTTATGTAGCCTAAGTGATGACAATCCATAGGTAGATGTAAAATAAATCGTAATCATTGTTCAGAAAATTAACAAAATCTAACTTATATAAACAAACAAGATGTGGAGTATGAATGAACCTTCTATATTCAAGCTTACACATTGAAAACCAAATATACAAATTTGATGGGTTGTTTCTCATTTACATCAATGGAAACCTTCCAAAATCACTTGATTTCTGATTTTTTTATTTTTAATTCGTTTTTGGTGAAATTTCAATGATACATGTGAATGGTTTATGATAGTGTTGGGCAATTTTTTACTTTTATGAAAAACCTTTAGTTGTGGTACTAATTCCACACATAAATGAAATCATGAATGTAGTTTTAAGTTTAGTTTTTCAAAAAACTAAATTTCAATTTCAATATTGAAAACCAACTTTAATTTTAGATAACCCCAATTGAAATTGGCAATTAATAGTTGATTAACCTTTGGTTTTTTACAAAATTTAATCAAAAAAATTAGTTTCAATTCCACACATAAATATAATTGGAAACCTAGTTTGTAAAATGTTTTGATTTTGATTCCAATTCAGGAACCAATTCCAGAAACTAAACCCAATTTTAATTTAATTTTTATGAATTGTTAAGTGTGTTGTTGAACTATTTCATTATGTCTGAGTTAGTTAAGGATAAACTAAATTAGTTTAGTTGTTTGGGTTTTTATTTCAGATCAATTCAAGTGTGAACAAGATTAATGATATTATGTGGATGTGATATAATTTCAATTTTTATGATTTCAAATCACTTTTAATGACTCAAAATGGTCATTTGCCTATAAAAAAAATAAGAATCCAAACCCAACATTTCCACACATGCAAATGCAAAAACTAATACCATGCATATAAACACATAAAAAACTTGTATTTGAACATGGTGGATCATTCAAGGTATTTTCATATTATGTTTTGTATGTGTGATGACAATGATAGTTATAGGTGCCAACATAGGAATGCACGACAAAATTGAAACTAGAATTGACAATTTTAACCCGCCAAATTGAATATTAGTTGGTTAGTTTTTGCATATAAAATGCCTTAAGTGGTAAAAACCTATTAAGAAATTTTTAATATTTTCACAAGTTTTTTTAAATGCAAGTTCAAATTTTAAACTTTGAAGTTTTGATTGTGGCACATTTTTTGAATTTGATTAAAAAAACAAGGTTTAATTACATGTAGACTAAACACACTAAAGGTAGGATATTGTTCAAGTATGAAGGTTTAATAAATCAAAATAAAGATTGTATAAATTTAAAATTTGACAACAAATTAGATTGATCAATTAATTTTGATATTCAACCTATTTGCCCAATTCTTTTAAAACGTTCAATTCACCTTCCTAAAAAATTTGAACTTGTGTTCAAAATTGTTTTTTCACAATTTTGGTTTGTGTTATGATTCTAACAAAAGGATATTTTCAAGGTTCAAGGTGCAATTCTTGTGTCAATTCCACCAAAAGAATGTTTATTTGTGTCCATATTTTAAAAATGTAAACTTAAGCATAAACTTGGAGTAATTTTAACACTATAAACCAAAGAACATGCCAACATTATTTTATACAGATAATTAATCACCATTGTTATTTACGTGACAAGAATATTGTGAAAATGTGTTTCCTATCCACACATCATCCATCTTATATTGTGCCCTTTTGATGCTTAATTCACTTTGGTTCATTTTGAGGAATTGTTACCAATGTTAACTATGAATTGTGAGTTTGTTCTTTTTGCAACTTCAAGGACATAACAGTTACAACTAGTAAGTACTGAATGTGACTTGTTAACTTTATAAATGTTTAAAATATTCAATATATCCTATTGAAGGTTTTAAGGTGGTTTTAAGTTATAGAATTGACCACCACTACAAATTTGATATTTCCCACCACAATGACCTATTTGTGTTAATTAATGACTTGAACACACCCTAGGGGAAGCATTTTGCTTGAGTTTGTCCATAGAATTTGACCTTGCCCAAAAGACTCATTTGAAATGCATTCTCTAACAGAAAATGGTTGCAATTATTCTTTATTGTGCACCTTTTAGTTTTAGGCCATTTAAGACACAAACAAACTTAATTGTCCACCCATGGGTAAAAGTTTTCAAAATAGTTTCCAAGAATCATCTTAGTTGTTGGAAAACATTTTAAAGTTTTGTTTAGTAACACTTGCCATCCAAGGGTTCAAATTTATCCATAACAATTTTGAGGTTTATTTTTAATAGATTGGTTTTCACATTTTTCATAATAAACAATTATCATTGACCATTTTTCTAAAACATGATTTGATTTTTTAAACAAAAAAAGTAAACTATAAATTCTATTTATTTATTTCTTTTATTGATGTGGTGGAATGGATCTTCAAGATGTGTTCTTAAATGAATTCTCAACATAGTGTAGGAGAAGGATAAAAAAAAGGGAAAAATAATAAATAAATAAATTCAATAAAAAACGAAGTGAAAAATAAAATCATAAATTAAAAACCTAATACCATGTGGACTCCCTTAGGCCTAATAACTTCCCAAGGTATGACTATTAAATCACCAACAATTAATACCAAACTTACTTTTTTGTATACCTTTATAAGTTATCAAAAATGGCAATTTTCACAACCTTGGGGTGGGTTATTTTTTTTATTTAAAAAATTTTGTGAATCAAAATTTAGGGTTTCATAAGTTGGTTATTGGGTAAAAATGATAGTTCAATTAGTTTTATAATAAGATTATTTTTATTTAAAAAATCTAAATATAATTTATATATGATATGCATTCATAACATGTATTAGAAAAAAATACAAAAAAAAAAAAAAAAAAAAAAAAAAAAAAACATGTTTACAAGAGACTTATAATATGTATTTTTTGTTGGTAGGTTCAATTAATAGGATATGAAAGGTGTAATTTATATTGATAATTCAAAATATAAAAAGTAGCATCAATGAGATGATATTTCCTTGGTCATGACAAGGAGTTGATGAAGGTTCGAATGTAGCAACTTGGTGGTCCACCTAGTGGGGTTACAATGCACATCTTGTTTGTTTTGTTTTCGAAACAAAAATATATCAATGTTTTATATATATATATATTCCATGGAAACAAATCAAATGTTTGATGTTTGTAGGAATTTTGTGAGTGTTATTATACGTATTCGTTGTTATTTAAAATGTGATATGGTATTGAAATGTTTGTTGATGTGCTTTTAAAATTAAATTTGAATATTTCATGCATGACGTCCTTTTGGTAATGTTTATTTCATCACTCCTCATGCTTTCAATTAAAACTAAATTCAAACAAATATATGATGTCAAAATTCAATGCAAACATAAAATTTAAAATGAAGTTTGAAATGGTTTAAATAAGTAAAAATTAAAATTTACGTAACAAGATGGAAAACTTTTAAGCTCCCTCATATAATACCCCCAACCAATACCCTTTTTAATGCATGTAGTGAGAAAAATTAACAAATAATGACCCCATACAAGCTCATGACAAATGAGAACCTTTAGGTTTCGAAAATTTTTGGTTTTGATTTAGAAGTGAAAATAAGTGACTTCCAATGGCTTAAAACCATTGCCAATTTTCAAACCAACCTTATACCCACCCAACATTACTAATTATGCCTCTTGATATGTATTGGCTTTTTACATAAAGTGCTTAATAATTCTCATTTTATTTATTTTCTAATACCTATTTGATTAAAACCCAAGATATTTTTTCCTTCTTGTTCCTATTCACATTTTTCTATCAACATATTGGTTTGTGTAAAGGGAGTGTGCGTCTTAAAATGTGAATGAAGGTGATAGGTATAGGTTAAGATTCATGGAGGATTTGCAATTTTGCAGAACAAATTGTGAATGGTAAATGGGACACAATTTGGAGTATGGTGCATATTCATTCATTTGGTAACCTTTCCTTTTCAAAATACATTTTGCCTTTCTATTTCACATTATCTCATTGTTAACAATGCATATTCTAGAAGGTTATGTTTCCTTGTGGCCATATGTTCTTAGACACATCACTTAACATGAATGTGTATCAACATGAAAGATGAAGAACAAAAAATAAATCATAATATCTTTTCACAAAGGGAGGTTTGAACACTTGAACCTATTGCCCTTTGCCTTGGATTGTTGCCTCAACTCTTTTCTTGCATATTTTAATTTCTTAGATTTGTAACAACCTCACTCATAGGCATTGTGCTTTGCAAAATGCTCTTGTGCAAGGCTAGGTAATATCTTGTTGTTGAGCTTCCTACTTTAATTGACTTGCTTTGATAATTATTAGTTTGAACCCCGTGCCTAATGCACAGGTGTGTGTGTATTTGACAATACATATTACAAAATTACAATTACAAATTACATTTCCAAAACCTCTTTATATACGACATTTCGCATGTATCCATGGGGACCCTGGCCGTTGAAAATCTTGATGTTTGCACTGTTTATGACCCGTGAGATAACAACATACAGTTGACCATGGGAATAGACCGGAGACAACAAATATACCCCAATGTTGTTCAACTTGTAAGTAAGTAGTAAGTTACTTATTTAGTAGGTATCAATTTGTTGAAAATTATTTCTTTGTTTTTGTATGTTGATAAGTTCTAGTATCTAGACACCTTCTCTATTCATAATGGTTAGGGTTTTTGGTGCAGCCAATTTTCAGATGCATCATAATAATACCTTTGGCATCTAGCATATTATTATTATTGGCAAAATTGTTTTTCTGGGCAATTTGATCATTGCAATTACCAATATATTTATTAAGTTTGTGTGCTAAAATGGTAACTAACATCCATTGCCATTATTATTATGGCAAATGCAAGCCTTGAAATTGCCAATATCTAATAAAAGTGTGTTTCATGGCTGCTCGCTCTGGCATCCATTGAACTATAATAAAAAATTATGGCAATGTATAAAACATTGGAAATTTCCAACAATATATTAAATAAAATTTCACAAAAAAAAAAAAAAAA
>Ga0209611_10011187_pt1 | contig 13011 bp, 7 predicted proteins | sample S1TSphgellanicum_3_FD_187693 | JGI IMG/M metagenome (GOLD analysis project Ga0209611, IMG submission 187693) | Host-associated microbial communities from peat moss isolated from Minnesota, USA - S1T2_Fc - Sphagnum magellanicum MG (SPAdes) (version 2) | ecosystem: Host-associated > Plants > Peat... | reverse complement strand
CTATATTTACTAAAGTTTAAAGTATTGGGGCGTCGCCAAGTGGTAAGGCAGCGGGTTTTGGTCCCGCCATCCCTAGGTTCGAATCCTAGCGCCCCAGTTAAGTAAGGGACAGGCAAAAAAACCTGTCCCTTAATTTTTTTATCTCAGTCAGCTTTCTTTGAAACTCACAAAAAAGGGCAGTGGGGTGTCGGGTGTTGGGAAAGTTGTACCCGTAGCACATGTTACCGTGGAGAAAATTTACCGAAATTTTACTTCGGGTGTCACTGAACCAACCAATTTATCCTGCGTAATGTTACTGTAGTTCTAGTGCATCGCTCTAAGTTTAGAGATATATAAAAGATTTGAGACAGGGTGGTAGGTCTATCGAATAGGGTTTGAACAATAATAATCAAGTTCCCCTTGAGAGTGTTTAGATTCTCTGATTATTCGGTGAATTCAGTAGTTTCCCCAGGTGTATAGAAAAGCTCGGCAGTCGGGCTAAACTGCGTATGCCCAGATCGGCTTTAAACGTGCAACTGCGTAAGCAATACCAGTCATTAAGTTTATCAATGCCATGCTGAAGTCAGAAAGATATCCCCACCCGTCGCTACAATTAAATACTGCCCAGTTCAATAATCCAGATGCTGAAGGAGGATTAAATCTGGGTCAAGTTGGAGCAGCTTTGCGTCGCCGAACACTATTAATTATCGGTGTGACAGGCGTAGTGGCAACGGCAGCTGCCATGAAGGCAGAAACAGATCCTCCACTATATCAAGGCGAGTTCGAGATTTTAACAAAGCCTGTGACTGGCGAGGATCGGGCAGTAGCCAATATCCCTCAAGCCCTGAGTTCTCAAGATTCAGTAGCATCTCCTGAGACGATCGCGACCACGATAAAGGTGTTAGAAAGTCCTGGAGTGTTAGATCCCGTTATCAAAAAGCTTCAAGATAAATATCAGAAAAAATATCCCCATCTAGACTTTAGTTACGACTCAATCACTGCTGCTTTAACTATTACATCTAAAGAGCCAAACATCTTAAAGGTCGAATATACAAGTCCACAAGAGGATATAGCTCGCGATTTCTCAAAATCTGTTGCCGATGCTTATTTGGAGTACAGTTTAGCAGAACGTCGGGCAGACATTGATCAAGCAATTAAGTTTGTTCAAGAACGAATCACCAAGGGGGGACTAAGAAAGCGAGTAGAAGACTGGCAAGAAAAAGTGCGAATGCTTCGACAAGCAAATGACTTGGTTGAGCCAGCACAGAAAACTCAAGAAGTGTCTGCTCATATTGCTACCTTAACGCAAGAGCGATTAGAGAATCGAGTGCAGCTAGAACAAATGGTAGTGAAGTATCAGGACTTGCAAAGGGAGTTCACGCAACAACCAAGCGCAACGGCAAGTAATTTGGTGCTTAATGACAATGCTCGCTACCAAAAGCTACTGGATCAAATCCAAGATATAAACGTTCAGATTGCCAAACGCTCATCTATATTTACGGATGAAGAAGAGGGCGTAAAACGTCTTATTGAACAGAAAGCATCAATGCTATCAATGCTCGAACAGGAAAGGGCACGGGTTAGTAGAGATTTTCAAAGCCGCATTTGGGATCTGCAAGCGCGGGATAAATCCTTGGGTGAGAAAGTAGATCATCTCAATGCATACCTGAGAACTTTGGCAACCGTTAGCCGTGATTACGATAACATTGAGCGGGAATTAAAGATTGCCACCGAAGGTCTGAATCAATTTTTGGCAAAACAACAAGCATTAGAGATCGAGAAAGCTCAAAAGCAGCAACCTTGGAAGTTACTAGACCCTAAACTCACTCAAGTGAAAGAACCTGTGGCAGTCTCCGCCAGTATCAAGAGAAACTTAGCTTTGGGGTCAATGTTAGGTTTGCTGTTGGGTATAGGAGCAGCTTTAGTGGTAGATAAGCTTAGCAATGTTTTCTACACTTCTAAGGATCTCAAAGATGCCTCTTTACTGCCATTACTAGGGGTAGTGCCCTTCAGAAAGGAATTTGGAGCTTCGGCTTTGCAAGAAAATGTAGATGGCGGGCTTCAACAAGTAGTTCGCGCCTCCTTTTTTGAAGTCTTTCGCTCTCTTTACACTAATATTCTTCTTCTTGGTTCAGATGCGCCAATTCGCTCGCTTGTTATTAGTTCACCGGGACAGGAAGACGGTAAGTCTACTGTCACTATTCACCTAGCGCTAGCAGCAGCAGCAATGGGGCAACGAGTATTACTAGTGGATGCCGATCTACGTTTTCCCACTCTACACAAGCGCGTAGGGTTAATGAATATTCAGGGATTGACCGACGTAATTTCTGCTGACCTCGAGTGGAGCAATGTGATTGAGCGATCGCCCATAGAGGACAACCTGTTTGTTCTCAGTGCCGGTCCGATACCGCCCGACCCAGTTAGGTTGCTCGCGTCTCAGAAAATGCAGGAGTTGATGGATCAGCTGCAAGCCTCGTTTGATTTAGTGATTTATGACACACCGCCTCTTTTAGGGTTTGCAGACGCTAACTTGCTAGCTGCTAACACTAATGGAGTCATACTAGTTGCTGGATTGGGTAATCTAAAACGTACTGTTTTCCAACAAGCATTAGAGGAGATCCAGGTATCTGGCACTCCAATTTTAGGGGTGGTAGCTAATAAAGCCAAAGAGGGTACACCTGCTTCTTATAGCTACTATCAGCAGTATTACCGACAGAGCGCTGAACGAACGGGTGAAGATGGAGGAAATATCACCTCTAATTCGGCGTCAAAATCCTCTTCTACTAAAAGAATTAGCCGACGTTAAAATGGGATCTGGTAGTGGTTAGTGGTTAGTAGTTAGTACTTCATATAGGAATCCGATTTGATTTTTGAAAAAATCTCAGTGGTCTCGTAGGGTGTGTTAGCGCAGCGTAACGCACCGAAAGATTGGAATGGTGCGTTACGGACTTCGTCCTAACACAACGGCAGTTGCTCCACTTGGGGAAACCCCAAGACCGCACTGCCTCCCCTACGTGTATTTCACGCTCTCAAATATGAGTCCTATACAACAACTAATAACTAACAACTAGCAATTATTTATCCGGAGATTTGAGAGCTTGATCTAATACGTGTCTAGCATTTTCGGCTTTGGTGCGAGCTTCCTGGTAACGTAAGTTAGCTTGAGCAAAATTTTTGAGAACTTTAAAACCTTCCTTGAGGCGAGCAATTTCCTCCTCAGTCACAGAGTTATCTGAGAAGAGGACATCAACCGCCTTGCGGATTTCCAATGCTTCAGTACGTGACTCCTGAACCTTCAGTTTAAGTGAGGCAAGGTTACTCAGTACTTGGACGGCTTGTGTAATAGCGTCCTCATCGCTAGCGGTATCAGAGGTTTCTTTAACCTCTATGAGTTGCTGAGGACCAAATCCCTCTTCCAGTTCCGTAGGTAACTCACCTTCTTCCATCAATTTCATCAGCTGATCCATTGCTTTATCACGGGCTTTGGCTGAATCTTTACCAGGAACGGTGAGGAGGATTTCTGGGCTTTGAGCAAGAGTGTACTGAACCATATTTAGGAAAAAAATTATCTATGCCGAAAGTTTTCAATTAACCAAGCCGAGGAAACCCATTTTAACGTGAAATCAAGCTGTAAGACTAGGGAGAGATTAATAATTCCTTTATTTGCTGGCACAATTCCCCAACTAAACCTTGATATAGTACAAAAATACCATAAATGAAGACAAAAAAACAGGTCGAGCAATAGCTCAAAGCCATTGATAAGGGTTCTGACTCGTGTTTCTTGAAAGCGCCCCACAGGCGGCGCACCACCCGTTACTGATGTAGAGAAACTTGGTATAATGGAAGTAACCTTGACAGCTAAAACCGAAGTCTCACTCTTTGCTTTTAAGCCTGTTTGAAAGCGTGGTTCTGGGCCTTTATGGTTACTATATTGGTGAAGTGGCGATCGCTACTATCCCGTTCAGAAGATGATCTCACTTGACCAGCCCAGGTGAGGGGATCTCATCATTTAGGTAAGCGAGTAGATATTGACTCGCTTACAGACTTGACGTGCCTGCAATTCTCCATAGCCCCTAAATTTGAACCATTTTTGGCGTTTTTAGCCCTTACAGGTGGCGCAACAAGTTTCTCAGAAGTCGCCTAAGCACTAATGTTCATGTCTATCACCTTGCTAAGTTTCTAAAAATTAAACTTTATACTTAATAAAGAAAAAGTTATTTTCAATAGGAGGCCAGAGCTGTGGCTCCCAATCCCACCATCATGCAAGCTGTAGAACAACTGGGCTATCGTGTCACTGTTGGCGATGTGGCAACCCAGGCAGGATTGAATGTTGCTGAGGCAAACCAAGGGTTGTTAGCCCTGGCTTCGGAGGCAGGCGGACATTTGCAGGTAGCTGATACAGGTGATATTGTTTACCTGTTTCCTAAGAACTTCCAGACAATTTTACGCAATAAATATTTGCAGCTACGGTTGCAAGAATGGTGGAAAAAGGTCTGGGGCGTTCTGTTTTACCTAATTCGGATTTCCTTTGGAATTTTCTTAATTGTTTCCATCGCTCTAATAACTATCACTATCATCATTATCATTACCACTGCTAACTCAGATCGTAACAGCAGTGGCAGTGGTAGGAGCAGTCATTCCAGCGGTGGCATTGGCTTCTTCTACTTGCCGGACTTATTTTGGTATCTTAGCCCCAATTATCATACCCGTCAGCGGGAAAGGCGGCGAGAGACAAGTGATTTGAACTTCTTTGAAGCTGTGTTTTCGTTTTTGTTTGGCGATGGCAATCCTAACGCCAACTTAGAAGAACGCCGCTGGCAAGAAATTGCTACCGTGGTTCGTAATAATCGTGGTGCAGTGGTAGCCGAACAAATTGCTCCCTATCTCGAAGATATTGGTGAAGGCTCTGCAAAAGAGTATGAAGACTATATGCTACCCACACTGACTCGCTTTAATGGGCAACCAGCAGTAAGCCCCGAAGGGCAGATTATATATTACTTCCCAGAGTTGCAGATAAGTGCAACAAACAAGCGTCGCCAGTCAGTCTCAGTTTACCTAGAAGAATTGCCTTGGCGTTTTAGTGCAGCGAGTTCAGGACAAATTCTGCTGAGTGCAGGGTTGGGTGGATTAAACCTTGTCGGAGCCTTAGTGCTGGGTCGTTTGCTCAGAGATGGTGTAGTGGCTGCTCAGTTGGGAGGATTGGTAGCTTTTGTGCAAGGAATTTACTGGCTGCTGCTGGCTTATGGAATCGGTTTCTTAGGCGTCCCATTAGTACGCTACTTCTGGATGAAGTGGCGCAATCGAAAAATAATTGCACGCAACCGCGATCGCCTTGGACGAGCAAGGCTCTTAGCAAACGCGGATAATTCTTTGCAGCAAAAGATTGCCTACGCCAAGCAGTTTGCCAAAGAAAAAGTGCTTGGGAACAAAGACTTAGTGTACTCCACCGAAACTGACTTACTCGAACAGGAGGTAGAGCGTTCTGCACAAATCGACGAAGAATGGCAAAAGCGCCTACAGCGTGGGAGTGGGGAGTAGGGAGTAGGGTGTGGGGTGTGGGGTGTGGGGAACTCGGGGCCCCGAGTTCCCTACTCCCTACTCCCTATTTCGACTGAATTGGTGCTAGGGCTACGCCTTGGTAATAATAGTTCAAAATTTGCAGGTGGTTGTACCCGTGCCGAGCCATATTGTAGGCTCCCCACTGACTCATACCTATACTATGACCCCAACCATGCCCTTGAAGCACGAAGCTGCCATCTGCTGACTTGCTGACAGTAAAGCGGGTACTTTTGAGCCTGAGCGCAGTCCGCACATCCTCGCCTTTTAGCTCCTTCACACCCTTATCGCCAACAATTTTCAAGGCTTTCACACTGCCAAAGGGCGAAAAAGTTTCTGGAATCATCTGCTGAACATTGCCCACCTCAGGAATTTCGCTACTAATTTCTGCTTGGGAGAAGGTTTTCACCCAATTGCACTCGCTGACATCTTGATCGAAGTCTTGCACTCCACGTAGGTAGGGTTCGGTACTTCCCCAAACATCCTCTACGTTCTCAGTATGCCCTCCAGAACAATTATGGAAGACAGAGAGAATGATCTTGTTTTTATAAGTGAGCACCTGTCCGCCTGTGCCATCCACGGCAGCGTAAGTACTAGGAGACTCGCTAATGACTCCTTTGTACATTTGCCAGTGATCTGGGCTAGCGCCTAGATCATAAATGGGATTGTTCCGCTGTCTTTCCCGCTCATATAGAGCAAAGGTACGGGCGGTAATCGCTTGGGCTTTCAGGGCTGCTAAGGGCCATGCGGTGTCCATTTCGCCACCGATGACACTGTAGAGATATTCTTCCAAATCAACCCAGTTAACAGCAGTTATACCTTTTTCTGTAGGGACAACGAGCGTTCTGCCTCGATACCAGCGATCATTAATATAAACAAATCCCTTACCTGTTGGTTCAATCCAAAATAAACCAGACCGCCAACTATCCAAAGCAACTCCGCCTGGAACCGCTTGGGCATAAAAGGCGCTCATCGATGGTAACTGTCCTAAAGTACGACCGCTACCATCCTTGACAACTGCACTCGTGGAACTGCCGACTTTGACCTGATTAACTCCCCTTTGAATTGCCACGCGTAGAATAACAGATGCTTGTGCTGGGGCGATTAAAACAATCCACAAGAGGATACCAAGCCACCAATGGCGTCCTTTAATTTGGGAAAATAACATCAAGAAAGTTGACTGTTGACCGTTGACAGTTAACAGTTTAACTATTTTCACAAATCTTTCAACCCTTGCTCGTCTAAATTCTCTGGGGAGTGGGGAACTCGGAGCCCCCTTTGGGGATTAGGGGCAATGGGGAACTCAATACCCAATGCCCATTTTCATGTGTCCTGGTGTACGCAGTTCATGACGGCTACTTAACAGTTAACCTTTTTAGAATGGCTTGCCGCATTTGCGATGATTCCAATTACATTTAACTTGCTGTTGCTAAGAATTTCTGTAGCTTGAGTTAGTTCGGTTTGGGTTACCTGACCAATGCGACCCACTATCACAATTTCATGACATATACAGGCTAAGAGTCTGGCATCTACTGTGCCTAGAATCGAAGGAGTATCTATCAGTATTAGGTCATAGGTTTGCTCAAACAATTCGAGCAGTTCTTTCATCCGAGCAGAACTGAGCAACTTCACCGGATCTTCTGGTGTAGGTCCAGCAGTCAAAACATCAATTGTAGGGTGAATAGGCTGGATGTACTCTTTAAAGTTGGTATTTATCTCATCTATTAATAATAGAGATAGTCCCCAGTCATTGGAAAGTTCAAGAATTTTGTGTAGACTGGGCTGGCGTAAATTAGCATCTATTAGTAGTACCCGGCGATGCATGTGGGCAGCACTAACTGCCAATCCCAGAGCTACGGTTGACTTGCCTTCCCCTGGTACTGCTGAAGTCAACATCAAGCATTTACAGGCTAAGGGAAACCCCAAGATTTGAATGTTTTGGTACGCTATGTCCAGCGTTTCATGAAAGGGCAAAAAGGTATAGATGTCAAGAGCTTTGTCGTCATCAACTGGCGATCGCCACCAACCTAAAGGCCGATTGAAAAGCTTCTTTTTCCTAAGCCGCTGTGGTAGTTTTGGCACTATCCCCAATAACTGGAGATTTGTTAACTTTTGTAAAGCTTGCGGAGAATAGATGGCATCATTCGACGATTCTCGCATCACAGCGGCAGTAATACCTAAAATCGGTCCGATTGCTAATCCCCCAAGTAAAAATAATAAACTGCTGCTACCCAAATAGATCCCCTGCTGGGGTTCTTCCAACACTTGCCAATCAAACCCTCCCGCAGCAATCTTAAGTTCCATAGAATGTTGCGCCGCCATAAGTTGCTCAAGTGCTTTGCGATTATTTTCAACCTCTGGTACTAGATGCTTGTACTCGGCCATTAAGTTCTGATATTTGCCTAGCTCTGAACGGATTTGCTGTTCTGACTCAACTAGACTCTTTTCATTGGCACTAAGTCCCAAGGTAGTTGTTTCTATATTAATTAAATCTTCCTTCAGCTTCTGGTCAACTCCTGCCGTCTGTTTTGAGGACACTTGTGTACTGTGGTTTTTCGAGTTAGATACAGTATCAGGTGATACTTGTGCGCCTAGGGAGGTTTGAACTTTGGAGGGAACTCCTGTAGGTGGTTCAACTGAATTGGGGAATTTGTCCACGCGGCTGTTGATCGCGAGTAGCGTCAAAGTGTCTGGTGTCCCTTGGACAGCGTTGTTCAAGAGCGAGCGTCCAACTTCTTCCCGCAATAGCGCCATCTGAGTCTGACGCTGCTGTACTAGTGTTTTTACGACTGGGGCGTTGTCTGTATAACGCTGCTGCTCTTTAGCCAAAGCCAGTTCAGTTTTATGAATTTGATCAAGCAGTATTTGGGCGTGGGTTGACTGATTTACACGAGAGGAAACAGGTTCTTTCGGAGTTGAGGATGCTGGTTCTTTCGGAGTTGAGGACGCTGGTTCTTTCGGAGTTGAGGACGCTGGTTCTTTCTGAGATGAGGATGCTAGTTCTTTCTGTAAGTAATTGTAACGAGCCTTTGCGTCTTGGATCTGTGCACGCGTGACTCTTAGTTGTTTTCTAGTATCAGCAAGAGACTCTAGCAGGATTTTTCCTTGTACTTCCGGGTCGAGTAAATTATTTTTCTTCCGAAACTGTTCTAAATTTTTCTCAGCTTGAATCACCTCATTTTTAACTTTAGGCAGGCGATCATTAAAGAAAGAAAGCCCTTTAAAAAGACGCTCTTTTTGTTGATCTGCATTATAGTCCTGATAGACTTTCTCCAAAGCTTGAAGCACTTTTTGTGTTTTAAGTGGATCGTTAGCCTTAAAGGAAACCTCAAGTACTTGATTGTGAACCTGATTGACCCCTGTCTCCTCCTCTAGTTGGGTCACAACCAGAGGTCTTTGTTTACCCTTGTTACCTTTAATATCTTCTACTGTGATATCCGGATACTTATCACGAAGCATATCCACAGCTTTCTGTATCAGCATAGAACTGAGCATCAGCTTCATCTGAGCATTGTAGTCCATAGCTTCAACATTGGGATCATCAGACCTACTGTCTGCATTCTCGACATTATTTGCCTGTACACCCCCATTGAGGTGGGAACTTACCAGTATCTGCATGTAGCTCTGGTACGTTGGTTTTGTCGTTAAAGCCAAAAGACCAGCAACCGACATGACTACAGAGGAAACACCCAAGATTAGCAAGCGTCGCCGACGCACAATTGTAGAGACTTGCCTGATGTCATCAACGCTTTGTGGGGAAGCAATAACCAATTGCCCCTGCTTGGGATCATGTTCCAGACTAGTGTCAGCCACTATTAAAATCCTCTAATATCGAACACTATGATTCACAAGATTTCGAGAAAACTTCTTTGACAAAAGGAGTCAGAATACCTCATGCCTAAAGTCAGAAGTTTCAAGCAAGGTAGAAATTTTTCGTTATACTCTACGATTAAAAACGTTCTGCTTTAAACCACGATTCATCCACCAGTAAAACAGAATACCCAAGCTGTATTCTGGCTCCTGACTCCCGACTCCTGAATTCTTCGTTTGTATACAACCCTACAAATTCCTTTTTACGAGATTCTTTATCTGAGTTAGACATAAACGGCTAATTTACTTGACTCTATATAACCTCCACCAAAAGTATGAATCTTTTTTACAGACTCTGCTGACAAGATTCTTTCTATTTCATATCAACCTAGAGTGACGATATTGAGATAGTCAACCCTCTCACTTAATCTTTACCATATCGTTACTAGTTAGATATTCTTTGCTGCGTAGTAAATTAGAAAGCTTTTTATACAATGATTGTCGTTGTTTGTCATTGTGGTGTTAAATCTAACTTTTAATTACGTAATTGTCAGTTAAATTAATAATTTATTTTTTGAGATTAACCTCAGGTATTTTGTATATAAATAAACTCAAAAAAATACTAATACAGCCCGTGATTTCATGTTAGCTAACATAGCTAAATGCTTAGTTTAGTAAGGCAAACCAAGCAAATGTTTAGTCATTTACAGTTTAATCACAGTATGATTAGTGGTTAAATAGTAACCAGTAAAGCTTTTGACCTTTCTTGAAACTAATAGCTTGATAAATAGAGTAAGCTTGTATAGTACAATTACTTCTAAACACGGTAAAATCCTTAAATATTTGTTTTTAAAATCAAATAATTGTGTATTTATTTACTTAAATAAAAATAAAATACCGGAAAATTATTGATAAGAGTGGAATATTTAAATTAAAGATTTTGTAAAGTTGTCTGAAAATTCGCCCACGATGAGGCAGGGGAGAGGAGGACAAGGGGGACAAGGGGGACAAGGGGGACAAGGAAGCAATTTTTCTCCATCCTCTCCTAATACTGCAAGGGCTGAGCCTTTTTTCCCTCCTCTGGTCCTCTGGTCCTCTGGCCCTCTGCCCCCCTGTCCCCCTGTCCCCCTTGTCCCCCATCTAGTATTTGACACTCCCATGCCTAAAGGCGATAGCTCACGGAGTGCGAGTACTCGAGCGTCTGGGATTCTTTAAGAGGTTCTGCCATATCTCCTAAATATCCAACTGTCGGAGTTTCTCGCACTTGGCGGTTATTCCCGAAGGCATGGTTCCCAGTCTCAACCCCTAAGGATTGATAACTACTGGGCGTCACTTTCGCGCAGTCCGCACGTAGGGTCTTTTGATTTTTTAGGAAGACCAATCCCACTCTTTTACCGATTGTCCGAAACGCTTTTGTATCTGCGTGATCGACATGATAACAGACAACACACAGAAATTTCTCGCCCTTGCGGTTCTTCTGATCAATGTGCCCACATTTCGGGCATTCCTGAGATGTATGTCTGGCGGACACAACGACCTCGGGTTTACCAGCTTTTAAAGCTAACCAAGCAATCTTGTCGAAAATGTCGCCCCAACTTGCATCTAAAATGACCTTATTTAAGCCTGTCTTTTGAGCGGCATTATTGCGTTTATATCCGCCTTTGCCATCGTGCTTAGGTTTGGCACGCTTGACCATATTTTTGATATTTAAATCTTCTTTAGCAACAGCATCAGCCGTATCAACTACGACCTTAGCAATTTGCCAATCATATCCGTCTCGACGTTGAGCCAACTTATGCTGCTGCTTAGCCAATTTCTTAACGGCTTTTGTTCTGTTTTTAGAACCTTTCAGCTTCCGACTAATAGCACGTTGACGCATTGCCATCCATCGTGCTGTTCTCTTGTTCGTCGAGATTCTTTTGTTCTCTTGAAAACTGCCATCAGAAAGAGCGATGAGCTTGTTGATTCCGACATAGCGAAGCGGTAGCGAGTCTTCGAGCGTCTGCATCATCTGAAACAATCAAGAAGTACATCGCCAACCAAAAAACAAGATAAAGACTGCGACTAAAGTCGCGTCGTATTCACTCGCGGTGTGCTGCACTCTTGGTTTCCCTCGCTCCGGCGACTGGCGTCCCCACGCCTGTTCGCGCAGCGTCTCCCCGAGTGAGAAGGACTACTGAGGATTTCGCCCTGCTCAACCCTCAGCCTCGTGGGCTTTCTACTTCGATACTGTAACCCCCGCCTCAGTTAACTGCTTTTCTCGCCGCCTTGGGACTTCGTAGTTCATGAAATCATAAGCCATGTCTGTAGTAGGAAAAATAGCACGGGCTTCATGAAGTAAATCTTTCAATTCCAACGTATTTCCGGGAGCATAGCGGGGACTGAAATGAGTCATAATTAACCGATGCGCCTGGGCAGCTAAAGCTGTTTGCGCGGCCATTGTGGTTGTAGAATGCAGCCTTTGAAAAGCCATGTCCGCATCTTGGTGGGCAAAGGTAGCTTCGTGAATTAACACATCTGCATCTTGTGCTAACTCCACCGCACCATCGCAGAAAACAGTGTCTGTACAATAAGCCATCTTGCGTCCAATTTCCGTTGGTCCACACAGATCAGCACCATTAATGACTCGCCCATCAGAGAGGGTCACCCTTTCACCGCGTTTGAGTTGACCGTAAATGCGACCCGGCGGAATTTGCAACGCCTGAGCTTTTTCTACGTCAAAGCGTCCTGCTCGGTCTTTTTCTGCTACACGGTAGCCAAAGGCGGTAATGCGATGATGTAAAAGACCACAGGTAACGGTAAATTCATCGTCTTCGTAAATCACCCCTGGATGAATCGTGTGAACTTTAACGGGGTAGGAAAAGTGCGTGTGGGAGTAACGCGAGGCTGCTTGCAGGTATTCATTTAATCCAGATGGACCATAGATGTCAATGCGTTCCACATTACCAGCTAAGCCGCAAGTGGCCAGCAAACCCATCAAGCCAAAAATGTGGTCGCCGTGCATATGGGTGATAAAAATTCGGGAGAGTTGGCTGATTTTCAGGTCGCTCCGAATAATTTGATGCTGAGTACCCTCGCCACAATCGAACAACCACATCTGGGCCCGCTGGGGCAATCTCAAGGCGACACTGGAAACGTTACGCGATCGAGTCGGTACACCGGAACTCGTCCCTAGGAATGTTATCTGCACTGCGTTATGCCTGCCTTCCTCTTGCTAAATTTAGCGCTCTATCTTACTTACTATAGTGGCACGGTTTTTGGCAGTATTTCGTTCTTCAAATTCGCACTCTTAAGCCAGTGAGCAAGTCGCTACTGCAACTAGCGTTGCTGATTCAGATGGTGTAGGTGTAGGAGCCCATGCCTGAAAGACATGGGTTTGAAACTTTGACACCTCACCTGGATTTCTCACGCTGTAAGAAATCCGGGGTGTAGGGGGTCGGGTGTAGGGTGTACGGCAACAGGTGCGCCCCTAATGGTTGTGTGCGGACTTCAATAAATTTCTTCCTCACTACACCCTACACCCCGCATTTCTCACAAAGATTTCAACAATAAGCCTGAGATGCCCATACAGTCTGGACTTGAGATAAAATACCACCATCCCATGCTGGTATGATTTGTACGCTCGTCTAAAACCCGTAAAATCTATGCAGGATAAAGGTTTGGTAA
>Ga0209611_10011186_pt1 | contig 13012 bp, 11 predicted proteins | sample S1TSphgellanicum_3_FD_187693 | JGI IMG/M metagenome (GOLD analysis project Ga0209611, IMG submission 187693) | Host-associated microbial communities from peat moss isolated from Minnesota, USA - S1T2_Fc - Sphagnum magellanicum MG (SPAdes) (version 2) | ecosystem: Host-associated > Plants > Peat... | reverse complement strand
GTTGTCGACCGACGAACAATCGCTATACGCTCTCTCCTCACGCGGCGATGCGGCGATTCCGGAGGGTCACGGAAATGAACTCCACATCCTGAGCATCCAGCAGAATGGAAAAGTGGCGGAGATTCAACCACCGGTCATCTTCAACGAGCCCAACGACACGCGCCCGCAGGGCGTCGCCGTCGTTCCGGGGTTCTGACGGATGGGAGCTCGTCGTAGTTGCCGACGACGAGCTCCTCATTCACGACTTCGCAGCGGTCAACGCCGCGCGAGTGATATTAAACCAGAACGCGATCGGGAAATCGCTGTCGCGGTTGACGATTGGGCAGTCGGCCAGATCGTACAGATCAGTGCGGGACCACATATTCGAAAGAAAAATCCAGTTGTCCAGGAGTTAAATATGAAGAAATGTGCGGTACTGGTTGCCTGCTTTAACGACAGCCATCCCAATACTTTGGCCCAATGCACTCGCTGCGATCCGACGATTGGCAGCCGCCTGCCCTATCCCTGCCCGCTCTGGCCGATCAGGCAGACACTGGGAACACGCGTATCCCGCGCGGAATAGCGGACGCATGCCAATGATTATAAGACGATGGGCGCCGCTCTTTTGCGCCCTGGTCTTGGGGATGGTTCTGTTGCCAGACATTGTGTCGGCGGAAGACGCACTCGTCTCAGTATCGTTTGTTGAGCGTGTGACAATCGCGACGCAACTGTATAACGCGGTCGCAACCTATTATGCCCATTCGAAGGGCGCGCCCGATTTCGATCTCGATAAGGACTATAGGATCTACCTGGATCAAATTCTAGGCAGCGATGATCGACGAAACTTCTCGCTTGCAAGCGCGGCATTTTTGGCCACGTTGGCCCGCACCCGGATCTACGCTGGTCTGCGCCGGTTATGACCCCAGCTGAGGTCCACTACATTGGCCGGGTCTTGATTCTGACTGATGTCCGCTGCTTTTCAGCTTGCGAGGACTTCGTCGAGCCGTTCAAGGTGAATCATCGCGCGACTATCCTTGGGGGGCGCACCGCCGGCAGTACCGGCCAGCCGTACAGCAAGAATCTGGGTAATGGATTTTCCTTTCGCGTTGGAGCAAAGCGTGAGTACTTCCCCGACGGGGCGGAATTTGAAGGAATCGGCATTATGCCCGACATAGCGATAGAGCCGACGCCGGCTGATCTTAGGGCCGGTTGCGACCCGGTACTGGCTATGGCGAGATCGCTGATCAACAGGAGCATAAGCGCGGCTCACTGCGGGAAGATGTAATGCTCGGCGTCTTTACACGATCCGGTCAATCCCTCGACACGACAAACTGCGGGCGTGAATAATCTTTGGGGAGCGGAATGGGCAGCGGCGTAGCGGCAAGCTTTCGTTGGAGGATCTCGATCGCGATTCTTATCTGGGCGTCTGTCACTCTATTCCTCGCGTCGACTTACGCTGCGAGTCCTACCTCTTACGACTCAAGATCGTGGTTAGAGGACCTTGAACAGACGCGTGGAGCTCTTTCGACCAAATACGCCAACCTAGAATGGGTCGTGATGGAGCGCGAGGTGGATCTTGAGTCACTGTTCACCGACGCAAAGACGCAGTTGCAATCCGCCACGAGCGATGCAGATGCGCGAGCAATTTTCGATCGATTAGCGATGCGCCTGGGCGACGGCCATGTGCGGTTTCGGTGGTCAGTTGATCCGGTTCACAGTGCGGCATCAAATGCCAGCTGTGCGGCACTCGGATATGACTCGCAAATTCGTGGCCGAGATGTCGCTGCGTTAATGCCGGGGTACTCACCGATCACCGACGCACCCACAACAGAGTTTCCCGCGGGAACGATAGAAGTGGCAGGTCACAGGGTCGGCGTGCTGAAAATCGGTATCTTTACGCCAGAAGGTATGCCGGAACTTTGCGCGGATGCCCTTGTGGCACTCAGTGTTTCCCCTGACACTGTTTGCGATGACGCTTGCAACGATCGCATTGATACCTGGGTTTCCGACCGCATGACACGCGACTTGGCCGCGCAGCTTCGTGCGATCAAGAATGTAAAGGCCGACGTACTCCTGGTTGATGTCGCTAACAATGGTGGAGGCACTGAATGGGCGGAAGCCGTGGCCCGGATGGTAACCGGCATTCGATTGAAGTCCGAGCGCATGGGATTCGTGCGTGGCCCGCACTGGGCGAAGCAGTTTGCTGACACGGTCGTCGATTTACGAGCTGCAGCACATGGTGCATCCGCGAAAGATCGAGAGATGCTCAATGGTCTCGCGAAACAGGTGCAAGGCTACCAGCGGGAGGCGGAAATGCCCTGCGATTCAGCTCCTCTTTGGCAAGGAAAACATCCGTCATGTGACTGGCTTGGGCTAGGATTTTACGCATCGGGAATCATTGATTCGGCTGATCCGAAGGCCATTAGGAACAAATCTTGGGCAACCGATATCTTCACGCCCATTCGATATCCGTATGAAGAAGGTGTCTGGCGCGGGCCTTTAATAGTATTGGTAAATGGAGGTACCGGTTCCGCGGCGGAACAGTTCGCGGCCGTGCTGCAAGACAATCGGGCGGCAGTCGTGATGGGTGCACCGACGGTGGGCGCCGGCTGCGGCCATACCAATGGTGGAACTCCCACAACGCTGAAAAATAGCGGTGGCATTTTGGAGTTGCCGGATTGCGCACGGATGCGTGCGGATGGTTCCAATGAGGTGATGGGAATCCAGCCGGACGTGCTCGTAGGTTTAAGAACGACGGATGGCCCGCATCGCCAGAGCATTAGAGTCGTAAAGAAGCTTCCGGAGGCTGTGGCACGCGCTATCGAGATGGGGGCTGCCTTTGAAAATCCTTGACGAGGTGTTGACCCCCTTTTCTTCGCTCCACACCCGCAAGGGACACCGCGGAGAGCGAAATTGGCCATCCGACGACTTCGTGAGCACCTTTCCCGGGGGAGTGTTTACCGAATCCCTTCGCTAAAATGCCCCGTCCTTCCAGCCCAACAACAAGCCATTGGTCTCCGTCGGCCTCATCGAGCAGCAGTTCAGTTACCCACAATCGAAATGCGCTTGCGTTCGAAATCAATTCCAGTCTGTGGGGCCGCTGCGGGAAATCCGCGGACCGTCAGGATAACGCCGTCCTGCAGCAACTGTCGCGAATCTGAGAGCTCGCCGAGCAGTTCATCGCCGACACCATCGACAAGCAGAACATCGTGCCCGGCACGCTGACATTGCATGCCGACCGTGGCACCAATATGCGTTCGAAATCCGTTTGCTCAGCTGCTCGTGGATCTCGACGTGACGAAAACGCACAGCCGGCCACACGTCTCCGATGACAATCCGTACTCCGAGGCTCACTTCAAAACCTTGAAATACAGCCCCGACTTCCCGGCACGCTTCGGCTCGATCGAGGATGCGCGGCCGCATTGCCAAGAGTTGTTCCGCTGGTACAACACGGGACACAGCAGGTTGACGACTCTGGCGACAACGGTTAATTGACCAGAGAACCATGCAATCCCCGCAACGCCGGTAGAATCTCCGTGGGCTCACGCATCGACTTACGCGCAGTGCCGACCGCACGGCGCACGGAGTCCGATTGCTCGCTCTTTTCGATCACGGCGATCGCAGGATCGCGGCATGCAAGCAGCACATCCACCCAGTCCGCAGGCTGCACAGCTAGGAAACGCCTCGACAACAGGCGGCTTACTCTGAACGCAGGTGCCATCTGCTCAACCCCGGCGATTGCCGCGAGAAAATCATGGGGCGTTTGCGCAGGAGATGCGGGGTCCAAAGCGTCGGCAAGGGAAGATAGCGCTTCGGCAATTCGCCGTCGCAGCGCCGCTGTTGAGCGCACCGGAAGTACGAACCAAGCAGAGGCGACCCCAATGGTAGCCCCGATTACGATCTCTTCCAGACGCGGCCACAAGATACTCGCCGGCGAACCCGCGAAGCTCTGAAGCAACGCAAGCGCGAGCGTGATGAAGAGTGCCCACCAGGCATACCCCAGCGGACGCAACCAGACCCCGAGATAAGTGGCGGCGAAGATCATTACGACGGTCATCGTGTCATGGGTCCCGACATGGCTACCGAGCAACGTGGCGATCAGGGTTCCGGCCGCGGCGCCCAGCACGCGCAGAACACTCTTGTAGGCCACATCCAATCGACCACGGTTTCCGCTGAGAACGATGAAAGCAGTGAGTACGATCCACGCCCATCGCTCGGCGAAATAAACGTAGCCGACCGCGAAAGATAGTGCGAGTGCGATCGCCATCTGGATGGCCATTCGGGTGCTCGCGATCGGCCGCATCGAACTCTCGCGCCTTGGGTTAGACATCGTGCGATCTGGCTCGCGCGTATTTGGCAGAAAGCCAACGTGACGCGCGAACGCGTGGGACACGCTCACCCATAGGAGCGCCAGCAGCGCTATCACCACGGGTATAAGGACCGGTGGGATGCGGCTGTCCGATGTCGAAGGAATGTAAGGGGTGGTGAGCAGCACGACGAACGGCAGCGCGATGAGCGAACCGGCCCGCTGCGACATCGGGCCAAACCGGCGTAGCCACACGGATAAAAACATGCCTGCGACGAAGACGAGCGCGCCGAGCCAAGGAGCGCGATACAGCAGGAAGCCGACGCCGACCGCGACCAAGCTGACAACAGGAAGTGCAATAGCCGCCTCGATGCGGCCGCGTCGGTCACGATCGAGATGGCTGCGCGAGAGAGAGAGGCACAACACCACCGCCATTACCGCTGAGCCAAGGCTGGGGTCCATCGCCAGCGCACATAGGAGAGTCACGATGGCGGCCAGCATTGTTACGCTGGCCTCTCGCAGCGCACGGATGATCGGGGCACGGGCAACTGTCTTGCTAAGCACTGAGGCGCGGATCAGATCTTGATAATAGCCAATAATTATAGACATCCGTATTTGGGACTACCACCGCGCCGCATACACAAAGTCGGCCGCCGGCCGGCGTAGCGCCTGAGTGACGCGCATGGCCAATTCCATGATGGTGGCGAACTTCGCTGTACGCAGGCCGATAAGTTGGCTCGGCGTGCAGTGTAGGCGGTCAGCTGCCTGCTTCCAGGTAGCGCCGCGGGCCTTGCGTGCGGCGTTAAGCGGGATGGGTCTCGCCCGCCGGCGGATGCGTTCGGGATGGTGCCGGAACGCCATAGGACTACTCTCCGTCGATCACGACCCGATTTCGCCCGCCGCTCTTCGCTTGGTACAGCGCCCTATCGGCCGCCGCCAGTAAGCTGCTGACACTGTTTCGGTTGCTCTCGGTTTTTCCGGGCCACGCCGTCGCGACGCCGATGCTGACGGTCACCACACTGGCAGCGGGACTGCCGTCATGTGCGATGGCGAGATCCAGGACGAGCTTGCGAACACGTTCGGCGACGCCCACCGCTCCGGCCCGATCCGTGTGCGGCATCAACAGCAGAAACTCCTCCCCGCCATAGCGGGCCGCGAGGTCTCCCGGCCGCCGAGCAGCAACTGCGAGTTGCGAAGCGATGGCGCGCAGGCACCCATCGCCCGCGAGATGTCCATAGCGATCGTTAAAAAGTTTGAAGTGATCGGCGTCGAGCAGCAGTACGGAAAGCGGCCATTGCTCCCGTCCGCATCGGCGCCATTCCTGCCCTGCAACGTCATCGAAGTGCCGGCGGTTGGCGAGACCGGTCAGTCCATCTGTTGCCGCCATCCGCTCCATTTGCTCGAGCGCGTCTTTGAGCTTGCTCTCGGCCGTTTTGCGGTCCGTCGCGTCGCGTAGCGAGGCGACAATGCCTGTCGGGCCCGGGTCGCCCGCGCTTACGCGCAGACGCGCGCGGCTGTCGAGCCAAAGCCACGAGCCATCGCGGCGCAAATGCCGAAAAGACACCGAATATTCACCGATACTACCCGCCAGCAGGGCTTTGCGAGCTTCGATGAGAACCTGCTGGTCCTCGGGATGGACGAACTCCTCCGGCGTGCTCCCGACCAGAGCCGCGCTGCCTGTCATCTCTTCCGGGCGCCAGCCGAGCAAGCGTTCGACTGCGGGCGACACGAAAAGCCGGATGCCGTCGAGGCCGAAGAGCATGATGACATCGCTGGAGTGTTCGATGATCAGTCCGAGTTGCGCTTGGCTCTCCCGCAGGGCCGACTGGGCGCGCTTCGCCAGTTCGGCCTCGACCGTGCTGCGCACGTCGCGAGCCACCGCGATATCGGCTGGGCTCCAGGGGGCGGAATGACCCTTCACCGTTTCTTTCCACGCGGCGAACGAGGTGCGCGGCGAGATCCGTGCGGCAGCGTTTCTCGGGCTCGCGTGCTCGGATGGATTGCCGCCCCAAACTATGGTTCGCTCTAGCTCCGGCCGGAACCACAGGATCGCATCGTCGTCGCCGGAAGCAAGCGGTAACAGCAACGCGCCGCTCGCCTCAACATTGCTGCTCGCGAGTTCAGGATGGTGTAGTACCAAGTCGTCGACCGCCGCCGGCTCACCGCCCCCGAGGGACCCAAGCACCGTGAAGGCAGATTGGATGACGGGAAGCGAAGGCGTGCGTCCTAGACAGACAAGCGTACCGGCGAGGCGCACCACGCATGCGGTCGCACCCACGAGGCGGAGCAACTCGGTTTCCGCTGCGGCAAACGCTTCGGGCAGCGGTACCGGGGCGGCGAGACGATTGGTGAGCGCGCGCAGGATGGCATCGCGCTCGAGACGTTGGGCAAGAAGCTCCGCCTCCCCCGTGCTCACGAGCAGCAACGATACGACTTGGCCGATCAGACCGGCGGCCACCCGCACTTCGAATCCAGGGCAAAGTGGCTTTGTTGCATGACACACCAGCATGCCCCAGAGATCCGGCCCAACGCTAAGTCCGATCGTCAGACTCGCCGCGGTATTCATGTTGCGCATGTATTCGCAGTGGACGGGCGAGACACTACGCAGAATGCTGCGCGTGAGGTCGAGCGGCATGCCGTCATCGAGAGCTGGATCGACGCACAATGGCACCGGCGTGTAGCTGGAATCGGCGATCGAGCCAACTCGCTGGCGCAGGTAAAGGCTTCGGGCCTGCGGCGGGATGTCGGACGCCGGGTAGTGCTGCCCTAAATAGGGTTTGAGCGACGCCTCGCGAGCCTCGGCGATCACTTCACCGTGTCCGTCCTCGCAAAAGCGGTAGGCCATGACGCGGTCGTAGTCGCTGATCGTCTTCAGCCCTCGGACCGCGAGTTCGCAAAGTTCGACGACACTGGCCGCGTGCTCGAACGTGCTCACCACCGACCTTGCCATGAAAATTGGCCGTCTCTGCAATGGCTCAAAGTGTAGCGGTTCGATGTCGACGCAGATATGTCGGCCCGTCCGGTGGGCTCGCAGGTACAGCATCCTCCCGTCCGGGAGGAACAGGGAATGCACTGGCACTGGTGTTACCCCGCCGCTGGTTCCCTTATCCAGCAATGCCCGGCACGCTTCTTCGCCGATCGCGTTTTCAAGCGATCGCCCCAGCACCGCCTCGACAGGCCGGCCAAGTATCGCCGCCAGGTTGGCGCTGGCATGAGTGACGAGCAGCCCATTCGCGAGCGCCGCCAGTACTGCGCCATGCGGCTGAATCGTCCCGGGAATATGGATCGGCTCGCTGGCGCAGCCCGGCATATCAAGTGCCGGCGATGCATCTTTGCGTGGCGATGTCGGAGGGACGTTCAAGAGCGGCGCGCCTTGATCAATCGCCCGCGGACCAGCGCGCTGGGCGCGCCAAATGGCTGCGCGAAGGTCGTAAGATCCGGCAGGATGAGCAAGGGCGGCCAGGAGTCCAATTTCCGTTCATTGAGCCATCCGCCAACGAATCAGTATTGGTTCAGTCAGTACTGTACCGTGCGGCGGCGCAAGCGTCTGTGGGTTAGCGAACAAACTCCATGAAGTTTGGTGTGGTCGGTGCAGAACCGTTATGCCGGGCTTGCCGGTTCCCATAGCTCGATGGGATTGCCGTCGGGATCGTGCAGTCTGGCGAATCGGCCGTAGGGATATTTTTCAGGATCCACCTTCACTTCAATATTGGCTTTCTGCAACTGCGCGACCATGGCATCTAAACTTCGAACTCGAAAGTTCACCATCCACGCCTGCTGCTTCGATCCGAAATAGTCAGTATCCATCGCAAAGGGAGTGAATGCGGTCGGGCCGGCGGCTTGTTGCCACACTTGATGGTCGATCCCGAGATTGAGTTGATACCACTGCGCTAGTTTCTTGGGGTCATTGCTCCGGAAGAACAGTCCGCCGATGCCGAGTACGCGTTCAGCGGGCGGATTTATCTGCGTTTCCTTGGTGTCAGGAGTGGCACTCTCAGCGGTTTTGACGGCGGCCAACGTGGCCGCGCCGATTATCATGGTTCTACGGTCGATCAGCATGTCTTGGTTATATCCTATGATGGCGCTAGTGCCGCGCGGACTGTATACACGATCTCGATCGTGATTTCGAACTCTTCAACCATTCCCGCATCACCGCATCCAACTCGTCATTGCCCGTGGGCAGCATCGTCGGGTCCAGAGGCGAGCCGGCGCGTGCTCATGACGAAGACCTCCGACAAAGACCTCCTTGCATGCGGTATCCGCCCTGTCGTTAAATCGATGTTTAATCTGCGGAGCTCGCTTTGAAACACCACCTCGCCGTCGCGGCCTCGATGATCTCCCTGTGCGCGACGGTCGCCGCGGCGGCCGCGCCGCCGAAGGACACTGCGGCCGGCGAACAGCGCTTCCGCGAGCTGTACAAGGAGCTGGTCGAGACCAACACCAGCCTCTCGGCGGGCAGTTGTACTCTGGCGGCCGAGCGCATGGCCGCGCGGCTGAAGGCGGCCGGTTTCCCCGAGAGTGACCTGCATCCGTTTGCCGCGCCCGATCACCCCAAGGAAGGCGGGCTCGTCGCGGTGTACCCGGGGCGGGATCCGCAGCGGAAGGCGATCCTGCTGCTCGCGCACATCGACGTCGTGGAGGCGAAGCGCGAAGACTGGACGCGGGATCCGTTCACGTTGGTCGAGGAAAATGGCTCATTTTACGCGCGCGGTGCGATGGACGATAAGGCCGAAGCAGCGATTTGGGTGGACCTGCTGATCCGCTTCAAGACCGAGAACTACCGGCCTAGGCGTACCGTCAAGCTGGCACTCACTTGCGGCGAGGAGACGGCCGGCGCGTTCAACGGCGCCCAATGGCTCAGCCAGAACAAACGCGAACTGATCGACGCGGCGTACGCGCTCAACGAAGGTGCCTGGGGAGAACTCGACAGCAGCGGACACCGAGTCTCCCTGGACGTCGAGGCGGGTGAGAAATTTCCGCAGAACTACCGCCTCGAGGTGACGAACCCGGGGGGACACAGCTCGCGGCCGGTGAAGGACAATGCGATTTATCACCTCGCCGCGGGGATTACCCGGATCGCGGCCTTCGATTTCCCCGTACAGTTCAATGACGCGAATCGAGCCTACTTTGCCGGCATGGCGAAGATACAGGCGGCGAAGGGTGAGACCGCCGTGGCGGACGCCATGAGCGCATTCCTGCGCAACCCCGACGATGCGCAATCGATCGCACTCGTCGCCGCCAAGGATCCGGGTTGGAACGCGACGCTGCGCACCACCTGCGTCGCCACGATGCTGGACGCCGGCCACGCCACGAATGCCCTGCCACAGCGTGCGCGTGCGATCATCAACTGCCGGATCTTCCCCGGCGTCTCGGCGGAGGCGGTGCGCGCGAAGCTCGAGGAACTGGTGGCAGACCCTGAAGTGAAGGTCACGACGCTCGAGACCCGTGGCCCGGCTTCGCCGTCGCCGCCGCTGACGCGCGCGGTGTTGGGACCGATCGAGAAATTGGCCGCGGAGTTCTGGCCGGGTGTGCCGGTGCTGCCGATGCTGCAAGCGGGCGCCACCGATGGCGAATTCACCAACGCCGTCGGGATTCCGACTTACGGCGTGGAGCCCGTATTTCTTGGCCCCGACGTCGGCCACATCCACGGCCTGAACGAGTACGTCGGCGTGACGTCATTACTCGAAGGCCGCGAGTTTCTCTACCGCCTGATCAAGATCTACTCGGAACAGAAGTAGCGCCCGGCTCGCGAGTTCGAATGAGTGTGAGCGCAAAGATCCCCGCGGCAACCGCGGAGGCCGCGCCGACAAACGCGGCTGCATGGAACGCGGCAATGAAGGCGCTCGACGCACCTTGTTTCGCAAACACCAAACCCAGCAGCGCGGTTGCCACCAATCCCGCAATGCGCGCCACTGCGCTGTTGAAGCCCGACGCAACCCCCACATGGTCCGTGTCCACCGCCGCCACCACCGAGGAGGTCAGCGGAGCGACACATATGCCCATCCCCACCGCCACCAACAATGTGGGTGGGAACAAGTCGCGCCAATAATCGACGTCATTCGCGCCCACGCGCGCATAGAGCGCCAGCCCGAGACCCACGAGCAAGGAACCGCTCGCCAAGGGTATGCGGCCGCCAATACGCGCCGCGACGCGTCCCATCAGCCTTGAACCCAATCCGATCAACACGGGTACCGGCAGCAACGCGGCACCCGCCGCAATCGCCGACCAGTGATGGATTTGTATCAGCAGGAAGGGCAACAACACCAGCAGTCCGCCGAGACTTGCATAGAGAAAGCACGTGACCAGAGTCAGACCCACGAATGATGAGGAGGAAAACATGGAGAAGGGCATGAGCGCCTGATCTGCCAGGCGGTTTTCCTGCCACAGAAAGGCACCTAGCAGCGCCAGGCCACCGCCGGTCGTGATCCATACCCAGGCGATCGAGCGGTGCGCACTTGCCGCCTCGGTCAAAGACCAGGTCAAAAGTCCAAGCGCAACGGTTGCCAAGCCCGCTCCCATCACATCGAGCCGCACGGCCCCAGCGCTTTCTTTCTGTTCGGCTACATAGTTCCACGCCAGGAATCCAGCGGCCAGCGCCACCGGAATATTGATGATGAAAATGCTGCGCCAACCGATCGCGTCGATGAACCATCCGCCAATGATCGGTCCCAGCGCGCCGGCGATCGCCCCGACCGCAGCCCAACTGCCGATCGCGCGACCGCGCTCATCGCCCACAAATGCGCCTCCCAGAATGGCGAGACTGTTGGGCATCAACAATGCGGCACCCATCCCCTGCACTCCCCGCCCGGCCAGGAACCACGCAAAGGTGGGGACCACCGCACAAAGTATCGAGGCCGAGGCAAACAACAACAACCCGATGAGAAAAAGGCGTCGGCGTCCGAAGTGATCGCCCAGGCTGCCGCCGAGCAAGATGAGAGCCCCCAGAGGCAACAAATAGGCATTGATGGCCCACGCCAGGTTCGAAGGATCCGCGTGCAGTCCGTCGGCCAACGCGGGGAGCGCCACATTGACGACGGATCCGTCAATGAACGCGAGGCTCGACCCCAAAATGCTGGCTGCTAACGTAGCGCCAAGGGAGCTCTTACTCAGAGTGCACCCCAACCCCTCATGCCGGGCAAACCTCGGCACCAACCTCTATCGATGTCTCACCGGCAGCGGGCCGGACACCAAGGCTTACCTCAGTGTGCGCGCGGATCAGGCGTTACCGCCAGCACTTCGTCTATCGACGTCACACCCGCGGCGATCTTTTCGGCACCCGCATCTCGCAGGCTGCGCATACCATTGCCGAGCGCCAGCCGCCGTAGCTGTGCCAGATCGGCGTTGTTGTCGATTGCCGATTGCAGCGATGCATTCAACGGCATCAACTCGTACACGCCGCTCCGCCCACGATAGCCTGTTTGCCGGCATTCGAGGCATCCGACGGCATGGTATACGTTGGCGGGCCTCGCGATGTCGCCGCCAAGGCCGAGTTCGTTCCAGTGTTCTTGCGTGATCGTAATCGGCCGTTTGCAATCCGGGCAGAGGTTGCGCACCAGCCGTTGTGCAAGGACACCGATCAACGTGGCGCGGATCAAATAAGCCGGCACCCCCAGTTCCAATAAGCGGGTGACCGCGGAAGGAGAATCGTTGGTGTGTAGCGTGGAAAGCACCAAGTGTCCGGTCAGTGCCGCCTGTACGGCGACATCGGCGGTTTCTCGGTCGCGGATCTCGCCGATCATGATGATGTCCGGGTCCTGACGCAGCAGCGCGCGCACGCCATCGGCAAAATTGAGGTCGATATTGGATTGCACTTGCATCTGGTTGAAGCTGCCATCGACCAGTTCGATGGGATCCTCGATGGTGCACACATTGACTTCGGAAGTCGCCAATTCCTTCAAGCTCGTATAGAGTGTCGTCGTCTTGCCGGAGCCGGTAGGTCCCGTGACCAACACGATGCCATGCGGCTGCGCAATCATGCCCCGCCAACTTTCCCCTTCCCGCACCGTGAATCCGAGCCGGCTGAAATCATGCGACAGCACGTCGGGATTGAAAATTCGCAGCACCAGCTTCTCGCCGAACGCGGTCGGCAATGCAGAAACGCGCAGTTCGATCTCTTTGCCATCCGGCGACCGTGTGCGTATTCGCCCGTCCTGCGGTCGGCGCCGTTCAGCGATGTCCAACCGGCTCAAGATCTTGACGCGGCTGGTAACCGCGGGCATGACGGGTGCGGGCAGCTGGTACACATCGTGCAGCACGCCATCGATTCGAAATCTGATATTGCCGACGTCGCGGCGCGGCTCGAGATGGATGTCGCTGGCTCTGGAGTCGAAAGCGTACTGCAACAGCCAGTCGACAATCGCCACCACGTGCTGATCTTCCGCCGAGAGTTTTCCTGCGCGGCTGAGTTCGGTCAGCTGTTCCAAGTTGCGCAGTTCGGTCGGCGCGACGCGCGCACGCTGCTCGCCTGTAATCTTGACCGATCGCGCGATGGCATAAAATTCCACCAGATACCGATCGATATCGACCGGGTTGGCGAGCACTCTTTGCAGAGGAACTTTGAGCACCGGCGTCAATTCATCCATCCACTCGACGGCAAAGGGATCCTTGACGGCGAATACGATTCCAGCGGGACCCGCTTGCACGGGCAAGATGCCGGCGCGGGAGGCATAGGCGTACGACACCACCTCGGTGATGGTCGCGACGTCGAGTTTCAGCGGGTCGATGCGC
>Ga0209611_10011185_pt1 | contig 13012 bp, 8 predicted proteins | sample S1TSphgellanicum_3_FD_187693 | JGI IMG/M metagenome (GOLD analysis project Ga0209611, IMG submission 187693) | Host-associated microbial communities from peat moss isolated from Minnesota, USA - S1T2_Fc - Sphagnum magellanicum MG (SPAdes) (version 2) | ecosystem: Host-associated > Plants > Peat... | reverse complement strand
TGCAAAGGATATGCATCTGTCGCCTCTGGCAGCCGGACAGGTATTGAGCGCATTTTTCGTGGGCTATGCGATCTCGCAAATCCCGGGCGGCCTCATGGCGGACCGCTTTGGGCCACGGCCCATGCTTACCGGCACCATCCTTTGGTGGTCTTGCATGACGGGCTTGACCGCGCTGGCGCCGGGGCTCATTGCCCTATTGCTGACGCGGATCCTCTTTGGGCTGGGTGAAGGACCCTTCCCGCCGGCTGCTTACAAGACGATGGCCGCCTGGGTGCCGCGCGCCGCATTGGGCCGGGCGAGCGGATTCCAACAAGCGGCCACGGCGGTTGGCGCCACGGTCGCGCCGCTGTTTGTCGCGACCGCCGTTCTCACGTGGGGTTGGCGTTCGAGTTTCTATCTGCTGATTGTTCCAGGGATTGCGCTAGCGTGCCTCATGTGGCGCTACGTCAGAAATTCACCGCAGGAAAGCGACCGGGTCTCCGCCCGGGAAATGGCTGACTACGAGGCGGCCTCTGTGCCGACGACGCACGTCAAAACGAGTCTCGCGACAATTTTGCGCATGCCGGCGGTTGCGTGGTGCGCCATCAGCTTCTTCCTCGCCAACAGCGTGGCGTGGGGCCTCATGAATTGGCTGCCCACCTATCTTCTGGGCAGTCGCGGCTTCAGCGTGCAAAAGATGGGCGCGTATACAGCCATCGCCAACCTGGCCGGGGTCGCGGGTTACGTGCTGGGAGGCTATCTGTGCGATCGATACTTTCGCAACCGCCTGAAGGTGCCGATTATCGCGGGCCTCCTCATCAGCACCGCATTCACGTATCTTGCTGCGATTGCGCCCGACGGGGTGTACGCCGTGGTTTGCCTCGTTCCAGTTTTTCTATTTTCCAATGTCGTCGCCACCGCGCTCTCAACGGTGCCGCTGGTCATCGTACCCAAACAGGCGGTCGGCGCCGCATTTGGCCTGGTCAACACGGCGGGACAGCTATCGGGAATCCTCTCGCCCCTCCTGGTGGGGTGGGTACTCACCGAGACACACGGTCGCTTCGAGCTCGTCCTGTATGGCATGGTGGCCTTGACCGCGATCGCGGTCTATCCTGCTTGGCGAATCAAACAGCCAGCCGCTCCCGTGTTGTTAGCGGAATCCGTATGACTTTCACGCCGACCGATTCAGCGCGTACCCTGGACGGCGCGCGCCGAAGTTTCGACTCGGCCGTGGGAGCCGAGATCGTCTTGAGTGGCAGGCGCTACATCAGCTTCGGTGGTTCATCTTATCTAGGGCTCGCGTCGAACCCGTATATCATCGATGCGGGGATCACAGCACTGCGCGAGTGCGGATCGGGCGCTCCCGTGCCATCAAACCACAACGTCTCCACTCGAGCCCTTGTGGACGTTGAAACAGAAGCCCGCCAATTCTTCGCAAGTGCCACGTCGATGTACGTCAATGCCGGTTACTATTTCGGCCTCGCAGCGATGGCGGCGGTGCGGGATCATTACGAAGCGGTTTTTTTCGACGAGTTCGCCCATTATTCGCTGCTCGAGGCCATCGCAGCGGCAGGCTTACCCCGATATCCCTACAGACATCTGGATGTTGACGATCTGGCGCGCCAAATCAAGCTGTGTCTGGGTCCGAAGCAACGCCCGCTCATCGTCACGGATGGGCTTTTTTCCACAGTCGGTGAGATTGCCCCGCTCGACGAACTCACGCGGATCGTTTCCGCTCACGACGGTCGGCTGCTGGTCGATGAATCGCATTCTTTCGGCGTGCTCGGGGCCACAGGTCGTGGTGCCGTAGAACACCATGCCCTCCAGAGCGCAGGGCTGTTGCGGGGTGGGTCCCTCGGCAAGGCTTTCGGCACCTGCGGCGGCATCATTCTCGCCGAAGGCTCGGACGCCGAGCCGCTGCGCGGCAGTGCGGTGGGTCGAGGTGCATCGACCGGATTGACGGCGGCGGCGGCCATGTGCGCGGCCAGTATTCGCTTCGTGGGCGAGCATCCTGGGTTGCTGGTGCGGCTGCGCGAGAACATCCGATATTTGAAGGCGGGCCTTGCTCGCTTGGGACTTGCGATCGGCGGCGATGCACCGGCTCCCATCGCCAGCTTCAGCACCGCGTCGGGCAAGACCACCCGCTCCTTGCAACAAGCACTGATGAGAGAAGGCATCTTCGTCTATCACTCGACCTATGTCGGAGCCGCGGAAGGCGGGGTCATACGGTGTGGAATCTTTGCAGATCACACCCGAGAGCAGTTGGACGCACTGCTGGATGCGCTGCGGCGTTTGCTCTAAGGGCCCGGCTCCTCGCGCTCGTGGTCTCAAAAGCGCCGGAGGCTGAAATCCGCCGCCAGTGAGGGGTTTTCGCCCGTAATCAGCGCCGTAATCAGGTCAGCGCTGCCGCAGGCCAAGGTCCAGCCCAACATGCCGTGCCCGCTGTTGATATATAAATTGGAAACGGAGGTCGAACTGATGATGGGGCGCGAGTCTGGTGTCATCGGGCGTATGCCGGCCCAGAAGTGCGGATCGGCGTCCCAATTCGCCGCGTTCGGCAGGCAGCATTTCGCGTCGGCCATCAACCGCTGTATTCGATCTGGCTCGACAGTGACATCGCCGCGTCCAAGGTCTGCCATGCCGGCGATACGAATCCGCCCGTTGAGTGTGCAGAATACGATCTTGGCTCTCGCGTCGGTGATGCTGAGGCGAGGCGAACCTGTGGATGCGGGTAAAGTCGCGCTAAAGCCTTTCATCGGAAAGATCGGCAGGCGGACCCCGGCCGTTCTGGCAAGGGCCGACGAGTCGCAGCCTGCCGCGAGGACAAATATATCTGCTTCGATCAGACCGCTCGGTGTCTGCACCGCTCTAATGCGCCGCCCTTCCTTGATGAGATGTTGCGCCCGCTGACCGGTCAGTATCTGCAGGTGATGCTCGCGAGCGGCGATGGCCGCGAGCGATTGGGTGAAAAGGTAGGCATCCCCAGCCTCATCATTAGGTGAATGAATCGCACCCGCGATTTTGCGACCGCTGGATGCCAGCGCCGGCTCCACTGCGATGGCTTCCTCAGCTGATAACGCGTGTTGTTCAAGGCCGAACGCATTCTTGAGGGTCATCCCAACCCGGGCGGCCTCCAACTTCGCAGGGTCGTCATAAATATGAAGTTTACCTGGCCGGCAATGATCGAACGCCAGGTCGCCGTGCCGCGCAATCAGCGCCGCCAGCGCGGCGCGAGACTGCAGCGCGAGTCGAAGAACCGCCAGCGTATTCGCTTTGAATCTGGCGGCCGAGCAGTTGGCGAGGAAACGTCCCATCCAGATCCAGAAGCGAGGATCAAAACTTAAGTGCGCTCGAAATGCCGGATCAAGCCCAAATAAGAGTTCCGGTAGGCTGCGAAACACGGATGGCGAACCGAGGGCATCCGAATACGCATAGGAAAGCTGAGCACCGTTCCCGTGTGTAGCACCATTTCCCAAGGCGGACTGCTCTAGAAGCGTCACGGGCATGCCGAGGCGCGCGAGGGCATTCGCCGTGGTAACCCCGACGACGCCGCCGCCTAAGACGAGTATCCGCTTCACTGTAATCCAGCCGGGTGCCGTCTCCCCCAGCCGGTCGCGCGCTCCAAGGCGCGTGCAACCCTCAAGGCCACGGGGTCGTGAAATTTTGCCGCGACAATCTGCACGGAAACCGGCAAACCATTTTCGAGTCCGGCTGGAAGGGCTATCGCGCACAAGTCGAGCAGGTTGACGAAACGTCCGAGGCGACTTAAAGGCGTTGCATTTTCGTCCACTTCGTTCAACGGGATGGCCGGAAAGGGGCAGGTGGGCACCAGCAGCGCGTCCGTACCAGCGAGCGCCTCGGCCCACTCGCGTTGTGTCAGGCGGCGGTAATCGAGCAACTCTAGGTAGTCCCGCGCGCGGACGTCTCGACCGCGACGCACCCGCCCCCGTATGAAACTGTCGATTGGGGCCTTGTCATCGTCGACCACATCAGCCAGTGCGGCGTAGCACTCGGCGCTCATGATGTCACCTGCACGTTGCATGTATTCCTCAAAGGGGCGTGGCAAGCGGACGACGCTGACGTGCGCACCCAGCGCGGTGCAAGCCTCCGTCGTCTCCCGATAGGCGCGCTCCACTCCCGGTGAGATTTGGCCGCAGTCCTCGAGGCTCAGCATTCCGATGCGCAGCCCTTGCACACCCTTCTCCAAGTCCTTGAGCAGATCGAGCCATGGTAAACCGGCAGTCCCTACATCATCCGGATCGAATCCCTGTAACTGCGCCAGCAAGTGCGCAACGTCTTCGACACTGTGAGCCAGCAGCCCCACGGTGTCGTGCGTTCGGCTCAAGGGGACAACCCCGGCGCGGGAAAGGAGGCCAGGGGAGGTTTTGATTCCGACCAAGCCGCAGAGACCTGCGGGAATCCGAATCGAACCGCCGGTATCGGTGCCGAGGGCGCACGGCGCGAGGCCCGCGGCGACGGCCACCGCGCTGCCACTGCTCGACCCGCCGGGGACGCGGTGCGTGACAAGATCCCAGGGATTCCATGGCGTACCGAGGCTTGGATTGGTTCCCCACCCACCGAAGGCAAACTCCACGGTGTGTGATTTCCCCAGCAACACCATGCCTGCAGCTTGGAGCCGGGAAATGACGGTCGCGCTTGCGGCGGCGGCACTCGCTGGCGTTGCCAGTGATCCCGCGTTCGTGGGCCTGCCGCGCACGTCGAACACGTCTTTGGCCACGAACGGCACCCCATGCAGTGGACTAGCCGATATGCCGGCGGCTAGGAGTTCGTCGGTAGCCCTTGCCGCCCGGCGCGCTTCCTCGGCGTAAATTTGCACAAATGCGTGGAGCTTGGGTTGGAGACGATCGATGCGTGCGAGAAAGGTATTGACGAGGTCCACCGAAGTGAGCTCGCCTGCCGCAATGCGTCGTCCCAGATCGACGGCGGTGGTAAAACTCAGCTCGGGTGGCGGCGGCGCAGGCGGCTCGGCGCGATCTTTTGAAGCTTTGCGTATGACCCTCTCCCAGTGATAAGTCGCAGGCTCATAAGCTCCTCACGAACGGGGGCATGGCGCATTGAAGTCATCGGACGAAACGCATAACGGCAGCGACATCCACCGATCTTCTGCCTGAGGCGCTGTCGGCGCAAACGGTCCTCGCCCAATGGCAGCAACCGTCGAGCACGCGACCGACGAATGGCGCTCGATTCATTAGACATATCGTCGGCCAATCTTTTCTATTTCCTTGCCCATCGATGTCCTTACTGCTAAAAAAATAACGCTATTGGCTTGGGTGGAGGTACTCACGCCAGCAAGACGTTACAGGCAAAACTCCGTGTTTGGGTGTGCGGGGCAATCGCGATGGCGCGAATTAAGGGACTCCGCGTGTCGAAAATCAGCATCTTTATCTCGATTTTAGCAATTGCAGTTGGTGCGACCATTGCTGGTTTCGGCGCCGATTCGGTTAGCGCGGCAAGCGTTACCACGGCGTGGCAGGCGGGAGCCTTCGATGTCGATACGCCGAACCTCGTACGACAAGCTGACATCGTGCTCGGCCAACCCAACACCGCTGCGATCCAATTCATTGGCCTCGGCAACGGGACTCTTGGGTTAGCCGTCTGGGCGGCCAACGGCTTTACCGCTCAGCTCAATCGGGTTGACACCCTCCCGGGTCGAAAGTCTCCGGGGTGGCTCACGATCCCCGGACTCAGCGCAATGACGAATGCCCCCGATTTCTCGGGCTATCTGGATGTGTACAACGCCACGCTGCATGAATCGGGTGGGGGGATGACCGCCACGATCTACCTACGGGCAGACAAGGACGAACTCGTCGTTGACGTGACGGGCGCCAATCCCAGTTCGACGCAGAGCGCTGCCGTGAATCTCTGGTCGGGCCGCACCCCGCAGGCCGCCGTATCCGGTTCGATCGGCACACTCGCGGAGACCTGGGTCGACAATGCCCCGACGACGGGTTCAGGTCAGACCTTCGGTTCGCTCGCGGCGGTCACCGCCGGTGGTCGCAATGTCGTGGCCTCGATGACCGGCAGCACCGGGGTCCAGGTTACCTTCAATCCGAACTCCGACGGATCGTTTCGAGTCGTGGTCGGCGTGCCGACCTGGACCGGAGGCAATGCCGCCACCGCGGCATACACTCTTCTCGGTTCGGATGCGACAGCAACCTCGACCGCGCTGAGCGCCGCGCACATCGCGTGGTGGAACAGCTACTGGGCGGGCACGGGCTTGGTCAAGCTCTCATCTGCGGACGGCTCGGCGCAGTACCTCGAGAAGCTGCGCACGCTGTATTACTACTACGCGGCCGCTGAGCGCGGTGGCAGTTTCCCGGGGTCGCAAGCCGGTCTCGCCGACCTGTTCAACTATTCCCAGGACTCTGTGCAGTGGTATGCGGCGGCGTTCTGGTTCTGGAATCTACGAATGCAAGTCGCCGCGAACATCGGCGGGGGACAGGGTGCTCTGCTGAACGCGCCCGTGTTCAACCTCTATACGAGCAATCTCGCGAACCTCGTGTCGTGGACGGAGGCCAACATGGGTGGGTTGCCCGGCGTCTGCGTGCCAGAGACCATGCGCTTCAACGGCAACGGTTATCAGAGCGATAGCAATCCGGACCAGACCGCCTCCTGCGACGAAAACATTGCTCCGACTTGGAACGGGATGACCGTGACCACCGGCGCCGAGATCGGCCTGTGGATCTGGCGACAATACCAGGTGACGAAGGATACCACTTTCCTGACGACGAACTACCCGCTGATGCGCGATGCTGCCGAGTTCCTGCTCGCTTTCGCCAGCAAGAGGCCGGGCGGGTTGCTTCACACCGTCTCGAACGCTCATGAAGATCAGTGGACCGTGCAAGACCCGACCAATACGATCGCGGCGATGTCGGCATTGTTCGCCGCCACCATTTCTGCGGCGCATACGCTGGATACCGACTCGGCGCTGGTCGCTCGGCTGCAGACCGCCGCCAGCGAGTTGCCACAGTTTGCTCGCACGGATGCGGCCACCCACCAGCAACTGCTCACCTCGGCTAGCGACGACGCAAGCACGACGGTTCTCGGCGAGTCGTACCAGCCGTCGGCACCCGTTCACAACAGTGAGAACGACGACCTCGAGCCCGTATGGCCCTATAACCTGATCGGCGATAATTCCGCGCTCACCGCCATCGCCAAGCGCACGTACGCGGCTCGGGTTAACGGAACGCTCTCCAACGACTGGAGTTTCGATGCCGTCGACGCCGCCAGACTCGGCTTGGCCAGCGAGGCCGGAACCGACATGGTGGCTCTGACGGAGAACTACCAGGCATATTCGAACGGCCTTTCCGCATGGCAGGGAACCGCGCAGCAGAATCCGTACGTCGAGCAGTCGGCCAACGTTGCCCTCGCTGTGAACGAGTCCCTCGTGCAAGATTACGACGGACTGCTGCGCATTGCGCCAGCGCTGCCGTCAGGCTGGGATGTTGATGCGACTCTGCCCATCCAGAACAAGGATACGGTCTCGCTGCAGGTGCACGGGGGTGTCATCGGTACGGTGGCCATTACCGCGGGATCCAATGGTACGGTCAGCATCCGCAATCCGTGGCCGGGACAGTCGGTCAACGTGGTCGATGGGGGTAACGAGAGCACCGTGATCGTCGCCGCAACCACAGCCAGCCAGTTCGGGATACGGACGGTCGCCGGGCACTCTTACCTGGTTCAGCAGGTCGCGAATCCGGTCTCGGGCATGACCGTCGCGGAGCTCACCGACACGCCGGCTACCGCAGCGAGCCATCTTGGCAAAGCACAGATCGGGCTCGACCCGGCAGCAGGGCGAACCGGCCACATCACGGGACCTGGCGGTCTCTGTGCGGATGACGCCGGGGCGATCACGACGAACGGCAACCCGATTCTGCTCTGGCCGTGCGGTTCTCAAGTGAATCAAACCTGGGCGATCGCGAACAACGGGGAAATTCAGACCCTCGCCGGATGCATGACGGTCGGCACCGGAAATGCCGTTGAGTGGTCGGCCTGTACCGGAGCCACGAGCCAGAGCTGGACCCATAAGCCGAACGGCACGCTCGTCAACACGAGCGCCGGACTGTGTCTGACCGACCCGGGCTCTGGAGGTGCGGGCACCGATCTTACCGTCGCAACCTGTTCGGGCGCGACGACGCAGGCCTGGACACTGCCGACGGGACCCGTCGCCATCGTCGGCGACGGCGGCCTCTGCGCTGACGACTCCGGGGCGAAGACCACCAACGGCAACCCGATCGTTCTATGGACCTGTTCCGGAGCGGCGAACCAATCATGGACCATCGCGAACAACGGAGAAATTCAGGCCCTCGGCGGATGCATGACCGTGGAGAGCGCAAACGCCGTGCAGTGGGCGACTTGTACGGGAGCGACTACGCAAAGCTGGGCAAATCAGCCCAACGGCACCATCGTCAACACAGGCAGCGGCCTGTGCCTGGATGCCCCCGCAGCCGGGGGCGCTGGCACGAATCTCGTCGTCTACACCTGCTCCGGCGCCGCCAATCAATTGTGGAAGCGATAGAGCTTTAGCGCCCCAAATGCCGGCCAGCCTTCTGAACCGTGTGCAGATTGTCGACGCAGATGGACCGGAACTGAGCGCTGATGCGCACATCATCCGCGGCCCGGGACCAGAACTGAGCAGCCGCGGTTACGGCGTGTTGCCACGCTTCGCGCTCAGCGGGCAAGGGGAGCCGTGGGGTGAAGTTGACTGCTGGAATCTCGACGCCTCGCTGTGGGGCATAGAGCATGGGTAGCATGTCATATGCGGGGGCCAGTACGAGTGAGGACATTTCCGCGGAACCGCTCGGCCTGAACGATAGATTGCCATCGTGCATGTCGGTATTGCCGATCAGCTGACCGAAGTGCCACAACCGGTTGACGGCCTGAGCTGTGTCTCGATCGATGAGTCCACGGTCGAGAAGCTTTTCAGCCGCTTCGGTCCAAGGTCTTCCGGCGAGTCCAAACCAACCGTAGTTGAAAGCCGCCCAAGAGCACAGCGCCGAGCGGCCGCGGAGCCCATGGCGGTCAAAGCGGATCGCTTCGAAGAAGGTACGGTTTCCCGCTCGCACTATGCTCGTTTGTTCTGCGGTTAGTCCTGGCACAGTCGCGAGGGTTTGCGCCGCGAGATGTTCGCATACGAGAAGATCCGACCAGCGTTGCGTGCCTGCGGAGTTGTCGGACCCCGAGAACTTGACGAGAACATGAGTTGGTGTGCCATTCAACGTACGTAATGCGGTGAACTTTGGAAATTCGCCGGCGGCCGAGGAACCGATATTTCCGTCCCGCATCGCGCGCTGCGCGCGCTCAACGTACGCCTCGAGCACTTGTGTGTCCTCCAAGCATGCGGGGGGCTGCTGAATTTGATCCAACCATCGCCGAAAGGCGACCTCACCGACGATGAAGTTGCCGCTCTGGTCCGCTCCCAGCAATGAGATGGCATGCAGCGCATCATCATCGGACCACTGGCGAGGATCTTCGCCAAGTTGCAGCAGCTGTCCATGCACGCGCGCAAACTGCCGACCTAGAAAGCCATCGGGCCGCAGGTCCTGCAGAAAATAGGGCAGCCCGTCAAACCAGCCGTCTTGCATCGAGTCATCTAGAGGCCAAGCGAATTGGGCATTGAATTCGAAGACACTGCCATCCGGGTACGCGAGGTTTAGGCGCCCAACCTGCTCCGACCCACCCTGCTCATCGACTTGGAATACCGGCAGGGGATCTGCGCTGCCGCGCAGCCGACGGCGGGCGGCGTAGGCGGTGCGGCGTGCTCGCCCGATGGTTAGGACCTCCGGGCCCGCCGCACGCACCGCGCGCATGAGTGTCGCCCGGCTGACCTTCAAAGCTGCGAGCAACTCGGCTGCGGGTAGGTGCGGGCGTGAGCGAAGGGTCTGAATGAGGGTCTCAGAAAGAGGCATTATGAAACAATTATCTACATTGATTGTTGTTTTTAATCAATGCATTACGACGAAAAAAATACAATAAATGAAACGATTACCGAAACGATATTATCGATCGACTATCGTATCCCAACTCCCCACCCGGCAGCGGCAAATTGCCGTCATTTCCCGACTCAAGGTGTTGTCGAGGCTTCAACGTGATTCAGCTTGAATAAGACACCGCCACCATGAGCACCGCCATTGGCGGTCGTTCCATACAAATTGCCATCGCGGCCCTGAATCAACCCGTTCGGACCCGAGAAAGAGACGTTACTGGATCCGAAGGAATAGATGGCGGATTCATCGCCGCCCGGTGTCACCGAGAACGCCGTGCCCGCTTGGTCGGCGCCCCCGTATTCGGTCGTTCCGTATAGATTGCCATCCTTGCCTTTAATCAGAGCGGCGTAGGGGTAAGCGCCCGCAGGACCACCGCCGGTCCCGGAGGCGACAAAGGAGGCGAGCACGGTCTCCTTGCCCGCGAGTGTCCACTTGAACACCGTTCCGCCGGTCCCAGCACCGCCGTCATACGTCGTTCCGTAGAAATTGCCGTTCTTGCCTTCGAGCAAACTCGCGAACGGGCCCGACCCATCGGCCGTGCCGCCCCGGAATGAATACACGACTGATTCGTCACCTTCGGGTGTGATTCTGAAAATCGTCCCGAAACGGTTCGCACCACCGTTGACCGTGGTCCCATAGAAATCGCCATTGCTCGCTTGAATGAGCCCCGCGTAAGGCTCGATGCCATCGCCTTGAATGACGGCAAAGCTATGCAACACAGTCTCCGTACCAGTCAACGTGACCTTGAACACGGTGCCAACGCTACTAGCCGCGGCTCCGCCATATACGGTCGTACCATAGAGATTACCGTCGTTGCCTTGAGTGACGGCGGCGTACGGTTCTTCACCATCGCTGGGATACGCCCCAAACGAATAAAGCACGCTCTCTTTGCCTGATCGCGAAATTACGAACACCGTCCCAGCATCATGGGTGCCGCCGAGTTGCGTGGTACCGTAAAAGTTGCCATCGGCGCCTTCGATCAGTGCCGCTTGCGGCAAGGCTGCGTCAGTTCCAGAACCAAAACTGTGCAATATAGTTTCAGTCCCATCGGGCGTTACTTGGAACACCGTGCCCGCGTCGAATTTTCCGCCGTATGCGGTCGTGCCGTAAAAATTACCATCCGAACCCTGGATCACACCAGCGAATGGATAGCGTCCATTAGCCGCCGAAACGCCAAACGAATAAAGAATCGTGGCTGTCACGCGCGGCAAGATCGCGTAGTCAGCGGTCACGACGGCGCTCGGCGTGTCGTCCGGCGCGGAGGCAAACGCCTTGACGATGGTCGACTTCTCAATCTTAAAGGGGACGGTGTACTTCCGGGAATCCATGGTCGGCACTGTGCCGTCCGTAGTGTAGTAAATCACGGCACCCTTCGTTGCGTCGATGATCGATACTGAGAGTGCTTCGTGATATGAGCCCGCGGCCGGTGTTAGCTTCGGATTGGCCGTGGTTACGGCGAGCGTCGGTAATGCGAAAAAGCACGTTGAAACAGCGAAAGCTAATGTCGGCTTACATGGTCGCATAGTGGCCGTCACCTATTTGATTGATACGTCACGACGATATCACGTCCGAATTGCCTTGGTAGCGCGCGGTTCATTACCATGGTAATGTAAAGCTATGGCAATAGCCCATTCCAGGTTAACCGCGCAGGGTCAAATCTCCGTACCAGTCGAGGTTCGAAAGAAACTCGGCGTGGGGCCCGGTTCCGTCCTCGAATGGGAGGAGCGTGATGACCAAGTTTTGGTCCGCAGGGCGGGGCGGTACTCGTCGGAAGACGTGCACAAAGCACTTTTCCCGGAAATACCCAAAAAGAATCGACCGTCGGACGTGAAGAGAGCAATTCGAGAGTACATCCGCAAGCGGCATGCGCGCCGTTGACACGAACGTGTTGGTGCGCCTTGTCGTGCGCGACGATGCGAATCAAGTATCTGCAGCCGAAGAGTTCATTGCAGGCGGTGCATGGGTATCTCAGCTGGTTCTGGCCGAAACCATCTGGGTACTAGATGCGGTGCACGAGCGTTCTGCTGAGCAGATCGCTACCGCCATCGAAATGCTGCTCAATCACCACCAATTGTCCATACAGGACGCCGACGTGGTCAGTGCAGCTACGGAGAGTTTCAGAGACCGGCCTGCTTTGGGGTTTTCCGTCTGCCTCGTGCTGGAGATCGCCCGAAAAGCCGGGCATCTGCCACTGGGCACCTTCGATCGAGACCTCGCGAAACTCGATGGCGCGGAGCGTCTGCGACAGCAATAAGTGGGCCAGCGCACCGATAGTCGTTGGAAGCGGCGCCTATAGTGATTTTGGAGCTCATCAAGCATCGCAATATCGCAGATCGCCGGGCACAACACGTCATGCATTCAACACCTAAGAAAAATCGCGCAACCTTACATCTGCAGCCGGGTGTGTATGCTCTCTTGCATCGCACCGCCACTCGATTCGCAAAATCCCGGCCTATCACGAGGATATCCACGCGAGCCGCACGTGAGGACTCGCCAACACTAAAGACGAACTTCGGCATCTCCTAGGCGCTCAGCATGGCGTGCAAGAAATTGTGGGCACCCGTTCCCTGGATATTGGAGACCGCATTCGGTCTCGAGGTGGGACCCGGGATGCTGTTCGAGACCAGCATCGTCGTCGCGCTGTCTTTCTTCAATGCGGTCGTTGGTTTGATTCGGGACGGCCGCGCACGGAGCACGATCAAACGACGGAAGCGTAATCCAGCGCTCGGTGCTGAGGCGATTTCTCGGGAGCGATCGTGCCGCGTACAAAAATGACCGGCACGGGCGTGTCCGCCAAGACCTGAGCGGTGTCGCCGCCGATGCGCAGAAAGCCATGACGTGCATGCGTGCCCATGACGATGAGACTCGCCGGCCATTGTTTCGCCTGGGCCAGGATCACGTCCGCGGCGGGCCCGCTGACGGACTCGAACATCATGCACTCCGGCGTGAGACCCTGGTGGCGGGCGGCGATCTCCGCGCTGTTCAAAATATCCTTGCCCGTTTGGCAGAGCGACGCCATGACGCCG
>Ga0209611_10011183_pt1 | contig 13014 bp, 12 predicted proteins | sample S1TSphgellanicum_3_FD_187693 | JGI IMG/M metagenome (GOLD analysis project Ga0209611, IMG submission 187693) | Host-associated microbial communities from peat moss isolated from Minnesota, USA - S1T2_Fc - Sphagnum magellanicum MG (SPAdes) (version 2) | ecosystem: Host-associated > Plants > Peat... | reverse complement strand
TAGCTTGCCCCCCAAACCCTAAAACGCATGAACTGAGGAGAGAGCAAAGCAGATCTCGCTGAACTCGCAGCGCAAATCTGAGCTCAGTGTGCAGATTGTGTGCGCAGTTGCATTAGCTTTGTTGGGTTGGTTTTTTTTTTTCCTCCCTTCCTTTTATTGGGTTGGTGAGCAATGGCGGATACGTCCAATCCTCGGCCCATCGTGAACGCGGGGCTGTTGAAGAAGTACCTGGGACGCAGAGTTACCACCGTGATGAAGGTGTTGAGGTCCGATGGCGCGGATTTGGTGGGCCAGGCACCTGATGGTACCTCCGTCACTGTCCACAAGGCGCCCCTCAGCAGCAGCAGCGGCGGTGCTTTCTCCCAGTTCGTGGAGGTGGTCGGCATTGTCGAGGGCGAGAATTCCTTGAGAGCTGAAATCTGCACCAACTTCGGAGATTCTTTCGGTCAGTCAATACACTTTCCTCCCCTCTCCGGAATTTTTCTTTGCTTTGGTGTGCAGCTCTCGACTTTAGAGAGCCGGTTTTTGTCTGTATTGTTATCCATTTTTTGGGTGGTGGGTTTTTTGAAGGGTTTTGTAGTGGACTGATTTTTATTTTTTTTCGGAGCTCCAAGTACTCATTGAGGTTGTGGTGATTCTCTTGTGTTGATTCTTCTGTAGCTCTGTTAGATTTGGTAGATGGCGGAAGCTGAACTACATCATTCTTGAATGAGGAAAAGTTCTTGTTGGAGATCAAGCTTTGAAACGATCTGCCAACCAAAAACAAAACAAAACACAAAGACAGTGAAGAGAAAAAGAGAAAAAAATAGTACTCTTTGTTTACAACTTGAGTGCAATCACCACCCTCACTGAACCTTCCTTCCACGGGGAAAAATGTGTGTGAAGCAGCGAGGTTAAGAATTCTTGATCCGAACAACTTCAGGAAGCTAAGGAAACAGCAAAGATTTCAGAGAACGAAAAAAAAAAAAAAACTGGATGCAAAAAAAATGGAGCAGACATTTTTGCATGTCAAATCCATTAAAGCCTTTGCTTGAACTGAATAGAAGAAGAAGAGATACAGTTCTCAATGACACCTGATTTCTCAGACTCTCAGTTGAACATCTGATTGATCCCATGTGGTCTTTGGTTTTTGCAGATATGGCAACATATAACCAGTTGTGTCAGCTTGCAAACAGTGATAACAAAGACTGTTTCATATGACCCAATGCTCAAATTGGAGATTTCTCGACTCTCATGAGAGATATTCATGAGATCAATGCTCATTACAGCACTTTGAGAAGGCAGTCAGTATGAAGAAGACATTGTTTCCAATGAAATCTTCATAGGACAAATTTTGTCTCTTGCATTTTTGTATGCGATTTCAGATTGCTAATGTAGTAGAAGAGGCAGCAGCAGCAGCAAGTTGTGTGATGGATCTTCAAATGTTTTGTGGAGATTTCTCTGTCAAACTCATAGATATTTACGATGGGTAGCTCTCTCTACTGATGGGTTGAGGCAACAATCTTCAAGCTCTGCAACGGCTTGCTTACAATATGACAGATCTTTTCTTCATAGATCTCCATACATTTCCATCTCTCTCTCAATTTTATTTTGCTTCTTCATGAGATTGTTGTGTATGTGTTCCTGATCAGGATCATTGTCCTGATCTAAACTGTGCTTAGCGAAGGGGAGAAACATAGTGTGGATTGATGATCACAGAGAGACAAGATGTTTCCAGAAATAGGATTTGTTTTGTGTCCATACCTAGTGCAGATTCCTTAGTTTGATGGTTAATTTTCAAAGCTGTTGTAAAAGAAAGCATCTTGTCTGTCTGTTCACCAAGCGCAGTCCTTTGCTGCTTAATCCATAGAAGTCTCAGCTGCTGTAGAATCTGCTTTGAAACATTTGCACAAGTGCACAATCTGAGATCAGAGCAGAAGCATTTGCACTAGTGCATGATCTGAAATCTGTAACCGAAGGTTTCTCTCACATGGAAGAAATCCAGCTGCTGCTATGAAACATTGGCGCAATCTGCTACGAATCTGCTTTGAAAGAATACCTCCAAAGGCGGTGGATTTCTTGCTGGATCAGGCGAGTTTTCTCCTGCTGCTGCTCCCGCCACCTGATAGCAGGATCTGCGAATGCTTTAAGAAAACTGATACGCGGAGTTGCAGCCGCACTTGGAGGAAAGGAGGAGGAGAGAAGAAGAACAAAGAATGACGGCAACAAGATTCCAGATAAACGAGGTACGTCATCAAGAATGTCGTCTCGGCAAACTGTTTTCTCTTCATCTGAGAAGAACTCCACACGACTCCGTCGGAGAGAACTTTGTGTTCTTTGGTTGTCGTTGTTGTTCTTGAGCTTTTCTTTGCAGTTGTTGCGCTGATACTTCTTCATCAAGCTCTTGATTCTGTCTTCTTCTTGCAAAATCCAGGTTCTGTCAGGAGCGTTCATCAGCAGATGGCTTGCAAACCGTGGTTGTTTGTTTGTTTGCGTCTTCTCCGTCGTGGTGTGAAGCTTCTTCTTCCGCTGGACGCAAACAAAACGGACGCGCTTCATGAACTAGATCTTCTTGCACCGGCTTTGGCCTCCAAGAAGCAACAGAAATGACGCCAGAAAGCTCAGAGATTTTGCTTTTGCTGTAGTAGCAGCAGCGCAACAACAAAAAAAACCGATAGCGCGCCAGGCAGAGAAAGAGTTGAATCCCTCTCCTCTGTCAAAGCTTGGAGCGGGCTTCGAGGACGACGGTTTTGATGGAATTGTTAGCCTTGAATGCTTCAATTGTGTCGCCGCTGGATGCTTGCAGCTCCAGATCCGCGCGTGTAGCAGCATCGTCGTCGTGGCTACCACATGAGCTTGAGTGTTTCAGGTCGCCGCAGCAGCAGCCAGGAAGAGGAGGAAGAGGAGGAGGAGGAGTGCTGCTGAAGAATCTGAAATTCTTTCATCAACTCCAGTTTCGTGGAGGACGCCAGCGCCAGCAGCGAAGATTGAGGAGCAGGAGAATGATTGTCTGCTGTGAGGCAGCTCCAGATTTTGATGATGCTAAAAAGACGCAGAGTGCTCAGCTATATGGCCAGATAGAAAGGTACCACACATTCTTGCAAATCCCATGTTCATTAATGATTCCTAGAAAGAAAGAGCTTGAAGATTCCAGAAGAGCCTGATCGGTTTCTCTGGCTTCATGTTTTCCTGACAGGATTCAGAGAGAAACAGCATGAAATCTGACTTGCTTTAGAGCTCACAGTTGCAGCTGAGAGCTCTGCTGATTGAATCTGGAGTTTGACAGAAGTAGCAAACATAGAGATGAGTCATCAGAAATGGGAATGGGCACAGTTGTGCAATCTCAGCTGGTGATGAGATTTCACACAATTGTGCTTCTTGTTGTTGGACTCTGAGTATAATGGGAATTGGCAAGTTTTACCCCCATCTTCAATTTCTATTCAGTATTTTGCACAAGTGTGTGTGAAACTCATGAACCCTGTTTTCTCCATGTTGCTCCTCAAGATGCTGAAGTAAGAGATCTTGTGTATGGGATGTGGGGGAAAATTCTGTGGAATCATTGCTGACACAGCCAAGCAGACTCGAGGCAATTTTATGGATTCAGGGAGATGGCAAGAAATTCAGGTATGAATTCTAAGCAACTTCTACTTTTCAGAGATTTCTTGGATTCAGATCTCCAAGAAGAGGAGGATTTCATGAGTTACATACTCAGTACACAATCTATAACCTAATATCTGGATTTCCCAACTTGTGCACAGTTTGTGCATCTTACACCTCTTGTTAGTCTAGGGCTAGGTTTAGGTTGTGGGTGTGGATTAGGATTTCAGGAGCAGAATAGACTAGGCTTGATACTAATCTTAGAACATGTTTACAATTAGGGCTTGTTTTTGGGGTTGTTCATTGGAAATGATAAGAATGCTTGCACTGTCCTGATGGCTGCCTGTGTTCGACTTGGAGTAGGGTGCTTGGGACCCAGTAAACAAAATCCAGTGGCTATTGTCCACTTCATAGGGGGAGTTTTTGTGGGTGCCACTCCACAGCTAAGCTACCGTCTTTTTCTCAAGCGTCTTTGTGAGAGGTATGATTATTTTGGTTCCTTGGCTGCTCTAAATCTAAAACCCTCAAGTGAGGAGATTGACTAGTACATGGGACTCTTTATTATCTCTTCTATCCTGCAGTATTTTTTTGGTTCCTGACATATAATCTGCTTTTGTCTGCTGGCAGAGGTTTTATTGTCATTGCAACCCCATTTGCCAGTGGATTTGATCACCTTAGGATTGCTGATGAGACACAGTTCAAGTTTGATCGCTGCATATGATCACTTCATGATGATCTTGTCAACCAACACAGCACGTTTGGACCCTCTGTGAGTCTATCTTGTTTGACTCTGTCATGTCTTTCTTTGCTTCCTTTTGGGCAGACCCTTGAGCAGACTATTATTCAATTATTTGCACCCTCTGTCAGAAGCTGATGAAGTCAGCAGGGGAGTAATGGCAGCTGGTCACTGCCATTCACAATGAATGTGATGGTCTGATACTTTGTGACACTCAGAAGGTTATGACCCAACCTGGCTCCTCTTGTTGTGTTTATTTTGGCTTGACTGAAACTGGCACAATAGTTATCTTCTAAGTGTTAATTATGGAGTTTTCTTTGCAGTTGCACAGATATGTAGATACTGCTTCCCCTTGCAAGTGGGCTTTGTATGATCATGGAACTGGACTTCCTGGTTGGCGAGGCTCAATATTTTAGATGTATCCAAATGAAAGTAAATCTTGTTACTATTCAGAATGTTTCAATGCCCCTGCTTACCATCCAGGTATGATGACCTCTAAAGATACAATTTTGTGGCTATGGCTCTGGTGATCTGTTTTTCAAGGTTGATACACTCCCAATATTTGGAGTTGGCCACTCATTTGGTGCGCTTGCCCAGCTTCTGATAGGTGGGCACTACACCTCACTTCCAGATCTGTCTGGTTTTGGTTCTGATTTCCTCATAATATGATTGAGAAACATTCAATGTACAAAATGGGTAGCATACAATAGGGCATATATAATGTGGTCCTTGTAAATTGGTATGGCAGGAGCTAGGTATGCAGTGCAGCGAAAAGGGAATGTCCTTTTGTCCTTCAATAACAAGGTGCTAACACTCCCACTTTTGAAGTCATGTGCAATATTCTGATTAGGGTTTGAGGTGAAGGAAAGGTTTGCTCCTAGAAATAGGGTGACAGTGTTAAATTAGCAAAGTAGTTTGTCTGTTCTTAACCTCTGGCACATGTATGGTGGGACTGCAGTCAGCAACTGGTGCAATTCCACTTCTCTCACCAGTTTTGGGACCAGTTGCACAAAACTTTTCTCCAATTCTGGCTCAGCTTACAGCATCTCCAACACTTTGCTTAGGGGTAAATGCAACTACTTGTTGCCTTGCAGTTCTGTGGTGTATTTTTATGCAGTCTGTGCATTACTTTAGGAGTATTAGGCATTGCTGTACAACTTGTAAGCAGCTGGAGGGGATTGGTTTGTGAGCATAGTTTGTTGGATTTCAGGTATGATTCACATGAAGAATTCAGTCAGCTATTGGTTTGTATATGTGATCCATTTCAAGAGGTCACTGGGATTTTGGTCATGATGGTCAATTGCAGGCTGAGATAGCAATGCAGCAGTTAAAGCAGCTCTCAGTGTGAGTCCCCCTATAGTGAAGCAGGTGCTACCACTCATTGAACAGCTTCCTCCTCTCTACGTTGACCTTGCCAATGGGAAAGACCAATTTGTTCCTACTCCTGATGAGACTGATCGCCTGGTAAGCATGTCAAAGTCTTTAGATCTTGTCTGATGCAAATATATACCTATATCAGTTTTGGGAGCTCTTCATCTGTTACACAAATTGATTGGATTCTAACTCTGGTGGTTCCTACTATTTCGATGAATGCCTTTGTTCTCTGAATTCACCTAGCTCAAATGCCTTTTGTGTTCAGATAAAAACTTACTATGGAATTGGACAGAATTTGCTAATCAAATTCAAGGATGATCAAATTGATGAAACTCCTAGGCTGGCACAGGCCTTGAGTTCCAACTCTGCAGTGAGTGGGTTCCTTGACATGTCTGTGAGAGTTCTTCCTGGAGATCATGCTTGCCCACTACTACAGGTATGATTCTGACAGTGCCAATTATGTGCACAATATTTTACAGTTTTCTTGAGCTTATTGTTACATGGTGTCACCCTCAGTAGTTGCAAATAGCACCTAACATAATGATGATTGCAAATACTGTAGTGTGGTTTGTTAACCTTCAGCCTTCAATCTCTTAGTGCAGGAATCTCTGTAGATTTCATGTGATGAAGGCTAACATGTCTTTGGAGTCCTGAGCATTTAAGAAAACACCATAGCTTTCATGTCCACAGTCCTGCATTTACACTTTAATATTGTGGTGCAGGTGTTTCCAGTTGTCCCACCAAATATGGCTAGAACAATAAATCGAGGTTCAGAGCTCTTCTCAACAATGGCCGCGGGCACTCCCTTTGCAGAGATAGCCAAGGGATTGGGCTCAAATCCAACAGCACAGCAGCTTAGGGAAGAAGTAATTGAAAACATAGAAAGTTTGATAGATGAGATTGCAAGCTGGATGACTGCTTCAGCTTGAGAGATTCAAGGAATCATCATCATCAGGTGAAGCAATGCTGTTGCTCTTGTGTAGTAGGAAATTTTACTTCCCTTCTGAACTATAAAACTGAGGTCAGTGCTCACTAGATTGTGCATACAGGCTTTCATTCACATTCTGGTTTGATTTTGCAGATATGATGAGTTTTTCTCTGGTTTTACTTTGTTGAAAATCAATCTGCAGGTGATGAGATATGGCAGTGATTAACACAATTTCTTCAGAGTGGGCTTCATCTTTCTTGCACTGGGTTTTATGACTTTGTTTTCTTGGCAGAAAAATGAATCTTACTACTTTTTACTCATGTGTACATTGTGAAGACGTTCATTTCATCCTAGTGGGTTTACATGCATCCATGAAAACTTTTGTTCCAAATCTTTTTTAGATTGCGGTCAGAATGTGAAACTAACAGCAATGCCCATAGTTAGATTGATTATGCAGGATAATTGCATATTGTGCATCTCTGGACTTGGTTTTGTCTTCTTGCAAGTAAATATTGTTGGGTGCATTAGATGACTATAGCTTTTTTTTAAAAATCTTTAGTGTGACACCTGGTTTAGATTACTAGGTTTACATTACTGAAAGATCCTTGAACATGCATATGACTAGTTGTTGTTCAAACAATTCCTTTATTCTGTCTTCTGGTCTTGTTTTTTCTTTTCTTTTTTTGAGGTGGGGGTTTCCTCTGTTTTCATGGTTGCTGACGGTTGCTGGTTTTTGGTCAGATCTGAAATATCCATTACCTTATTGCAGCATCATCTTTCAATCCTTTCCAGGTACTTCTCAATCCTTCTCAGTACTTACATAGATGTTTCAATTACTAAGTTGCTTGATATGGTTTTGGGAGAAAGTAGTTGTAAGGAAAGGAGAAAAAATAAGAGGCTAGTGAAAGTAGACAAAAGACTGATTAATGAAGGAAAACAGATTAGGGTTTATGACAGAAAAATCATAATTTGTATGGTCCTGTCAAGGTCTCTTCAAAATTTAGAGGTTTTTAAGTAGGAGAAGGGCCTATCTCTCAAAACTTCCAAAATATTTGATACATTCAACTTGGCCTTGCGAGTGGGACACACCTGAATCTTGAAAGTTGATCAAGATATGCCTTTTTCCTATATCACAATGACTTTGCACAAGGAGTAGTACTAGAAGTGTGCTAATGAGGTCAAATGTAAATACTCAATTGCACAAATGAAACAACATTTTCTTCTTACATATCATGTAGAGTAGATTTCATATGAACACATATATGAAGCATGGATTGCATGAGAGCTACTTCACTAATGAGCAATAAGCACATAATCTTAAAACCTTCATTGATCCAAATCTTTCATTTCCAAATCTTTTGTTGAGAAGACAACAAAGTAAGTGGAGAGGTCAAAGGGAGAGAAAGGTGAGACCTTAGGTGAACTAGTTGCTAATTCATTTGTTCCTCCTCTCCCAAAAATGAACCAACGAGAAATCAAGTTCCTCCCCCCCTCATCCTTCCTCACTACCTACTACATTGTCTCCTCAAAGTGTGCCTCTTCACTACCTACTACAATGTCTTGTTGGCTATTAGGAGTTCTTTCTTCTAATTGTGTTCACCCCAAATGTGATGTAAATTGTTTAGTTCCACAAGATTGTAGTAAGATATCCTCTTGAGATTTATGATCCAACATCTATGGATGTTAGTGACATTACTTTTAATCATGGCTTCTAGAATTCATTACAAGTTAAGTTTTGTACATGTATATTTCCACCATTGTGTTGGCAAATGACTTTCATTAAAGTGCATTATTCTATGTGAACAATCTTATTCAATGTCTATTTAAGCACTATTTGCACCAACATCCTTGTTGGTATATGTTAACATTATTCGTGTTTTGGTTTTAGAATACTAACAAATATTTTGCATGATAGTGATGTACCTTGAATAGGTTAGATGGAGCATTTTTCAATTTTGTGCTTGAAGTGGGGATTCACAAGATTCTTGTGTTAGAAATTTGTGCTCACCATTTGCTTAGTTTGTTCATAGTCATGTGTGTCTACTTGATAATGAAAGATCACATGTTTGTAGTTCAACTTGATGTTATTCAAGTTACTTAAGTTCCCTTTGGTATGAGTTAAGCATTGATGCTTCAAACAAATAAGTGCATACGTAGATATCATCTTCAAAAAGATTAGAAAAGGAGGTGAGTAGCTAACATGCTAACATGTGAATGTTTTGCATACGTATGTCAACGTGCTACCTCTTGTGATACTTATCCTTTTTTATTTGGCAATCCTTGTGTGAGTAGTGTATAAGCAAACCAACTATTAAAATTTTTAACTTGGTAATTTCTTTCGTAGAATAAAATTTGAAAAAATTCAGATTTTGGAAGGATGAACAAAAAAAATCCAAAAGAAAAAAGGAGTTCAGTTAGGGTTACATTTTGAGTTTAAAAAAAAAAGCTTAGTTGAGCATAACACTAAATGACAAGCATGGTGTGTTATGTTAGACCATTGCCATGTGAACAATAAGGTTTTTTTCTTTTTTATGTAATAAGAATCAATGTGGTGAAGTTGTTTTTGCATGTGTCAACATCTTTACAAAGTTTATCTTCTAGTGTGATGGAGTGTGTGAGACAAGGAGGTAAATGTAAGATGCAATGGTGAAAGGAAAAATTTAATTTTATAATTTTTCTTTATGTGTTTTTTTTTGTGGTGTTCATTGTTGATGTGCTTTCTTTTGCTTTCATTGTGCTTTCAAGAAAAGTTATTATGTTTTGTTTTAATTACTACATATGTTGATAACATTTATTTTGAAAAATTAATGGTGAAATGTGTGTGTGCTCAAGATGTAATTCGTTCAGGAAAGGATAATAGTGTTGAAGGATGATTAAGTTCACAAAAATGTGGAGCAAATTGAAAAAAACATGAATTAAAAATTTGTGCATTAGTTGAATTGTTTCATGATGAAATCATTTTGAATGGTTAGGTGTGTTTGTTGTAAGGCATCGTGAAAATGTGTCAAATTAAATTGGTGACATTGTGATATGAAGAATATCTACAATAGAATAATAAATTATTATGTATATGTTTTTAGACAAATTCAAAAACTATATAAAAAGATTTTCATAAAAAACATTATGGGTTTGTAAACAAGGTTTAAGTGTTGTGTGAAGGTTTATATGTGTGATTGCAATGATGTGGCACTATTGTGAAAATTGAGAACAAACATTGATCACCACAAGTAAGTTGTGAATTGTAAACATTGTTAGAAATCACATAAATGATAGGGTTTATGTGATTTCTACTTAAAGTGATTGATTTTTTGAATTTTTACAACATAATTTAAAATAAACTTTGTGTGTATCCAGATGAATGTTTAAACCCATGTGACAAAGCTCATGTGTGACTCATAAATAAAAAGTTGTTGCAATTGTCAGTTATATGTATGTGTTTTCATTGGTATTTGTTTGTTAAGAAATCAAAGGGTATAAATTTTTCACCACAATTGAAACAAAAACAACAAAAGCAATAAGGTAATACCAATATGTGTATGTAATTATAAGGCATAACAAGGTAACTTTCATGTAACTTTTTGGAATGTTGATGATGGAACATGCCATCACAATGATGTATCAACATTATTTGGACATGTAAACTTATTAGTTTTGAATGATGTTACTAAATTTTAAGGTTTTTAAATTTAAAAAATGAGGTTGAAGTTAAAAACAAAAAACAATAACATGAAAGGGCTTGCATAAAGGAAAATAATACTTAAATTATGGGGCATCTCAAAGGTTGTTTTGGGAAAAAATCTTGTTTCAATGTTGTTTTCATTGTTTTTTGCATTGTCCTTGGTGTCCCTTCCACTTGCATCATCATTCTCATTAAAAAAAATTCTTAAATTTGCTTGTTACTTCTCATATCATCCCAGTCATTATTCGTTGCCTCTTCCAACATGACATTGCCCAAAAAAAAATTATATTTTACTTTCTTTTGGGGTAATGGATCGGCCAATTGCCTTCCCATTTTTTTCTTAGGAGATGTTAAATACCTCTTAATGAGTTATGTTTGGAACATACATGGTTTTAAGGTGTAGCAAACTATAAAGACATCAAACTACATGGTTTTGTGCATTGTGTAACTCATGTCCTCCACCATTTGAAGGACAAAAGAAATTTGAATGTTTTGTTGTTCCTTGGGAGTTTAAGCAAATGGTAAAAGGGGAGCAAAATTTAATATTTACCACCAACTTGTTTCTTAGCGTTTTGAACAACAATATCTTTTATCATATTTATTTTATTTTCTTGCATATTATTAATCAAACCTTGTATAGGACCAAACATTCTATGGATGCTTGGACAAAGCTTGTTAAAGGGGCATTTTGTATATAACATTTTTCATCTTGCTATTTTAAACTATTTGCTTTGTTTTTATTTTCTAGTATCTTTTTTCAAATCATCCCATTCGTTTGGTCACCCTCGTTACAATTTTCAACATGTTCTTTGTGGATTCATTGGTTGTATTATTGTCATTTTTATTAATTGAAAAAATTGTATGTTGTTTTCAACACAATTTCTTTGAATAACATGTCACTATGTTTATTATTCCCATTGCTTTGCCATTCATCTGATCATTCTTCTCACCATTTATATCATTTTTTTGGCTTCTTGATTTCCCCATCATCTTACTTATCATCTTCACCATTTTGCATTTTGTTCTTATTGTTCCATCATTTTCCTCATTGTTTATTCTACTATCACCATTGCCATATTTGTTAGTCCCATCACCTCCCCACCTTTTTTTAACACTCCTTGTGAAAGACCTTAAAGACCCCCTAATGAGCTTTATTCAAGGTGATAATCAATGTTTTACATAAATCTATTTCAAGGTTTGATTAATGTTTTTTTTTTAATTTTAATTTAAAAATTATTATGATTATTTAAAAATTCAAATCACAATCACAATCATACTATTGTAAATGGTTGGAAATAAATTATTAGTTGGTATTAAGTTCTATTGGAGTTAGGTTTAAACTCAACAAGGAAAAACAAAACAAACAAATTAGTTTTGCCTTTAGTTGAACAATTGTTGATGGTGGAACACACAAATCATGTAATGTTTAGAACTATACGAGGTGACATAGATATGTTAAGATAGAACTTGTTAAGCGATATTTAACATCCTCCAATGTTACCATTCCTTTTGTCATCACTTGGACTAACTTGGGATGTCCTTGTGATCTCATGTTGGCAATTGTGCTTCAAATACACCTTGTCTATGTTTTGAATGTGGATATTTATCTATATTGTTGATTGCATATTGAGACAAAATAAATGGTTATGTAAATGACCTAAATGACCTTCCAATTCAATTGTTGATTTCACAACCAAATATAATATATATCAATATGAAAGATTATAAATAAAATCATTGAAGTTCTTGAAGATGTTTTGATATTTGTTACCCCTTTTATTACGATATGAAGATTTTTGGCCATTTAGATCCAAAAAACTATCAATATTTTTTTTCCTATTTTGATTTGTATTTGGTCATTCATTTTAATAATGTTGGTTTCATTGTTTTGAAATATTTGTCAATTTTTTTTGTAAGTATGATCACATTATTCATGAAATAAGAAATGTGGTCATGTAAATAATCCTTTTTGCTAAGATTAATGGTGATCACCTTTGACATTTGAGGAAGCATTAGTTGAAGAATAAAACATTATCAATAAATTTGATGTGAATATTTAGCTTTATTTATATAAAAAAGATTTTTATCATAGGTTGGGTTTTGTTTATTTCTTCATGCTTTGAAATATTTTATGTTGTTTGCAAATCTCAGATGTCATTGTTTTGCTTGAACAATGGTTAGACTCTAGAGATAATTTTCTCAACAAAGAAATTGCATTAGTATTTTATTTTTTATGACATTTTAAAGAAGTGAACTATCAATTTAAAAATACCAAATTTCTATAATTTGAAAGAAAAAGAAAAAGAAATTAAGTTGATAAGTCTAAACATAGTTAAGAAAAGAAATGACAAATAACAATGTCTGACAACACAAATAAAATTGCCACTAAAGTATTGGTTTTTCTTACTTATTATAACTTCATTACATGCTTGGAGTTCAATTGAAGATTTTTAATGGTGATTTGATAACACTTATTCAAAAAAAATATTGGAATTGAAGTAGCAATTCTTTTGGGTGAAGTTGATGAAAAACACATTAAATTCATTAGCTAATAGGGAATCTTAGGGTTTTCTTTTGAGTTATGTGATATTGAATATTTAGCAAGCTTTTTCCCAAACAAAAAGAAGAACAAGAAGCAAAATTAATCGAACTTAAACTAGAAAAAACTCCCAAAAAAACCAAAAAATTGTCCCCAAAAAAAAAAAAAAAAAAAAAAAAAAA
>Ga0209611_10011182_pt1 | contig 13016 bp, 10 predicted proteins | sample S1TSphgellanicum_3_FD_187693 | JGI IMG/M metagenome (GOLD analysis project Ga0209611, IMG submission 187693) | Host-associated microbial communities from peat moss isolated from Minnesota, USA - S1T2_Fc - Sphagnum magellanicum MG (SPAdes) (version 2) | ecosystem: Host-associated > Plants > Peat... | reverse complement strand
CCGAGTTCTCGCTGACCATTCCGTATATCGCAACCGCGAACGCGCAAAACAATGTGCTCGCGGCCGCATCACCGACCGGCCAGATCAACGCCGTCGTCGGCGCCAGCCAATCGGTCAGCGTGAATTTCACCACCGACGATGGCAATGCAGCCACGGGCTTCTTGCTGACCACCGACCCGACCGCATTGCCGGTGGGATGGAGCAGCACGGTCACGAGTCTTACCTGCGACGTCGTCAGCACCGGCAACGGCTGCCAGCTGCCTTTGACGTATGCACCGTCAGCGGCCGGCAGCGGAACGCTCACTCTCGGTTACAGCTATACCGACAATGCCGGCATGCCCGGCATCGGATCGATCAATATCCCCTACTCCAGCACCTCCAACGACAACGTCGCCGCCGTGGCGTCGCCGTCGGGCCAGATCAACGCGATCGAGATGACCGGCGGACAGCCGGTGGCGGTCGAGTTCACCACCGACGACGGAAGGGCGGCCTCAAACTTATTTGTGACCTCCGATTTGAAGACTCTGCCCGCCGGGTGGACCAGCGCCAAGGCCACTTTCTCCTGCGGCAGCGTGAGCACCGGCAACGGCTGTCTGCTGCCGCTGACTTACGCGCCGACCGCCCTGACCAGCGGTACGTTCACGCTCACGTATGTGTATGACGACGACAGCGGCGCGCCGAAGGGCGGGCTGTTGAATGTCACGTACGCCGCAACGACCAATGACAATGTGACGTACACGCCGTCACCGATGGGCCAGATCACTGCGATCGCGACCGAAACCAGTCAAACGGTGACAGTCACGTTCACCACCGATGATGGCCGCCAAGCGACGGAATTGCAGTTGGCGCCGAGCAGCCTGGCATCGCTGCCGGCAAGCTGGAGCAGCACCGGCAGCGGGTGTCCTGCTGTCGCGAGTGGCACTGAGTGTCAACTGCAGCTGACCTACACGCCAACTGTCGTGGAGAGCGGGACCATCAACTTGAACTACTCGTACCTGAACAATGACAACTTGCTGAACAAAACCGGCACCGTCAGCATCCCGTACCGATCCACCGCGGACGATTCCTTGGTCGCAACTGCGAATCCGAGCCCGGTCAATGCGGTCACGGGTGTCCCCACCACCGTCACCGTAACCTTCACGACGAATGACGGCTATCCAGGGAGCAATCTGTCCGTGGACCTGACCGGCCTCTCCGGTGGCTGGGCCAGCGCATCGGCGCCGACTTTTAGCTGCTCCAGTGTCAGCGGTGGCACGCCTTGTCTGCTGACTCTCACCTACACGCCGACGGCCGCCACCGCGGGGACGCAGACGCTTGGCCTCCCGTTCACCTTCACGAACGATTCCTTAGTCGTCCAGACGGGAACGGCTGCGGTGCTGTACACGGCTACCGCGCCCGGTCCCTGAGCGATAATCTCACCCCATCACGGCGCTCGCGCCGACAGACGGACGGCTTGATCCTCGGTGATGTTTACATCCGCGAAAGACCCCGCGCGGGCTTAGGAGTTCTCAAGTGCCACTCGTCTCGCGATACAACCGCGTACTCGTATTCCTGATCGGCGTCACTGCGATTGGCAGCGGCGCAATGGCCCCGGCGGCGCGTGCGGCGGACGCTGCAGTGCCGGACGCGCACACCGACAAACCCGTGCACGTAGCGCACCTCGACTCCGCACACCTCGACCGCTCCGGCCGCAAGCGCGTGGGCAAGGCATCGTTCTACTCGAAAAAATTTGCCGGCAAGAAGATGGCCGATGGCACGCCGATGCAGCCCCAGGGTAACAACGCGGCGAGCAAAACGCTGCCGCTCGGCACCACCGCCAAGGTGACCAACCTCGAAACGGGCCAATCCGCGGTCGTCACCATTCGCGACCGGGGACCCTATGTCAAGGACCGCATCGTGGACCTGTCACCGGCCACCGCGCAAAAGATCGGAATCGATCACAAGGAAGGCGTGGCCGAAGTCGCCGTGACGCCGATCGACGTGCCGCAGAACCCACCGCGTTGAAGCCGACCGCCGCAGCGCCGCTCAGCGCGGCCGCGCCTGCGCAAAACTGATGACTTCGCCGGCAATCATGTCGAGCATCTGCGCGACCCGCGGCGCCAAACAGGTGCCGTCGTCATCGAACACTTTTTCCGCCGTGTTGATCGCGGCGCCGAGCGGCGTCGGCCAGCCGCGCAGCGCGTGCACGATGTCGCGCAGCGCACCCAAGGTATTCACCGCTCCCGGCCATCCACCCGCGGTTGCGATGCAGCCGACTGCGCGCCCGCTGAAGTAGGGCCGCGGATCCGCGCGTAAATCTTCCGCATAGTCCAATGCGTTCTTGATCAACCCGGAAATGCTGCCGTGATAACCCGGCGACCCCAAGACGATGCCGTCAGCCTGTGCGAGCTCGGCCACCAGCGCGCGGGCCGCCTCGCTCCGTTCCGGATTGTCGGGCTGATACAGCGGCAGTTGCAGCGCAAGGCCGCTGATGAGCTTGGTTCGCGCGCCGGCGAGCTCGGCGGCCTTGAGCACATGCCGCATGGCTTTTTCGGTCGAGGAATTGGGCCGAATCGTGCCGCCCACGGCAATGATGTACGGGGTGCTCATGGCGCTCAATGCTACACGGTATCCGGACCCGCGATCAGTGAGCTGCGTCCGCTGCCCGGCCACCGAAGGGCGGTTTGGCAAGCCAGACGAAGGGTATCAGCAGCAGATACATCCAGCCCAAGACGTGAAATACGTCGTTGACGCCGAGCGTCATCGCCTGGGTGTTGATGACGTGGTCCACATAATCATAGGCACCCGTGCCGGTGATCCCATTGGTGGTGAGCTGCGCCTGATAGTCGGTCCACGCGCCGGCCGAATTGCGGATGTGCTCGGTCAGCACCGCGTGATGGTAGTCGGTGCGCCGGTTCCACACGAATACGGTCAGTGCGGTGGCGATGCTGCCCGACATGGTGCGCACGAAATTATTCAGGCCCGAGGCCGAGGCCAGCTCGCTCGGCGGCACGCCGGACAACATGATCGCGTTCAGCGGCAGGAAAAAGAACGCGAGTCCCAGGCCCTGCAGAAACCGCGGTGTGGCGAATTGACCGAACGAGGCGGTGTCGTTCAGGGTCGCGGTCCAAAAGATCGCAAGGCCGAAGACGCAAAACGCGAAACTCGCGGCGAGGCGCAAGTTGAGCCGGTTCATGTTGCGGCCCACGATGGGCGCGCACACGAGCGCCAACAGGCCGATCGGCGCGACCGCGAGACCCGCCCAGGTCGCGGTGTAGCCCACCGTCGTTTGCAGCCACAGGGGGAAGATGATGTTGACGCCGGAGAGCGCAAAATACGCCACACCGATGACGCAGGTGGCGACGCGGAAATTGCGCCGACGGAAGATGTGCAGATCGAGCACCGGGTGCTTGTCGGTGAGCTCCCATGGGATCAGAAACGCAACGCTCACGAACGAGACCACCGCGGCCGCGATGATGGTGGGCGAATTGAACCAGTCTTTCTCGTTGCCGTTGTCGAGCATGAACTGCAGGCTGCCCACGCCGATGACGAGCAGCGTGAGCCCGACGGCATCGATCGGCAATTTCACCTTCTTCGATTCACGATGACGCAGGATCGACCAGCTCGCCACCGCCGCGAACGCCCCCACCGGAATATTGATGTAGAACAACCAGGGCCAGGACAAATTATCCGTGATCCAACCGCCGATGATCGGTCCGAAGATGGGCGCGATGATGATCACCATCGCCCAGAGTGCGATCGCCATGCCGCGCCGCTCGATCGGGTAATTGCGGAGCAGGATCGCCTGGGCCACCGACTGCATCGGACCTGACACCAACCCTTGGATCAGGCGTGCCCCGACCAGCATCGGCAGGCTGGTCGCAAGCCCGCAGACGGCCGAGAAAACCATGAACAAGATGATCGAGGTGACGAAGGTTCTCACTTCGCCGAAGCGCCGGCCGATCCATCCCGTCAGCGGCTGCATGATGGCCGCCGTGAGCATGTAGGAGCTGACCGTCCAGGTGCCTTCCGAGGTACTGACGCCGAGACTGCCCGAGATCGCCGGTACGGAGACATTGACGATGGTCATGTCCAGGATCTCCATGAACCCGGCGGTCGCGATCGCCGCGGTCAGGAACAGGAGTTGGGCGCCGCGCAGCGGCGGGTACTCGTAGGTCTGCGCGGGCTCCGCCAAGCGAGGACCTGGTCGATCTACCGTGCGGCGCCGAGATTGGCGCGCACGACGGCATCCGCTTCGGCATTGGCTTTGTCGAGATCCTGGGTATAGACCTGCGTATCGCCGACGCTCCGGTCGGACACATCCGCCGCGAGCACCGGGCCCTCGCGCGAAGTGGTATCGACCGTCACCGTCGCCGACAAGCCGACGCGCAGCGGCGACTTGACCAGATCAGCGTCATCGATTTGGATGCGCACCGGCACGCGCTGTACGACCTTGATCCAATTGCCGGATGCGTTTTGCGCGGGCAGCAGCGAGAACGCCGCGCCGGTGCCGGCCGACATGCCTTCGACGTGACCGTGGAAAATATACCCGCCGCCGTACAGATCGCTGCGTACCTCGGCAGGCTGGCCGATGCGCAGATGGCGCAGCTGCACCTCTTTGAAATTCGCATCGACCCACAGGGAGTTGAGCGGAATCACGGTCATCAGCGCCTGCCCCGCCGTGATGTGCTGGCCCAATTGCACGCTGCGCTCGGCCACATAGCCGGTCACGGGCGCGACCACCGCATTGCGCTCCGCGGCGATCCACGCATCGCGATACGCGGCTTTCGCCTGCAGCACCGACGGGTTGTCCTCGACCTGGGTGCCGTCGACCAGCGCGTGCGCGGAAGTCGCCTGGCGCGCCGCTTGCGTGAGCGCGGCTTTCGCCAACGCCACGCTCTCTTCGGCATGCCGCACCTCTTCCGCGGCGATGGCATGTTCGGCGAGCAGCGGCTGACGTTTCGCAAGATCGGCCTCGGCGCGGGCCAGTTCGAGCTTGCGCGTATCGATCATCGAGTCGTACTCATCGGCGGTCGATTTCTGCTGGCGCACCTGGCGCACGGTTTGCGCCAGTGCGCTCGAGGTGCGGTCGAGGCTGGTCTGCGCATCGATCGGATCGAGCCGCACCAGCACCTGGCCCGCCTTGACGAGTTGCGTGTCATCCGCCAGTACGGCGACCACCGTGCCCGACACCTGCGCCGAGATCACCACTTTGTTGCCGTTCACATAGGCATCGTCGGTGCGCTCGCGCTTCGACAGGATCAATACCCAGTACGCCGTCCACAGTGCAGCGAGCACGATGAAGATCAGCGCGATGCTGAGGAGTATCTTGGTCCGCTTGCCGTTGCCGGCTGCGGCGGGTTCTAGGGTTGCGTTCATGGTGTCGTCGTCGTGTTTGAATTGGCCAATGTCTGCGGGCTCTCGTAGCCGCCGCCCAAGGCGCGCTGCAACGCGATGTCCGCGGACAGAGCGGCCGAGTCGAGCTGCAACAGGGCATCGCGTTGTTCGATCAGCGTCTCGCTTGCGGACAGTTCAGTTCTCGAGTCGAGGATTCCCTGCCTCACCCGCGCCGCGGCGCTGCCCTGCAATTGCAGCGCCGAGTCGACCTGAATCGCGCGCTGCGCTTTCTCAGCCGCAATCTGTGCCCGGGTCGCGGCCTGCAGCGCCACGTCGCGCGCGGCGTTGACCAGGGTGTCCTGATAGCTCGCCACCGCCGAGTCGATCGCCGACTGCTCGGCGCCGTAGCGAGCCTTCAATCGGCCGGCATCGAAGATCGGCAGGTGCACGGCCGCGGCCGCCTGCGGCACCCGGCTGCCGTACTTCACCAGCGTGCCGAGATCGATGCTCTGCACACCGATCAAGGCATTGATGGAGACGTCCGGATAAAAGTCCGCGCGCGCGGACTCCAGATTCTTCTCCGCCGCCTCGACGCGCCAGCGGCTCGCCGTGAGATCCGCGCGGCGCGCGATCAGATCGATCTTCACGTCGTCGGGCAGGTTGGCGGACACCGCGGGCAGCGCTTTCGGCGACAGCGGCGGCAACTCCGACGGCGCGCGTCCGACCAACGCCGCGAGCGCCACCACGCGCAGTTTCGCCGAGCCTTCGAGCGCCGCGATCTGCTCGCGGGCCGACGCCAACGCGAGGTCGGCGCGATTGAGGTCATCCGCCGGATCGAGGTCTGCTTTGATGCGGTCGGCGGCGATCGCGCCTTCTTGCTGCACGACGCGTTCGCGCTCCCGCGCGAGCCCCAATCGGCTCTGATCCGCCTGCCAGCCGAAATAAGTGTCCGCCACCGAACTCGCCAACATCAAGGCGGCGGCGCTGCGGTCGGCCTGCGCCGCGTGCGCCTCGTCCATCGCGGCTTGCACCGCGTCGCGCTGCTTGCCCCACCAGTCGAAGGTGTAACTCGCCTGCAGGCCCAAGTCACTCTGGTCATACCAGTGAAAACCCAACAGTTGCGGCGGGAACAACCCGTTGTCGCTCAGGCGCTGCCGGTCGATATCGGCGATCGCATTGACCTGCGCGCCGGAGGCGGCGCCCGCGATCCGCACCGACTGGCGCGCCGAGTCGAAACGGGCGTGCGCGGTGGCGAGCGTCGGTGAAGAGGCGACCGCAAGCTCGATCAATTGATCGAGCGTCGGGTCTTGGTAGCGCTTCCACCAGTCCTTCGCCGGCCAGTCGCCGCCGCCGGCCGCCTCCAAGCCGTCGAGCGGCGCGGCACTCGGCAATTCCACCGGCTTTTGCTTCGCTGGAAAACCGGCGCAACCCGCCGCGGCCCAACCGGCGCAGGCGAGCGCGATCAAGGTCGCCGCCGCCGGCCGGCGCTGATTGACGGTGCCCCGGCCGCTCATGGAACTACGTGCCTGGGGGCCTCTTCCAGCGTCCCGTGCAGTCGCTTCAGTTGAGCGATCAATTGCTGCAGCTCGCCGTCCGAGATCGGCGCCATGAGGCTGCGCACCGGTCCCCACAGCTGCGGCAACAGCCGGCGCACCAACTCCTCGCCCTGCGGCGTGATCCGCAGCACCATGCGCCGGCGATCCTGCGCGCTCAACACCCGGGTGATCAGATTGCGGCTCACCAGCGCATCGCTGATGCGCGACATGTTCGCCGGGCTTTGCGCGACGCGCGGGCACAGATCCCCGGGATGCGCCGTCCCGTCAGGTTGCGAAAACAGTGTGCTCAGCACCCGAAATTCCGCCTCGGCGAGACCGAAGGGCCGGATTTGGTGTTCGAGCATGGCGGTGATCTCGCGCCCGATTTGAGTCAGCAGTCGGCACAACAGAACCTGGGAATATGGCAAATCCGGCATGCGGACGCTCAGGTTCCGCAGATTCGCTTCCAACAGATCCAATGGGGTTTCAGTGCCGCCCATCAGGAGTGCAATTTCATTTGCATACTAACTATTCTACGCGATATATTTTTCCAAATGAATATCTACTTTGAAAATAGTTCCTTCCATTGAAGCCGTCACAGTTCGCGTCGAGCCATGGGTGAACCGCAACCGCTGACGGGTGCCGCCAAGCTATTCGGCACCCTGTCCCTCGCACTCGCGACCTTCATGAACGTGCTCGACACGTCGATCGCGAACGTTTCGTTGCCCTCGATCGGCGGCGACCTCGGCGTATCGACCACCCAGGTCACGTGGGTGATCACGTCCTTTGGGGTCGCCAATGCGATCTCGGTGCCCTTGACCGGCTGGCTGAGTCAGCGCTTCGGCGCCGTGCGGCTGTTCACGTCTTCAATCGTGTTGTTCACCATCGCCTCGCTGTTGTGCGGACTCGCGGGCTCGCTGCAGGAGTTGATCCTCTTTAGGGTCATTCAAGGCGCGGTCGCGGGTCCGATGATCCCGTTGTCGCAGGCGCTGTTGTTGTCGAGTTATCCGAAGTCGAAGGCCGGGACGGCGCTCGCCATCTGGGCGATGACGACGCTGGTCGCGCCGGTGATGGGGCCTCTGCTCGGCGGGTGGATCACCGACAATATTTCCTGGCCGTGGATTTTCTACATCAACATTCCGGTCGGCGCGTTCGCCGCGGTGGTGACGTTCGGCATCTACCGCAAGCGCGAAACGCCGCGCCGCAGTTTGCCGATCGACCGGGTCGGGCTCGGCCTGCTGGTCCTGTGGGTGGGTGCGCTGCAGATCATGCTCGACAAGGGCGAGGAACTCGACTGGTTCCAATCCTCCACCATCATCGGATTGGCGGTGACGGCGGTCATCATGTTCTGTCTGTTCATCACCTGGGAGCTGGTCGAGAATCCATATCCGGTGGTGGACCTGCGGCTCTTCAAGCGCCGCAATTTCTGGACGGGGACTCTCGCGCTCTCGTTGGGCTACGGCGTGTTCTTCGGCAACGTCGTCATCCTGCCGCTGTGGCTGCAGCAGTACATGGGCTACACGGCGACCGACGCCGGACTGCTCACCGCGCCGGTGGGCATTCTGGCGTTGATCCTCTCGCCGTTCGTCGGGCGCCGGGTCGGCCGGAGCGATCCGCGGGTGCTCGGCACGATCGCCTTCGTGATCTTCGCGATCTCGCTGTACATGCGCACGCGCTACAACACGCAGGCGAATTTCGGGTTCATGGTGATGCCCATCATCGTGCAGGGCGCGGCGATGGCCTTCTTCTTCGTGCCGCTCGTGAGCTTGGTGCTCTCGGGGCTGACACCCGATCGCGTGCCCGCGGCGTCGGGGTTGTCGAATTTCGCGCGCATCCTGTCGGGAAGTTTCGGCACGTCGCTCGCGACGACGATGTGGGACCATCGGGCAATCCTGCATCATGCACAGCTCACCGAATACGTGAACGGCTCGAGCGGTGCGACTCGAGCCTATGTGCAGACATTGCAGAGCGGAGGACTAAGCCCGATCCAAGCGGATATGGTGATCAATCGCAGCATCGATGCCGAAGCACACTTGTTGGCGGTGAACGATGTGTTCTGGGTGTCAGCGGTTTTGTTCTTGGCGCTGATCAGTGTGATCTGGCTCGCAACGCCGGCCAAGGGCAATTTGCCGCCGGACGCGGCGGGCGGCGCTCATTGACGGCGCCGCGGCGCTGATAGCTTTTGATTCAATACATTACACTGGTTAGATCATTAGCTTTCTAGAAAAAGCCTCGAAGTGCGTGCTGTATCTGCACTGTGTACGCAGTTCATAGACTTGACAAAATCCGCGTTGCGTTTTGTCGATTGTCTTGTATATTCCCGATGCAGAGTCTTGATTTGAAAAGATTCGCAGGGAGGCAGCGACCTCGAAACCACATGAAGGTTTCGGTCTATTGCTTTAATAAAATATATGAGGCGTTCATGACCAGTGCCTGGGATAGTTTCCATTTCGCCACGCTCGAGTTGGTACGCTCCGCGCCCATCAAACAGCGACTGATATCCGCCTTTCGTCGACACCTCTCATCCCTCACGCTCGAACAACTTCCGGGCGAAGTTCGCGATTCCTTCGGTCAAGTCATGCGCGCGCTGGCCGGCGTACTGCCGATGCGCGGCGAAGATGCCGTCGCCGCCTCCGTGCGCAAGATGTCCGTTCAAGAAGCCGACGAATGCGCCGCCCTGATCGTCGAGATCTTCGGGCTGATGAGCCGCGCACACGTGAATACCAATCGGCCGAACACGGTCGTACAGCTTCATAGCGTCGACAATTCGCCGGCGCTCATCGCCAACAACTAGTAACGGCAAGCGCTTGAAGGGGGCGACGGAGCCTGAAGGCTCCGGGGAACAGTCGCCTTCAGACTCCGTCGCCCCCCTCAATCGCTTGACGGCAGCCCGTTGACGATTCGCCGGAGGATTGTCGGAGCAAGAAGCCGGACGGCCACTCTTCGAACGTGCACTAGACGACGGGCCGACCGACTACGGTGCGGGGGGCGAGGGAGCCGGCCGGCAACTGTTGCCTTTTTCCGCCGTTGCCGGCCGACTCCCTCGCCCCCCGCACCGTCGTCGGTCGGTCAGTCGAGCTTGAACTCGATGGTATCCCAGCGCGTCGATTCTTGATGCCGCGCTTGTCGGCGCAGCGCATCAATGACGTTCCGTTCGTTCCACGCGCTCACTTCATCGGCGAGATCGCGGATGGCCTTGGGCAGGGGGTTGGTCGATCCGAAATTCTCCATGGCGACGATGGGCTTGTCGGCGGCCTTGGCGAAGTTCATCTGAAACAGCACGAGCTCCGGCGCGACCTCGTAGACGGCGGGCAGCACGATCATGACCTCGCAGGGCGCGATCTGGCGCCTTAGATCTTCGCGCTGCGATTCCTTGTCGATCGGCTGTTTCGCGTGCGGCTGGCTGGAATTCAAATAGTAAAAAGTTCCGGGCGCTTCGAGATATTCGAAAACACGGGTGTAGTCGTCGTTCTCCACCCAGCAGTGGGTCACGAACAAGCGGATGGGGTTGATCCGGGTCGACATGGTTCCTAGTGTATATCGACCCACGACAATCGTCATGCGCGAAGCATCGGGCGCCGATACAATGAACCGGGTGCGATTGCTGATCTATAACATACGATACGCCACCGGAACCGGGCCGGCTTTCCACCTACCCGTGCCGGGGGCCGGCTACCTGCGATCCAGCCGCCAGGTTCTGACGGGAATCACCGACTTCATCAAGCGTCAAGACCCGGACGTGGTCGGCTTGATCGAGGTGGACACGGGGTCCATTCGCACCGGAATGGTCAATCAGGCGGATTTCATCGCGCGCTCCCTCGGCCATTACTCGACCTTCGAGTGCAAGTACGGGGTGTCCTCGGTCAATCATCTGGTGCCGATCGTGCGCAAGCAGGCGAACGCCTTTCTGGCGGCGCCGCGGGTGCGCGGTGAGCGCTTCCATTATTTCGACACCGGCATCAAGCGGCTGATCATCGAATTGGAGCTCGACGAGGTGGCGATTTTCCTGGTCCATCTGTCGCTCAAGTTCCGGCATCGCCAGTATCAGCTACGCTATCTGTACGATCTGGTGCGCAAGGCGCGCAAGCCGGTGATCGTCGCGGGCGATTTCAACACCTACTGGGGTGACCACGAAATCTATCTGTTCACACAGGCGGCCGGCCTGGCCAGCGCCAACACCCGCGGACTGCCATCCTATCCGAGCCGGGCCCCGCGCAAAGAGCTGGATTTCATCCTGCATAGCGCCCGGATCGAGGTGAATCGCTTCGAAATTCCGGACGTTCAGTTCTCCGATCACCTGCCCTTGATCTGCGACTTCACGATACACGAGCGCGCGCTTCAGGCCGCTTGATGGCCGATTCGCTTAGCTGGTCGCTCGATATCGATGCCGACCGTGTCGCCTGGCTGGTGTGCGACACGCCCGGGACATCGACCAATGTCCTGTCGGCGGCGGTTTTGCGCGAACTCGCGATGCGGCTCGATGAGATCCGCGCGGCGCGGGCCGCCGGTGTGGTGATTCGTTCCGCCAAGCCCGGCGGCTTCATCGCGGGCGCCGACGTCAACGAGTTCCAGAAGATCCGCAGCGCCGCGGAAGCCTACCCCTTGGTGCGCGCCGGCCAGTCGGTTCTGCAGTCGCTCGCCGATCTGCCCTGCCCGACCGTCGCGGCCCTGCATGGCTTCGTGCTGGGCGGCGGCCTGGAATTGGCCCTCGCCTGCACTTATCGGGTCGGCGCCGATGAGGGCGCACTGGCGCTGGGGCTGCCCGAGGTGCTGCTCGGCATTCATCCGGGATTCGGCGGCACGGTGCGTACGGTGCAACTGATCGGCGTACGGCCTTCCCTCGAACTCATGCTCAAGGGTAAACCTTTCAAGGGGCCGCGGGCGTTGGCGGCCGGCTTGATCGACGAGTTGGTGCCGCTCGATGCCTTGAATGAGCGCGCCAAAGCGAGGGTGTTGCGCAAGCCGCCCAAAGCGACCGCGCCCTTCGTCGACAAGCTGTTGAACTCGGGCGCCGTGCGCCCGTTCATCGCGCGCCAGACCGCATCGACTTTGCGGCACAGCGTCCGGCGCGATCACTACCCGGCGCCCTACGCCATCCTCGATCTGTGGCAGCGTTACGGCGCGGCCGGCGCCGCAAGCTACGATGCCGAGGCGCGATCGATCAGCGAACTCATGTGCACGGCGACTTCGCGGAATCTCGTGCGGGTGTTTCTGCTGCAGGATCGCCTGAAGGGCTTGGGTGGAGGATCGGCGGCCGAGTTCAGGCACGTGCATGTCATCGGCGCGGGCGTCATGGGCGGGGATATCGCGGCCTGGGCGGCGTTTCGCGGCCTCACCGTCACGCTTCAGGACAGAACGGCGGAATTGATCCAGCCGGCGATCGATCGCGCCAAAGCGTTTTTCGGCAAGCGGCTCAAAGACCCCGCGGCGGCGGCCGCAGCCTGTGCTCGGCTGCGGGTCGACGTGGCGGGCGACGGGGTAGCCCAAGCCGATGTGGTGATCGAGGCGATCGTCGAGAATGTCGAGGCCAAGCAAGCGCTGTACGCGCTGCTCGAGCCGAAGCTCAAACCGACCGCGATCCTGGCCACCAATACGTCGAGCATCAAGATCGAAACCCTGTGCGCGGCGCTCACCGATCCGAGCCGCTTGGTCGGCATTCATTTTTTCAATCCGGTCGCGCAGTTGCAATTGGTGGAAATCGTGCAGGGTTCGCGCACCCGACCCGAGGTCGTCCTGGACGCACTGAAATTCACGCGCCGGCTCGACAAGCTGCCGTTGCCCTGCAAGAGCGCGCCCGGCTTCGTCGTCAACCGGATTCTCTCGCCGTACATCAACGAGGCGCTGTTCGCGCTGGAGTCCGGTATCCCGGTTGCCGCCATCGACGCCAGCGCGGTGAATTTCGGCATGCCGATGGGACCTCTGGAACTCACCGACGTGGTCGGCCTCGATGTCTCGCTCAGCGTGGGCCGGGTTCTCGCGGGGGCATTTGAGCGCAAGGTGCCCGAACTATTGGTGAAAATGGTCGAGCAGAAAAAACTCGGCCGCAAGAGCGGGGAAGGTTTTTACCTGTGGCGGGACGGCAAACCGGAGCGGAACGGCAAACCGGAGCGGAACGGGCCGGAACGATCCGCGGCAGCGGGTGCCGCTGCGGGTGCGGTTGCCGGC
>Ga0209611_10011180_pt1 | contig 13019 bp, 10 predicted proteins | sample S1TSphgellanicum_3_FD_187693 | JGI IMG/M metagenome (GOLD analysis project Ga0209611, IMG submission 187693) | Host-associated microbial communities from peat moss isolated from Minnesota, USA - S1T2_Fc - Sphagnum magellanicum MG (SPAdes) (version 2) | ecosystem: Host-associated > Plants > Peat... | reverse complement strand
GTATGCATTGCTTGGCCTGTTGAACCAACTTGGTAGTGTTAATCTTATCAAAGTTAACTTTGATGGTTCACGTAGAAGCCCTCCTTTAAGCTTTGTATGGGTTTTTCTTTCATTCACTTAAAAAAATTTGAACATTTCAAAGGTTGTTAGTCACTAAAACGGAAACAAGTTGGTCATAAATGCGAACTAAACAAGATGGACAAGTATGTTGTTTCATATGAAGTGCATCATGGACCAATATTAACCTCTAATTGCGAAGATGTTTGATAATGCACCTCAAAGTAACATTGTTAGTGACAACTTAAGTTTTTTTTGTGATTTGGAACTCGTTTTAGGTTTAGATGCAATCTTATCACTTTTGAATTATGTCCACACCTTCATTAAACTTTCCCAATTTTGAGATGTCTTCCTTCATGTGTGATTATATTGACATAGTGAAGATCTTTTAATTAGAGCTCCACCATTTTTACAATGATCTTTATAATAAATTTTCTAACCCAACCTTTGATGAGCTAAATGTTTTTGAAACATTCACCAACAAGAATCTACCAATGAATTAATGTGTAGACCTAAATGACAAAAAAATTGAGTGCTTTATTATTGAATTTTTCAATGTTAAATATTCTATGAATCAACATTTTTTGCAACAAGTAATGTTAAATTTATATTTAGGCCAAGCTTTCCCTTGGTGCTAATTCATGTGAAACAAGGTTGTGAAGACTTTACCAAGTTCTTATTCATGAATTAAAGGCAAATTCTTACACCATGAACTCATTTTAACATTGGGTGATCTACCCAAACTTTTGGGTTGATCACCCCACTAATGTTGATTGAAGATCTTTTATAATAACACTTAATTGTCATCAAGGTTGCCTACTATGAGCTTCACAAGGTGAGAAGGGATGGCATATGGGTGAGAGCTTTGATTGATGACTAGGCTTTGGAATTTACAATGTTTTTTAAAAAAAAAAAAAGGCTATAAATAGCAAAACAATCATGAAGAAAAACTCTCTTGTGAACCCTATCACTCAATTGTGGGCCTAACATAGTTAACAATGTTTTTAAAAAAAAAAATGGCTACAAATAGCAAAGCAATCATGAAGAAAAATTCTTTTGTGAACCTTATCACTCAATTGTGGGCCTAGCATAGTTAACAATGTTTTTTTTTTAAAAAAAAGGCTACAAATAGCAAAACAATCATGAAGAAAAATTCTCTTGTGAACCCTATCACTCAATTGTGTGCCTAACATAGTTATGTCATCTTCAAACACAAGCTCTTGGAATTCATAAAGCTTGCAAAGATAAGATAACATGTATTCAACTTTATGTGCACTTAATTTTATGCACAATATTTCTACGTCATTGAAAGCTTCCCTTTTGAAAAGGTCATCACTTAGTGGAAGGACACAAATGCAAATTATTGTGTTAAATGTAAATTGTTAAAAGCAAATGGTGTAATTTTTTTTTGAGATAGTCAAATTTTCCTAATTATATCCCCTTTCTAATGGGGAAATTTTTTGTCAAAGATGATCGCATGTATAATATTTTATGATTTGTCTTTTTTTTTCTTTGAGTTAAAGCATATTTTGCACAACCTTGTAAGTTGTCATTGTTTGCAAGTCTCAAACATGTCTCAAAGCTCATGTAGGTGTGCTAATTCATTATGGAGTGCTTCAATGCAACCAATGGAATGTGAAACGAGTCTTGGGCCTTGAGCCTTGGGGTTTTTTAAAATTCAACGTTATGAACATTTTGTGAAAATTTGAATGTTTGTGTAAATTTGTCTTATAAATTGTGCAATATGCACTTGTGTAATTATGTGCATTGTGCAGCTCTAAAATTTTATGACTCATTGTTTGAAGTTGGAATATTTGCTTAATGTGGTTGGGGACTTTGAACTCGGGGTAGGCACACTTCTATTGGATATGGGCAAAGTTTCTTCTAAGCTTAGGGTTCAAATCCCTTGGGAATGCTTGAATCTTGCAATGTTCATGTTGTATATGTTTGTGTAATTGGATATTGAGCAGTTTGTTCAATGTCAAGTTTCTAAACTTTTTATCATGAGATTGTGAAATTTGAATGTTTCAAAACTTTTTCTACTTTGTGTTGAATGTTTAGTATGCATGTTTGCCTCTCAATTTCACACCTTCTATGGTACATTAATCACCAAACTACACAATTTGCATGTTTTTAAGTTGTAAAAAGTTTGCTCTTACATTAAGCATGATAGTCAATTTCCATGACCGCACTACAATAGCTGCATAATAAACTCTGCCCAACTGACTGGAGCTAATCTAGCTAGTAGCAACTTTCAAAATTTGCAAAAAGAAAAATCGCTGGTCACCACTCTATTTAAGAGAGGCAAGAAACAGTTCAAATGATTTAAGCATTTAATATAGCACACTGAAGAGAATGTTTTACTTCCATAAATGTACAGTGTAATTGAAATTATGATTCAAGTCCTATAAGTTAATTGACAAGTCTAAAAAGGCCAGGATTTTTTTGTGACAACAATTTCTTTTATTACAAGTGATATTAGCTAGCCTAAGTTCGTGTATAAAGCAATTGAGGGCTTAGGGTCTGCATTTGTGTCCTCATGGAAGTAATGTTTGAGGACCATGTAAAGCTTCATCAAAGCAAATGAACCGCACGAGTAGCTACATTATTGATAGATAGTTACATTCCAAGCAAAGGTACTCTGCTCTACTATGTATGTATATGTAAGCAAAGGTACACAAGTATGTTTTTTGCCACCATGAATTTCTTCCTAAGCTCTAAGGTCCCCAAATTTAATGGCTAACTTAGCTCACTACAATTGCAAACATCTGTAAGATAAACAACGGTTGTCCTCGTATCAATTTTAATACAACAAATTGTGTTCACATGCGGGATGCCAAGTAATGTTAAGTATACTCCTATCGAGCAATTGTGTGAATACTTTGATGGGAGGGGCCAAGGGCCATGACAACTGCATGTGGATTATGATACCATTTACATCATGCTCTATGCCCACACCCACGGATGTTCCTGATATGCAGGGTGAAGTCCAATAGGTAAGGCCCCATGATCTGGGACATTCCTCAAATGTGGGGCTAGACTTGGCTAACACATTGTCCTAGGCCCCTTAATTCCAGACACAGGCCTTGGGGACTTACAAGGCCCTGGGGGCATTCTTAAATGAGTTTTCATTACATAAAACTCAAGAATTTCCAAGAATCTAACAAAAATCACTTAAATAGTACTTTCTACTACATTAATAGGAATCTACATATTTGATATACAACATTGTCAAATAGAATTTTCTACCATCATCGATGGCAGTAAAAAGCTGCCATGACTCCCCACTGGGTGAGGGTAATGGGTTCAATGTTGAATTAACTTTGTGTCTTAACATCATGACTAAGACATACCAACATACACACACACCACATATATACAGAATTGCAGAGTAACAACCATTTCAAAATAACATGTGAATGAGTGCAGTCATAACCTTATGAGAGTCTGTGTCACACCATCCCCTTCCATCATGGATAACAGTCGGAGCTGCCATGACTAGCCACTGACTTCATGAGCTCCCAACCATGGGCATAAAGAAGTATATCATAATAATCTGCACAGATACAAAATCTCCATCCTGAATTCCTGTCACATTTCCAGAAAAAGTCATGCTGTTGGCTGGCATTCAAGAGACACAGCTACTCAAAATAGTCAATAGCATCCTCAATCAAGCTGCTACAACCTTATGAGGGTAAGCTTCATTTCATTTTAGTTTGTCCCTGTAAAAAGTGCACACCTCAATGGAGCAGTCTTCCATAGTTGGAACCCAATTACACTCAAATGCTTATACAAACTGATGCATGAAGTGGCTTTGACAATAAAATCTTAGGGGTTTGAGAACATCATAGGCCATTCTACAGCAGTACAAGCTATCAAACTAAAACAGAACTTGTAACCTCACTGTGACTGCCTTGTCAACCTGAAAGAAAGAGGCAGCACTTAATTGAGCAGTCTCTCTGCTACAAACGTGGACAAGGCTGCTTGGATGGTCCCAAGTAATTTCCCCAGACCATCAGCCTTATACCAGAAGCCTGCTCAAAAAGACCCATGAACACTCCAACCAACTACCAATACACTAGTCCACTCCACACCAGCTGGAAAATGAGCAAGAAATTCCACCAAATTAAATGGGTGCCTTGCTCAGACTTGTAGATGCATAGCCCTCTGCACCAAGCTGGAGCCTCCCTCTGGTCTTCTTGGGATTGTGTCTGAAAAAATTCAGCCTGTGACCACATACAAACCAAGAGTGCTCTCTTCAATCAAAGTACAAACAACACCACACTCCCAAGGATAAACACAGGATAGGCACTGCAGCCACAATCTGCAGATAGCATCCCCAAAACAGTATCCAGACAGCAAAACTGAGAATGTGGAATATAGCATTTGTCTAAGGGACAATAAGCTCAGGCAAGCTTAATCCTCATGGTGTCATGCACCAATCATGCTTGACTGCCTGACATTGCCCCAAAAGCACAATGACAAAACTGCCAAATCAAGATACAATATCCATCTTCCTCTTCCTCCATTCCTGTATCCAATGTATAATGTATTCATTTCCAAATTTTGAAAATGTGGAACTTACAGTGCTAAAACTGGTACCAGTGAAGGTTGTTAGAAAGCACGCCCTGGACAGTCATGTTGGCATAACACTCGTGGCCATGTCATAGGTTGCTGCACCTGCTTACTATTGGTGATAGCAGCAGCAATAAAGTGATTGGGAGCACTAGTACCTTGTTACCTCATTTGCAATTTTTCATCCTGGCTTCAACTCCACAGTGAGAAATCCAGGTAGTGATTCTACTCAACTTCCCAAGGAAGTGGATTGGTCACAACTGCATAGAAAGCTAAAAACTAGCATAAAAAAAAGGTTCATCTCCAGCTCTTCACTAAGGTCACAAGAATTTGGGCAAGTAATAGTGAACTCTCAGATCACATCAGATTGATCTTGGTCAAAAATAAGATTACAGTCCAACATAAACATTGGAGGTACTCATTTGAAGTTTAACGGTAGACTCATGATTTCGTAGAAAGGTTGCAAGTCAGAACTAACACGATATAGCAGGTGCAAAAGATAAACCTCCACCTGTCCTAATTGGGATTTCTCAATTGTTCACATATGCCATAGAATTAGTGGATGAAAAAATCACAAAACACACTCAATGCATGGGCCCTCCCTTCAGAGGGCACAGACATTTAAGAACACACCATATCTATACAGAGCTATACCCATCCCAAAAGTTGTGCAAGATAGTACATCCTGTGCATTACAGAGCAGAATACAGCACCAAGGACCTCAAGAAGGGTCAAATGCCATCAGAAATAGAGTAACTCTTGTACAACACCAATCCTCAGCCCTAAATGTCAACTTAACCCTGCAGTGGTTTCCTCAGAACCTTCAAATCTTCACATATTTGTCCACGTATCCCTGCAGTTCAGTACACACACCACACATATCAGACGCACTTCACTCTGTACTTGCATGCTCAATTGCTATACTCACTAGTACTGTATCTCAAAGATACCCAATTCCATGCATATGAATGCTCAGGCAAAAGAGTTTAAATATGACAGACAGCTCCAAATTATCACAATTTCTGAGCTATTCTCTTTCCTCACTGTCAAGCATAGGAGATATATTTTTGACACTCTAAAGACTTCTATCCTTTGGTATATCATCCACCCAAGTATTCATTTAAATGAGTACAGTGTGCATTTAATTGCAGCCATGGAAGATTGACAGTTATATCTGCTAAGTAAGTTCACTAAATTCCACATTGTACAGCTAATGGCACTCAGAAAGGTCGAATAACTCTAGGAGGAAACAGGTGTCCAGGAGATGTGTGCAGCCACTACTAAAAGGGACATAATATGCTTCATGTTTGGCTTTGATACTTTCCCGAATTGTCAGTTCTCCACAGTAAAAAGGATAGGAGCACAAAAAGAGATTGTTGAGTGCACTAACCTGAACTAGTTTGAGAATCTTAGGCCGTGAAGAGGCCATATAGTTGTCCACTTTCTCTGGAGTCTTGGGGATCTGGTGTGGTTGCAAGGCCCCCAAAACTTTGTCAACTGCTTTTTTGGCAATAGTCTTGAATGCTTCCTTGCTCATATGCCCTTCCCGCCATGTGGGTTTCAATACATCTTTCACGTATTCTGTGACTGCAGCTCTAACAAGTGTTAAACCATGGCCTTCTTTCTGACCTCCTTCCTTATCTTGCCCTTCTTTGCCTCGCCCTGCTCTACTGCGTCCTTCCTTTTCATTCTGTCCTGCTACTTGTGACTGGTTGCCATCCCTATCCTTTATGTACCGAGTTTGCCCAGAATCCCGCTCTGAGGGGAACAAACCTGAATTCCAGTTACGATTTTCATTTAGGGCTGGACTCACATTCTCCAAAACCTCCCCACCTTGGTCATCAGGTTGGGACTGAAGAGACCTGTAAGTAGATACTTCTACTGCTGGGTGGGAAGGCAACAATTCCATGACAGAATGAGACTGTTGTTCGCCTGATGGGACAACAGCTGTTGCATTTACACTCTCCATTACCAAGCCATTATGGGTTCCTTGATTAACACTATTGGTGACAGGATGATGGTGACTTGGTAACCCAGGACTTACACTTTCCATTATGACCATGCTCATATCCTGTGGTCCACCAAATTCTGGATTGGGCCCCACAACCCTTGCACCTGGGGGCTCTGGCTCAAAGGCATCTGCCATCAATGGATCATATTGCTCCTTTGAGGCAGACACACCTAGGTGTTGCGAGACATGTTGAGGATTAGTCTGCTGTGCCAAGGAAGATGCAGGGCCTGGGAGCCCATAGCCCTGCATTGATTGATTAATTACATATGCTATAGGCCAGGGCAAGCCAGGCCTAGACGGAACGGGTAATTGCTGTAACCCCATTTGTGGAAAACCACCTGGCTGTGGGTGCCCACCAGACTGAGAATAAGCAGTGGCCTGAGGTGTAGGGGCTGGATAGGGTGCCTGAAGCTGTGAGGATGGATGGTGATGGCCCATAAAACCCACCATTGGGGGAGGTGGTGGTATTGATCCATCAAACCCTGGCTGCATCATTGAAGTATTTGTGGTGTAGTCTTTCTCTGGCACATCAGTGGCAAATGCAGGTACTGGCTGGGCAGAGGGGACTGATGAAAATGCTTGAGAAACAGAGATTGCTGGAGCTTGTGGGGGAAGGGTTACAATGGAAGAGTTGACCACATCTGGGTCAAAAGAAGAGGAATGGGGTAGAGCAATTAGTGCACTTGTGGGCAGGCGAGCTAAAGGAGGAGGATCAGTAAAAGATGATGGCTTACTGGCCACAGTCTTGCTCTCAGATTTCTCTTTTGTCTCTGTTTTGATCAATTTAGCACTCTGGTCATCACCATAGGCACTTGTTGGAGATTCCTCAGGTTTACACCTTCCTCTATCTTCCAAAACCGTTTCTTTTGTATTCTCCTTTTCCCTCTCCGTGGTGGAATCCCAATTTTTCCTTGCCCTGGATCCCTCATCTGCCCGCCCAGAAGATGATCGAGCACTGCCCCAAGTCCGACCATCAGCATTATTCTCCCCACGGCTGCCTTGACCACCCCTGGGCCCATACCGCCCCCCTCCTCTGCCTGGATCACCAGAAGAAGCTCCATTACTGCTGTTGTCTGAGTGTAAAAACCGGCATGAACTTCCACGCTGACACCTTCCCCGAGAGAAATCAATGCATATGGGCTGTGTACCCCCATCCCACTCTCCACGTCCTCCCCGCCTTGCTCCCCACTCTTGAAACCTGCGGTCACTGCCCCAACTACTATCGGCCCCCCTTCTTGAATCCCGTGGAGGTGATCGACTGTAACTTCGGTGTTGTCTTGAAGAGTAGCTGCATTCAGAAACCAACATAAGAAGGAAATTACAGCATCAGCAAATCAATGGCTTAAAGCTATGCTCACATGACAAAGGAAACATCTAGACAGGGGTATTTGATGTTTGTATGGGATTTAGGGTTAACTGCAGATAACAAAAGATGAATTCCTCAATCTACATCCAAGGAGTAGTCTTTTGACAACATGTGATTTTCAGCCAACTGGAGCTGCCAAATTAAATAGAGAATTATGATATGGTATCATTGTCCTTCTCAGTTTAGGATTTAGGGATCTTTCCGCATCAGTTTATTGAGTTGCTTAATACCAGAGTTGTCTCTTAAGAGCTAAGGCCAAATAACAACATGCATTCCATGAGTCAAGTCACCAGTAAAGTTTCTATCTCACATTCACCAAACAACTGTGCTTACCCGTCTTTCTCTCCATCAGACTACCCTTTATTACTCTGTATTGTACAATTCATTCCAATGATAAAATATCATCCTATTATAACCTACTCTTCCCCACCATATCACCTTACAATAGAGCTTGGATGCACAAATAAGCAGCTGTATGTGAGACTGTAGACCCACTACTGATGATATTCAATAATGTGGTATGGTCACTACATGGTTCAAGGAAATGAACTCTAAATTCAATTCATACTAAGAACATGTATGTCTCCACAACTGAAAAAAGGAGTGGTGAAAGACTCTTAATTTGGCAACTAGGAGTGACTGAGTGGCTTTCCCCCATATAGGCCGCCCCATAGGGCTACCAATAGGACAACTGGTCTCCTTTCAGAGGTGATCGCTTTCTAACCCTTGTGACAGGGACAAAGCAGTTGCCAACCCCTTCCTCAGGGTTTGACTCCAAGTAGTCACATGGTTTTTCCATGACCAGTTGACTCAGTGACCCCTACTACTAAAGCTAGGTGGGCTGTAGTAAGTAACAGCTTGAATGGTTTAGTGGTGAACAGCCATGAGGCCCACCACAAAATATATGAAGGCCACCTTCTTAACTTGCAAGTAAATAAACTATCACCTGACTATCAGGGACTGCAGAGCTGTTCAATTACAGGCCTATAAGCAGTTGAGAAAAACTGGTTCAAGCAGAAATCCCTTAGAAAGTCATTTTGACTTTGCTACTGGTGAGTTTAATCTTAATCTCCAGATGTCCCTGATAGAAAACAAACCTGCGAGATCGGCTCCGCCGACTCCGAGATCGTGAATGGCTGCGGCTGCGACGTTGCCGCAATTTCTCTCTGGGAGACTGACTTCGACTCCGACTCCAGCTTGTGCTTCTCCTCCGTTTCTTGCCATGATGGCCATCCTCTCCATCACTATCACTTGAATCATGTCTTACCAACCTCCCAAACTCATCTACAGTCGGAGCTCCTAGCTCAAGCCCTGAAGAGATCTGATCACGTTTCACTTTCTTTTGGTCCCGAATCCCTTTGGCATCAGTCCTCCCATGGAATTCTTCATGAAACACATGATCCCAGGCCAATACACAAGTTAGAATTAGATATCCTACAAAATACATCAGTACACTAGTCAAATAAAGCTTCACAAAAACATTTAGTCTACAAAGGTACCCTTGTCACATTTTTCCTAGATGTTGCCACAAATCAGAGTCTGGCAATTTACAGAACTAATATAAAACCCCAGAAGCATTGAGACCCATCTATACTTGTGAGAAACCTTTATACTAAGGTTAATGAGATTTCAAACCAAACGACCAAAGACCATGACAGCAAACTGCATGAGGAAACTGTATCAGAGAGATTCCCAATAATATGCCATTACACCAAACAGGGTAGAAGATGGCCCTTTCCTTTCACACCAACAAACTTCTGTGTTCCTTCCGACAGTCCTTCCAGGTAAAAGTGCATCAGAGAAATTCACAAGAATGTTTCACCATCCCCAACAAGACATAAAGATGACCCTTTAAAACAGTGCAAGAAATGGGACACAATATCATAGCACACAAAACTTGAAAGTCAAAAATAGCTGGCACATGCTATCTTTACCAGGAAGATCCACAACATCTGCGTTCGGAGTGCAAACAGCTTCCAGTTTTTCCCTCACTTCTGATTTTTGAAGCACTTGTGGAGAGGATGCCATATCAAGCTTTGGGACCTCTGGAGTCAAAGAAGGCTCTGGAGGGCCCTGCCAGGATCCTCTTGGAGCACCTTCAGTTTGGTGTCCATTTACACCTGAAGATAGCTTCCTCTCTTGGTGTGAAACTCTCTCTCTTCCATGTAGTAATGCTTGTTCAGGAGGGCTTGCTGATTTTCTCCGTGGGCTTATTATATCTTCCATACATGATCTGTCAAATCCAGTCCGCCGCCGAGTATCTATCAAACCACAAAATGTAGGACTGTGGATAAGCATAAAGCCCCCTGAGTTCTCTAATATAGTAATCAAGAGTTGCCTCCTATCACAAGAGTCCTGCCACAAAAGATGCTCCTTTTGCAGGGAAGTACAGCAGTCTATGTGGACAACAACAGCATGGATAATGTGGGGGCATATGGCTGTCTAGCCAACTGGTATGTAACCATGCCATGCAAATGTAAAGTGAGGCACAGGCATAAAGAATGGCACATAGGTGTAGGTACCCCATCAGGGAGAATGGCCTTTAGGCCATCCCCTTAGAGAGTGTCAAGGGATTCAGGGACCTGCACATTTATATAGATTGACACTATTGTGCATGCACATTATCTATTGGCATCCATGTCTAGCGAAGGTTTAACATGCCTGGTTTCTACTGAGCAATGCTAGACTACAACACCCAACATAAAACCTTCATAAAGGACCTATGCAGCTACAAATACAGTTCCACATCACAAATCACTTTGGACAGGTGAGATATGAGTCACAACCCACCTCTTCTTCTTCCTGATGCTGGTGGTATATCTTCTTTTGGACCACTCCCAGTATCTGGCTGCTTGGCTCCAGGAGCAACTGCTCTAACGTTCCTCCCTTCACTGACTGACACAGCCTCCTCCCATTCATTAACCTCAATCACTGGAAAAACTTTGGCTTCTATGACCTGTACAGGTGATGCCACATCCTTCTCCACTGCTGATGGAGGGGCATCAAAATCATCTGCCAATTGCAAGTTAGAAATTAGTCTGGCTATCCAGTGGACACCAGCAAGCACCACAATACCTACACGCAACTCCAGGTTCTTGATAAAGAATAGGAATAGAACATTTTACTTTGAGACAAAGAAACCAATCTCTAATCATGGAACATGACAAGAAACTTACTACACAGTAACCTCATCATAGGCTGCACATGATACACATTGAGACATCATTTGGATTACCTTCCATCTCCATGTCAGATCCCACAGGAGAAGCTAGAGCATCTGAAGTCAACTTCACTTCATCCTGAATGCTTCCTCTTCCAGAACAAAGGCTGCTGCCACCCTGGGACCACAAGCTAGCTTCTAAGGCATGTTTCTTCCACTCATAATACCTTTGCCCAATTGCTGCATCTGTGCCTGGCTCACCTCCAAAGAGAAATGCAAACTTAGGATCCGCACTCTGCTTCTTCCTTGCCAATTGCTCAAAGTCTGGCCCATTTTTCACTACAAAGCTTGACAAAATATCAATGTTCTTGAGCATTTCAGCATCCCGAGGCATTGCAGGCGGGTCCATGGGGAAATCGTCTGCAGCAGGGGTGAGAGATAAGGATGCAGGCAATGCTGGATATGGGCCTGGAAAATTTGGTCCCAAATTTCCTCCCCCATGTGTTGGAAAGGGAGGTAGAGCTGGGTTACTAGCAGTTCTCATAAGTCCATGCGGATCAACTCAACTGGGTCAAAACATTGATTATTCTGACTCAGAAGAATCCACTCAGCAGATAATCCAGCAGAATTGCAGCCTGCACACCAAGAAAATTAAGTCAATTTAAGCAGTCTTGACAGCATGAACCAGCAGACAAAACCACAGCTTGCACCAACTGTATGCACATGGGTGTGGAGTAGTCTTGAGAGAGTTCAGTTCAGAAACTACACCAGAACACTCCTCAGGGCTGTACATAACCATCTGCATTCTCCCCCTTAATTCAAAACCACAATACTACAAACCTGCTGGCAATACAACTTTCAAACCATTCTTGAGTTTGCAGAGATGCTGGGAAGCCAAATCCCATGTCATTAGTACCATCATGGTTCAATCTAAAAATTTGGTACAAATCCTTCTAAGTCAATGTCTTTGGACCTTAGACATATTCATCTACCTTATTTTCAGGTTTATCAAAGCTTCTTTTGGGTACTTATATCTTTCCTTCCAACAAAAATGAAAGAACATCTTGTGCCATAGAAGGAAAGAGGTAGAACAATCAAAATAAAAGGAAATACTGATAAGAGAAAATCGTGATGCTTGTGAGTCAAGTCCTGTAAGAGCCTGATTGTGTGTCAACAGACCTTGACAGAAATGCTTACAACAACCTGGAGTCCCACAATTGACAGGAGTTCACATTTTGGCCCAAATTGCCCAATTCCAAGGCATGCCACAGGCTTGAAATCCCCAGATCATTCAGAAGCAATGACTTTACAGTCAGTGCCAGAGGATTCAAACAGGCATGGATATATGTATGGTGGAGCCCAAAACTCCAAATTGTGTGAATTGGACTTCCTGGTGTCAACAGATACTGGAATGGTAACCAATACTGAAGCACACACTAAGGAAGAGAACTCTTGAGAAACCGGTCACATGTATAGGGGCTTTGGGTTCAGGACTTATGGTTGCAGCAGTAGCATTTCCATTGGCTTAGTTTGTTGAAAAAAGTTACTAGTTCCCCACTCAGAACCAAGACAAAGATTGGCAGCTAGAGTCACAGTCAGCTTGCTATTAAGTATTTGGTGTCTGAGATTCCAGCAGCTACCAATAAGTAGGGTTTGCTACTTTTAGCAACCATCCAAATTGCAGCCACCTGAGGGCAACTAATTCCTCAAAAGACAGTTTCCACAACTCTTTAACTGGTTACAGCCATCTGGGTTTCAGACTTTGAGAAAGAAACAGTAACCCTAACTGTGCAGACACCCATGAACACACATGTAGAATATTACACAAAAGCACATATTCATTGTCCAAG
>Ga0209611_10011179_pt1 | contig 13019 bp, 14 predicted proteins | sample S1TSphgellanicum_3_FD_187693 | JGI IMG/M metagenome (GOLD analysis project Ga0209611, IMG submission 187693) | Host-associated microbial communities from peat moss isolated from Minnesota, USA - S1T2_Fc - Sphagnum magellanicum MG (SPAdes) (version 2) | ecosystem: Host-associated > Plants > Peat... | reverse complement strand
AGGGCGTGCTGCGCCCCTACCTGAGCTTCGAGGAAAAGGTGCAGACCTACCTGGCGACGATCACGGCGCCGGCGATGAGCGCCTATCCCGGGGCAACCCCCTTGCGTGCGATCGCGGTCAAGGCGGCGGCGCAGGGTTCACCCTTACGCATTCCCGACACCATGTCCGCGCGCTATCAATTCAACGATCTCTCCGAGCTGTTGCGCGGGAAGAAGGTGGCGATCGTTGGCCTGGGCGGGACCGGCTCCTTCATCCTTGACTCCCTAGCCCGCACGCATCTCGACCAGATCGCCCTATTCGACGACGACAAGGTGCATGTCCACACGATCTTCAGGTGGCCAGGCTTCATCCCCGGCGCTATCGGTAAGCTGAAGGTGGAGGCACTCGCCGCGCACTATGATCAGTGGCATGCGGGCGTCGTGCCGGTTGCCGAGCGCATCACGGCCGGCAACGTCGCGCGGCTCAAGGAATACGATTTCGTCTTCGTCTCGGTCGATGAAGGGCCGGCACGCCTGCTCATCGTCGACTGGCTGAGCGCCCAAGGCATTCCCTTTGTCGATTGCGGCATGGGCCTCAACCGCTCGAATGTCGGGCTGAGCGGCTTTGTGCGCATCACGGGAACCGACCGCAGGGCCTTCGAGGACAATCGCGGCACGGTTCGTCTGCCGATCGAGAATGCCAAAGCCGACGAATACCGTAAGCAGGCGCAGATTCCCGAGCTCAATGCGCTGAATGCCAACATGGCCGTGATCCGGTTCAAGCAACATTTCGGGCTGCTTGATCGGGAGAGCGTGGCGACGTCGTACATTTTCGACACGGTGACTTTTGAGGTCGACCGGGCAGGGGAGGCCTAGATGAGATTTCGCTATGAAGCCGTCGAACGCATGCCCAAGCCTTTGATGCCGGGCATCGTCTACCATAGTGAGGAATTTGAGATCGGGGCTTTGCTGTGCGCCTGCGGCTGTGGCCATCGTGTCTCGCTCCTGGTGCCCGACAGCCACCAGGTTACAGAACGCGGCGGTATGGCCACGGTGCGCCCGTCAATCGCCGTCTGCGATGCGCCCTGCAATTCGCACTATATCATCACGGCCGGCGAGGTTGAATGGTTGCACGCCTTCGATCCGGCGACGTCGCGAGCGGTGATGCGCGCGCAGATCGCACGTCACGCAGGGCGCGAGCCCGTGCGTCTGTCCATTGTGCAGCGTGTGCTGGCTGCACTAGGTCGGGGCTGGACTTGGCTCACCTCCTTCGGGCGGCCGCGATAAGCCCACGGCCTGGAGGAAGAGCGTAGGAAACCCCGCGCGCGGGTCAGCGGAGGCACCGGGCTGCCCCGAGGTAGGGGCGGCCCGCGGCCGTCAGTGTTCGCTCGGCAGGTAGATGGTGCGGTTGGCGAACCAGAGCTCGATGGCGTCGAACAAGGGGAGCCGGCGCGTGATCCCCTTATGCGTTCTGCCTTGCGAGCCCGACGATGCCGAGGTCGCGGCAGCATCGGCGCGGGCGGGATGCCGTTGAGGTCCTAGGCATCCTCGTTGGGGCGAACATGTCGCCCGGGTCAAGTGTCCGCTTCGGAGCACGTTGTCAGTGGCATTGAGCGGCCGAGATGGGCGCAAAGCCGACGCTTCCGGTCAGATGCGCCCGTGTCGGCCGTAAGCCAGAACCGACGGTTACCACGCAAAAACCGTCGTTTGATGCAGGGGCATATCCCCATGCGCGGGCCGTAGAGGGAACGCGACGTTGCTGCCCATCTACTCGTGCATCAATCTACGGCCAGCAAACCCGTCCGCCTTCAGCTTTCTGCCCAATCAAACTTTCGGTTCCGTTTCTACTCGACCCCCACCTACAAGGACTTGCAGCCGCTCCTCGGCCGGAGAATAAAGACGGAGGTCATCCGCGAGCACTGGTCAGATATTCTGCGCCTTGTTGCGTCACTGCAGGCGGGAACCGTACTGCCGTCCGCAATGCTGAAACGGCTGGCCGCCTTTCAGCGCCAGAACCAACTTGATCTTGCCCTACAGGAGCTGGGTCGCATTGAGCGGACTCTGTTCATGTTGGATTGGCTGGAATCGCCGCAGCTTCGGCAGCTTTGCCAGGCTGGACTGAACAAAAGCGAACAACGTCATGTTCTGGCTCAGGTGATTTGCACTTTCAAACAGGGGCGTATCGCCGACCGCGGCCAGGATGCGCAGCAATTCCGTGCTTCCGGCCTCAATCTGGTCATTGCCGCCATAGTTCATTGGAACTCGACCTATCTGGCGGATGCCATCGACCACATGAGGGAGGCTGGTAAACCGTTACCCGCGGAGCTTCTCTCTCACACCTCACCCCTGACCTGGGAGCACATTGGGTTCTCTGGCGACTTCCTGTGGGACAGGGCCGCTGCGATCGCCGGACAGCGCCGGGCCCTGAATCTGGGCCGGGAAAGGATGGCAGCATGACATTCGGGTTGATGTTCGTGGAATGTTCGACCTTAGCGTTGTTTAACTAACAACCGACGCTCTGTCCTCAATGAACATCCAGATGATCCCGCTAAACCGCCTTGACCCCCTCCCCTGCCAACGTCCGCAAGAGCGGCACCGGCATCGGCATTGAGGAGCTTGCCGCCAGCATCGCCGCCCATGGGCTGTTGCAGAACCTGCAAGTCCGCTCGGCCAAGGGCGGCAAGTTCGAGGTGGTGCGGGTGTCGTGCCGCAGATTGCTTGTGAATTGTCGAAAAAATTTGCCGTGGCCAACGGGCCACGGCACCCGCCTTTTTAGCAATGCGGCATGGGGCCGATTTTCTCGCCCGGACGCTTTCAATTGGCGCCGCCGTTGATCAAGCCTTCAAGCCGCACCACGCTGGCGATCACGTCGCTAAAATCGGGAACCTCACCAAAAATCATGACCTGCATGGCGGCGTAGTCGCGGGCGAGCCGATCCACCATGTCGGTGCTCGGCACGAGGGCAAAACGACCGGGAACAGCCGTGTCCAGGTCAAAGTCCGGTCGATTGAAAAACATCCGTGCATGACCGGCACAATCCCGCGCCATAGCCACATCGGCGACGGCCCGCTGGCCGACCTCAGCCTGCAGTAAACGATCAATGTCGTAATAGTGGCGTGAGACGCGCTGCCCGCCACCGCGAAGCTCGCCGCGGCGTTCAAACCAGCGGCGCAGGCCGTGGAGGATCACGACTTTATCCCAAAAAGTCCGCACCGGGCTCACGGTCGTGACGCCGGCGACAGTCAAATTAAAGTCCCGCAGATCGCCGCCGATGTAGGGGGTCACCGCAATCGGGGCATGTGGATCAAGCGCCGACTTTGCCCCCGCTTCGATTTTCACGGCCGGAAGTACGTAATTGCCGCCGCTGGCGGTGACTGTCGGATACCAAAGCAACAGGCTCTGTCCGTCGGCATCATTGGGGTCCGGGGTGATCCGCAACGTGCTCGCGCTGCCGGGAAGCGTCCGCGCCAGAACCTCAAGTTGTGACTGCAATGGTCCCATGATGAACGCCTGGCACGCGGCGCGGATAGCATCGAGGCGGCGGCTGCGTTGCTTGCCGCTCATCGCTTCCAGTTCGGGAATGGACGCGCCTGCCCCCAAATCGTCACGAAAAACCGTGATATCGATGTCCTCGGAGAACCTGGCGATCAGGTCGAAGCCCTTGGACAGCGACGTTCCGCCTTTGAACAATAGGCGCGGCCCAGGCTCCAGGCCGTTAAAGAGCGCGTCGAGCGTCCAGCAGACCCAGAAATCCTTCTCAACATTCTGCACCGTCGTACCCAGGCGCCCGGCCGCGGCAACGAAGACATCGAGCCGGTCACGTTTATTGGCCGCCATGAAGCGCGCATAATCCGGGTTCATTGCCGCGCCTCCTGGTGCCGGACCCTCGGCCGGGCGGTGCGTCGATCGGATCGCTCTGCCGAAGAAGATACGCGGGCGTCGTCGCATAGCTCGCGCACGATATCCTGCATCCAGGCCGGCAGGGTCGGGAGCCCCTGCCGCAGATCAGCCGCGACCGCCCTGCCCTCCTCGCCCTGGCCGATAATAGCGCGCAGCCGGGCGATAATGCGTTGCCTGTCCTCGGGATGACCAAGAGCGGTTCGGAGCCAGTGCAGTGCCTGAACCACGCGCATCGCCGGCCGCCCAGCCCAAAACAGCTTGCTCGGCGCTGTCGGGCGAAACCGGATGGTCTGTGCGCCAAGGTGGATCGGGCGCAAACGAGCGTCGGCATGCACGACAATCTGGCCCGGCACCGCATCGCTGAGCCCGAGATCGTTGGCGGCCGTCATGCCGTCGATCAGCATGCGGGTCTGATCCCGGCGGGCAACCGCCTCGACGACCCCCCGATAATCCGGAGCCGAATCCCGTCCCGTTAAGGGGTTAAAGTGCGGCTGGTCATAAAGACCCCGGTCGATGCGCCGCAGGCTATCGGCAGCGACGAGGCGCTGAAGAGTCTTATCAACAGCTTCGCGCGAACCGAGGTCGAGGAAGTCAACGGCCGTCCAGACGCGTTGTGGCGCCGCCGCGATACGATCGGTGATCAATTGCTTCAGGTCTGTCGCCGTGCTATCCAGGGACATAGTCCGAAGATTGTACACAAACTTCGGACAGTCTGCAAGCATGGCGGTGTACCGTGGTCTATGCCTTGAGCCGAGTATGAACTGCCACGGCGTCCGAAATATGTATACAAACTTCGGACGTTAAATAGGATCACCATAGAGGGTGCCGCTGCCAACGCGACCTTCCGCCACCCCCTCAGAATGCGCGCTCGTTGACAGAGCAAGGGTCTTTGACCGACTCGGGCGGAGTACGCCAAAGATGACATTAGTCAAGAAAATACCGCACGAAGAAGGAGTTTCCGTATGAAAGAGCCCGGGCTAGACGGCCGGCATCGCGACAAGAATCCGCCCAAGGCCGGGGAGATTCAGCAAAAGCGCAGTGATGCACTGAACAGGAATCTTCCGCGGCCCATTCCACAGTTCCCGCCGAACGCAACGCTCGGGGAAATGAGGGAAAAAACGGGCAAGGTCAGCGAGGACGCCGTAAGACGCGCTGCTGCAAAACTCGATAAATAACCCCTGTAGCCCGACCCATGCACCCCGGCCCTGCCAAACTGCTTGGGACTTGGGATGGAACAATGATCGGAAGATTGAGTGAACAGGTGCGTCAATTACATCGACTTTGGCTTCACGTCGGCGCATGAGTATTGGACGGAACTCGTCCTGCTCGCCTATGCTCGCTTTCAGGGGGACAGCAGTCGGGCCAATGCCATCCTCGTCTCGGCCGGTGCCTGGCACGTGCACGAGTGGATCTGGCATGATCTGAATTACGGTCAGGAGGCGAGGGGCGCCACCTACACAATATTCAAGAACAAATTGTTCTCAGCTTGCCCTGAGCTTTGCTGGATTCACGATGTCGCCGACGCCGGAAAACACCGCGGGCTCGGCCGACCATCCGTCGCGGTGCAGCAAGTAGTCACCGGCACTCGTGTCGTAGGCCCTTTGAACACCTGGGTGCTCAACACAATCCCGCTCAACACCATGCAGACCGTCCAAACGCCTCTGGTCATCACGCTATCCGACGGAAGCCGACACGCTTTTGCAGCGGTCATAGCAAAAGTTATCGAGTATTGGCGAGCTAACCACTTCGCATCCTGACTGCGCGCATCCGCTTAGCGGGTGTCCATAGGCAGGATGGCCGGAACTAACCAACTGGCCTTCTGGTACGCATAAGCGTACGAAGCGGGAACGAGTTGTCTGCCGGAAAACCCCTGGGCTGGGGTTTCCGCACACTATCCCATTCCGACAGGGGTTGTCGCACAAGGAATCGAGCCGTTTTTGGCCATTTAGCTCGACCATCGAGGAATGTCGGAAATCAACTGTTTTCCGTCATCGGGCACAGAGCATGCCGACGTATGTCCGGCGCCAAAAACCAAAGACTTTCAACAGCCAACCGCGCACAGCGTTCTTTGTTTGCCCCGTTATGCGTACCGGAAGGCCAGTTGGTTAGTTCCGGCCTTCCAGTCCATAAGATTGGGCCTTATTCCGATTTGCTAGAGACGTATCCGCTCATCGGCGCATCCTCGACTTGGATCACAACACTTCTTAAATTTCTTGCCCGAGCCGCAGGGGCACGGCTCGTTTCGGCCAATCTTTCTGGGGCGCGGCGCCTTCTCGGCCTGCGGAAACTCCCGAATGGTCGCCCGGCGGGAGCGTAGTTGAGGGGTTTCGAAGAAATTAAAGTTCTTGTTCTCCACCTCGTAGTAGGTCCTTTGCTCCTCCGGCCATTTATCGCAATCGAGGAGGACAAAATCTTCTGCGTTTCGCTTTGAAAGCTTTGGCGCGTCGATTGCTATACCAACGACCTTGGTCAATTTGGGAAATTTATTCTTGGCGACGCCGCAAGCGACTTGCAGAAGCTTTTGTCGCTTTAGTCGGTAGTCGCCATCGTAATCGACAATATTGGGTACATACAATTGGAGAAAGACATACCCCAGGTTGTCAAAAAACGACGGCATGAAGGAAAGATTTCGGGTGATTCCGTCGTTGGTATCGGGAAACTCCCGGATCGACGCAATCATTGCCTTCGATAAGGCGCGGCGTGAGACCCGGGGCTCCTTCGCCATCTCATGGATGGCGCTCTGTCGGTTGAATAAGTCGCCGTTTCCCAGAAGCCGGCCATCAAGCGCGTTCTGGCATGTTCTTTGAATGATCTCGTCCCACAAATAGGAGTCTTGATCCGCTAGCTTCTTCAATCGGTATGGCTCTGAGCGACTGAAGTCGTGCCATTCCCCTTCACCGATCATGAGGCCATTTACGGTTTTATCAGCGGTCCCAATAAAATGGGCCTGCCGGCTGACATCGAACTGCAAAAACCAATGCGCCAGCAAATCCTCCTCACCGCAATAGGTCAGGAAGTCGTAAGCCTGAATGGCTCGCTCTTTTTCAGTGATGTATGATACGAAGTCCTGAAACGTATCGAGCTCACCGAGGACGATCTCAAGGTTATGACTATCAAGCACATGGACAGGGTCGTTCTTATCAAGCCATATCATAAACGGAAACGTCTGCCCTTCTACCTTCTTTCCGTAAGACACCGCCAGGCTGCCATATACATTGCTGTCGGAGAAAGCTTCACAAGCTTCCTTTGCGCCGTGGGCAACGACGATCTTATGAACAATCAGATCTTCCGTTGGAATTCGGATCGGCAAGGGCATCGTGCAAGCCGCATCGAGAAACACCTCAGTCGGATGCTCGATTATATAGCGCTTAGCACCCCTGGCTGTGTTGATCTGCTTTTCAATGGCTTCCCTGTGCCAGCGGTCCCACGCGATATCAACTTCTTTTCCGCCGTCGAATTTCCGGCTTTCTCGATCAAAAAATAGGAAAACGTGATTCGCGAAGACAGCGATGACGTCGCAAACCTCCTTGCGGTCAGACTTGAAAGGGTTGGCATAGGCCCAAACCTTGAGAAAGGTTCGATCGCAAAGCTCGGCAAGAAATTTTTCGGTGCGCGTTTGGCCGGTCGATTTCACTATGGCTGCTGGTGTGGGCGGCACGTCCTCATTCGGATCGGCGGTCGTGCTCATAAACGAATTCTCTCAACCTCGTCCTGCGTCAGCCGCTCCTGCGTGCGGTCATAGAGCTTTGTGGTGCGGGGACTTTCATGCGCGGCCATCGCCTGAGCATGCTCCAGAGCGCCGCCGTTCGCCAGATAAGCCGTGATCCCGGTCGCCCGGAAGCTATGGTTCCCTATTGGTGCCATGATACCGGCTGCAAGCGCGCGCTTGCGCACCATCCGCCAGGCGTCGGTCTGGCTCATCGGCTTGTCGGACAGCATGACGCCCTGGTGGCCGCTGCTGGTGCGAAATAGCCAGCCTTTCTTGTCGTCGGCGATGCCGGCCGCGGCAATGTAGGCGTGCAGATGCTCGGCCAGGCTGTGGTGGCAGGGCATGGCGTGCTGCTTGCCGCCTTTCTCTTGGAGGCGGATCAGCCAGCCCGAGCCCTTCGACTGCAAATCCTCCACCCGCATCTTCAGCGCTGCGCCAATGCGGGCGAAGCCGTAGGTGAGGGTGGCGATCAGCGCCCGGTCCCGTAGGTCGCGCACCGTCTCGGTCGGGATGGCGTCGATCAGCCGCCGCCATTCGTCGCCCTCCAGTACCGGCGTCTTGCCGGTCTTCACCACATGCTTCGGGCCGCGCACCGCCACGGCCGGGTTGGTCGGCACCACCTGGCCGGTCACCAGCCAGTCGAACAGCATCCGCACCGCCGCGAGCTGCTGCTTCACGTCGGGGGCGGAATGGGTCTGCTGGCGGGCCTCTATATAAGTGGCGACGTCGAACGGCCGGATGGTTACAAGCGATCGGCCGCGTTCATCGCACCAGGCGAAGAACTGGCTGCAGGCGCGGGCATAGGCCCGGCGGGTGTTGGGGTTGCGGATGTTGGCGGTGAAAAAGTCAATGTAGCGCCAGGCGGCGCCGTCGCCGGCAGCAGTGATTAGCACCGGCACAGGATGACCGTCGCTAGCGGCACTGATGGCGTTTGCTCGAATAATCGTGGGAAGCTGCTCGTCCATTTCTCAGCCTAACTGCGGGAACTGGTTGAACAGTCCCACCCAGAAATCCCGGACACGGGTCACCAGATGAAAGATCGACAGTATCCGTCCGCTGGCAACTTCAACGTGAAAACCATTATCATCCCAGCCCGATTCTGGATTGTCCCAAAAGGAAACTGGACTGTCCCAGCCAGCTCGATGTGTGGCTCTTATTTCAGCGCCATCCTCGAAGTGCTTTGAGCCGTTGCAAAGCTCGCGGATGATCGGAAAGTCTGGAAAAGCACGATTGATCCATCCGTTCCATGCCGCCACGCCCCCGCTGGAACCAATGATAGCGGTTTGCAAAGGCAAATCACGCTCAAGGCGATCATGCCACAACCACTCGCGGAGATGATAACCGTCCCGCAGGGCATTGATGGCCGCATCACCGTTGCCTTGGTCAACCGTGAGCAACACAAGCTCGCGCTCCAGCTTCTCAAGCAGGTGGCGCGGTTCGGTCAGATTGAGAACGCCTGGCATGTGATTTCCTCCTTTCGGTACACTTTTCTACCACAGGTATCCCGCATGATAAAGGACGTTATCATGCGTGATATCCCGGGTCGACAAACCGACCGATGAAAACGAGCAATCTTAAACCGAGATCGGTGTATTGTCCTGGCGCCGCACAGCCAGTGCTCTTGGACAGACGATCGTGCTATAAGCCCATTAAGCCAGGGTCCAGGGATTTGACCACGATGTTCATCACAAGTCGCTTGTCACCGGCCGAGCTCGTGGCCCACTTTTTTGACCTGCGTGGCGTGACAGAAACAGAGACGCAAGCGTTCCGAGAACTTCGCCACAACAAAGACCTTTGTCCGCGTTTTCGTCGCAATGTAGATGCTCTCTTGACGTCCTACAGCGCCTACCATGCTGATGTGCACGACATCCAAAGTATGTCCGATGAAGGTGTCGATGTGCTTTTGCGCTGCACCATGGAAGGCAGCTCGGCATGGCGGATCGGCCTACAAGTGAAGAGCTACCCAGAGTTCGAGGACTGGGTCGCCAAACGCGGCTCCTCAATGACGGAGAAGTTGGTAGCGCAACATAGTCGCGCTACTCACAATGCGAAGGTAGACGACTACTATATCGTATTATGTACTGACGCCAATGAGCATAGGGGGCAGATTCGTCAGATTGTTTCGACCTTCAAAAATTACGCCAGTGTTCGCGTCATTATACCACAAAAGGCATTGGCATTTTACCAGATGTGGGAAGATCTTATTAGTATCGAGGTTACACGCCTGTTGTGTGCAGACGACCTGCTACTGACTGCCGCGCGTGATGAGATGCAACGCTTGGAAGACGCCGAGGCCTATCTCCTCATTCATTTGGCTTGTTCTGCATTAGCTGGCGATGAGATCGGTAGAGACGACATTTCGCGCATGTTTTCTGACTGGAAAGAGCTCCAAGAAAACGAGGACGGGAAAGATCGGGATATGCTTGTCAACTTCATTAATGGTTTCGAGGAACAAAATATCCTCGACGTGATTGATGAAGATTACAGTGTTCGTATACAGAATCTACCTGCGTCCTTATGCGCCCTCTATTTTGACCTGAAACATCGACACGAAATTCGAGACATGGCTGAGCATCTCTGCAGCCTTTTGGGAGTCGGCTTAGGAGAAGAACGGGATCCAATCATCGAGGAACCATCATAGGTCTGATGCCGACGCCGCTAAGTCGATCTTGTAGCGTTTCAGATTATGTCAGCGTTCTAGACGAGAAAGAGCTCAGCTTGGATAAGATACGGTTGAGGAACACGCTAAGAAAATTGAGACAGATCCCGATCGACCGTAAAGATCGTGCTGACTCGGCGATGCTGCCACAAGAAATGCTCGATGTCCTCGCTATGCTGGCCGGTTTAAAGCCGGTGTATCTTCTAGGCCGAGGATTTGATGACCGTGCCTGGATTGAGGGCGTCCTAGCGATTGCCAAGTTTCAGGGCTTGCACATAGTGGCCGGCCCCAAGTGGATGCCCGCTTCAAGAGGCTTGGATTTTTTGCCGGAGTGGTTTCGAACACTAGTTGCAGAGACTCAGACGGATAAGGCGTCAGTGTATTATATCTGCCGTACACGCACCATCTCTGAAGAATTAAAGGCCATCGTATCAGACGGTCAAATCACTATCGAACAAGAGGCGAGACTCTTGTGCTATCCAGAGTGTTGCGTATCCGAACACTATCAGCGCGGTCAGCTGGTAGACGCCTTGCTGTACAAATTAGTCTCACGGGCGGCAAAGAACGATGAAGCAAAGATGAGAGAACTTATTCTAAACGACGTCTCAATTGGCATCGAGACCGAAGAAGAGAGATCTCTTTATGCGCAAATGACGAATATGCACGCCGCACCCTTTACGAGTTTTCACATGTGTTCAGATTGCTCGTCGGGTAAGAGCAATGCCGCTAACCTCATATCTGCCAAATTTGAGGCAATCGCCAGGACTGTCGATGGAACCCTTGTAGATCAAATAACTTTAGCAAGTCTGTAAAGCCCGACTACACTTAAATTCAAGACGGATGGGACCGTCCGCGCACATGAGATTGGCGGCGCCGCGCCGGTTGGTATCCCTCCGGCGAAGGCCGCCTCCCAGCTTGGATTGATTTGAGGGAGAGTGCCGGCCTTCTGGCAAGGGTGTGGGCCGAAAGTGTCCACAAGTTTGATAATGGACACAAATGGTCGCGTTAGGCGCAAGCATTGGTCGTGGCCCGAGGCGCTGAAGCGGGAAATCGTGGCGGCGGCCTCGGCGCGTGGCGCGTCGGTATCGGCCGTGGCGCAGCAGTATGGGGTAGGTTCGGGATACGTGTAAAAAGTGGTCACAGTGCCAAATTGGCCATGTCCGAGAAGGCTAACCTTTGCGGACGCGGGAAGCCGTCTTCTATCCCATTGAAAACATTAACTCACACTCCGACCGTCGGTGGAGCCATTTCTGGACACTTGGGACGAACTGATAACAGCACCTGCACTCGGAGCACTGAAAGCGGCACAGTCTCCAGGATCAGACCATTGTTTCGCCAGTGTTTTTCGACTTTCCGGCCGACTGTGACCAAATTTCGCACGTATCCCGAACTTACCCCTACGAGGCAAAACGAATCACCCCGTAACCTTTGACTGTGCCTAAAAAACCGAGTCGGGTGAAGCGCGCTCTTTAGCCGCTTGAATTGACTCGCAAATACGAGTCGAGCGGGTCGAACAGGGCAGGGGACTTCACGTCCCCGCCCCCCGGAGCCTGCCTCGGCGAAAGCCGGGGGGATATTTGACCAAGGAAATTGCCATGGCTCGCTACCAATGCCGCGCTTGCGGCTTCGATGATCATGCCGCGTGGGACGGCAACCTGGTCTGCCCGCGGTGCGGCAACCGCAGCGAAGTCCGGGCAGCCATCGGCACAGAAGAATTTACCGAAGCCGAAATCGCCGCGATTGCCGCCGCGGCGCATGGTGAAGGCGGTGTGCCTGATGATGGCCAGTAGAAGTTTTCGCGTGAAAGAAAAGCGCGACTCGTGCTAAGCTGTGCCCACGGTACAGGCGGGGACGCCGATGACCGTCAAGGAAATGCCCGGCGGAGCTTCGGCTCCGTCGGTTTCCTCCTAACGAGGATCGAGAACGATGACAGCGAATGCCACGGTGATTGAAGTCACCGCCGGAGAGATTGCCGGCGAGCTTGCGCGTCGCGGCATCGGCTCCGATGAACGGGTGACCATCACCATCGAGCCGGAAAGCGAACTCATTCCCGGCCGCCGGGAATCCCGCGCGCGCGTCGTCGCTGCTGGTCTCACTGACGCTGATATCGACCGTCTCATCAAGACTGCGCAACAGGAAGTCGAGCCGCGTCTCGGATGAGGGTCGTAGTCGATACAAATATTTTCGTCAGCGCCGCCCTGAAAGATAAATCGCTTCCTGCACTTGCCGTGCATCTTGCCTCAGAACAAGGCGTCTTGCTCAAATCGGTTTCCACGGAGAAGCAGCTCCTCGAAGTGCTGGCGCGTCCTTATCTGGCATCTCTGGTTGCGCCGACGACTCGCGAATGGTTCCAGAAGATAATGGCGGCAGCAGAGCTCGTGCCGATCACCGAGCGGATTGCCGCTTGTCGCGATCCCACAGATGACAAGTTTCTCGAACTTGCGGTCAACGGTCGTGCCGACCTTATTTTGACCGGAGACAACGATCTCCTGGTGCTCAATCCTTTTCGCGGCATCCCGATTGTCACGGCCGCGGCCTTCGTGCAAGGCGTGTCACGTTAGTCTTTTGGAAGAGGGTATTTGACAATCTGCCTCGGCTGTTCGTTCTCTCTAATGATAGAAATCTCCCAGTTGTTGGTGAACGCAACATGGCCGGGAAGCATTCTCTCGACAATCGCACCGTTCTCCATATCCACAAAACACTGAAAGAAGTGTGACGGTGAGTGGCCACCATTTGTACAAATGTATGGCCGACCATCTGAGATCGCCAGGCA
>Ga0209611_10011178_pt1 | contig 13020 bp, 6 predicted proteins | sample S1TSphgellanicum_3_FD_187693 | JGI IMG/M metagenome (GOLD analysis project Ga0209611, IMG submission 187693) | Host-associated microbial communities from peat moss isolated from Minnesota, USA - S1T2_Fc - Sphagnum magellanicum MG (SPAdes) (version 2) | ecosystem: Host-associated > Plants > Peat... | reverse complement strand
ATTTGAAGCATGTGCTACCACATTCCTCATCATCCCCTTCATTAGCAAATGCAATGTTAGCATCAGCTCGGGCTTTTGACATAGTTCCCTAACTACAATGCAAACTTGCAACTTACTAAAATGAAAATGGATTTTGATACCTAAAAGAATTGGGAAAAAAATTTGATCTTCAAAAAAAGGAAAGACACCCACAACACCCATCTCTGGAGCAAAAGAGGTGATAGAAAAATGTGAACAATTAATAACAATCACACTTACCAATTAAATTTGAAAAAGGCTTTCAAACTTGAAAAAATTTCACTCTAGAATGGCCAAGCTCATTTAACAAACAATTTTCATATGAAATTGTAGTGAAAACTTGGGACCAACATGTAACACCTATGGAACATTGCAAATGTGAACCCAATTAAACAAAATGAAAACCATACCTTTTTTTGTTTAGTGGATAGTGTTCGTGTCGAAGATTGATGTTGTTTGTATGCATGTGCTTTCAATTATAATCGCCATCATGTTTCTATCATTTGTGTGATCACCATGAATAAATTATTTCCACCAAGTTTAAAATCTAAAAGGAGTAGATCAATCTTGGTTTAGGGTTTAGGGTTATCATTAACCTCATTAATAGATGCAATGTTAACATCAACTTGGGCTTTTGACATTTCTCCCTAACTACAACCCAAACCTACAACTTATTAAAACAAATATGGACTTTGATACCTAAAAGAATTAGGAAAAAATGATCTTCAAAAAAAGGAAAAACACCCACAACACACATCTCTAAAGTAGAAGAGATGAGAGAAAAATGTGAACAAATCAATAACAATCACACTTACCAACTAAACTTGAAAAAAGCTTTCAGACTTGAGAAAACTTCATTATGGAATGGCCAAGCTCATTTAACAAACAATTTCCACATGAAATTGTAGTGTAAAATTGGGATTAACATGTAGCACCTATGGAACATTGCAAATGTGAACCCAATTAAATAGAATGAAAGCGATACCTTTTTTGGTTTAATGGATATTGTTCACGTAGAATATTGATGTTGTATGCATATGCTTTCAGTTATTATGGCCGTTGTGTTTCTGTCATTTGTGTGATCACCATGAATAGATTATTTCCACCAAGTTTAAAATCTAAAAGGAGTAGATCAATCTCGGTTTAGGGTTTAGGGTTTATCATCAACCTCATTAATAGATGCAATGTTAACATCAACTTGGGCTTTTGACATAGCTCCCTAACTACAACCCAAACCTACAACTTACTAAAGTGAATATGAATTTTGATACCTAAAAGAATTGGGAAAAAAAATGATCTTCAAAAAAAGGAAAGACATCCACAATGCACATCTCTGGAACAAAAAAGGTGAAAAAAATGTGAACAAATCAATAACTATCACACTTACCATCTAAACTTGAAAAAAGCTTTTAGACTTGAAAAAATTTCATTATGGAATGACCAAGCTGATTTAACAAACAATTTCCATATGAAAATTATAGTAGAAACTTGGGATTAGCATGTAGCACCTATGGAACATTGCAAATGTGAACCCAATTAAACATAATGAAAATAATACCTTTTTTTGTTTAATGGATAATGTTCACGTTGATTGATGTTGTATGCTTGTGCCTTTATTTATAATCGCCATCGTGTTTCTGTCATTTGTGTGATCACTATGAATAGATTATTTCCACCAAGTTTAGAATCTAAAAGGAGTAGATCGATCTAGGTTTAAGGTCACATTCACACATTAATAACCAAGGAAACTTCAACCTAACATGATTTGTTAGGGTTTAGAGTTCGCATCTTCATTATGTTTGTTTCAATTATAGACCTACATATAAAATACACATCTCTATTTTGGCATCCTGTAACATCCTTTAAGTTGTAAGTCAATCCATTTCCTCCTTGTTTGTGATACTACTAATAGCTTATCAACATGAACAATCCTTAATGTAAAAGATTATTTTGTAATAATACATGATCTTCCTATCCTCACACCCATGATTGGGAACTTACATCACACTTTGTATCTTTAGACTCCATTGTGCCTAGTTTAGGGTTCAACGCATGGAGCTCCAAACCCTTAATTCTACAAAAAAAATGGTTGCCAAAGGCTCTTGGTACTAGCATAGCCATCTATTGGCATATTGAGCCCCTTGCATGATCATCCTTGATGACACTTGCAAATGTAACTTTGATTTCTATTTTAGCCACATTTTTAGTGTTGATTTAGTATGAAGGCTTGTGCATGATACCTATCAACATTAGTATCCACACTAGGAGCCAGGATCTTAGTCACAAGCCTAGTATGAGTTGAGGCAATTCTAGCCTAGTAGCATTATTTTTTACTAGAGAAAAAAATAAATCCTTCATATCCAAAATTTGAAATAATGGATTTAATGACAATATTTTGAACAAGCTAATGAATCAAAAGAAAAAGTAGGACAAATCACCAAATTGCTTTATTTAATTCTTGTCCAAGACCATTAAGAAACGAGAATTTAGTGGGTTTTTAAAAAAAAAATTCAGTCTCAAAACTTTGGTAATTTTTTTCATATTTTGGGCATTTTTTGGGAATTTACACTTTACAAACGAAAATTTCCAATTTGTATCAATTTGCTTTTGTACCCACAATTTCAAAATTTGCCAAAAATAAAATCACATGCCATAAATATAAAGATATCATCAAAATTTTGTCCTTTATATAACTAGACTATGACCAAATTTGGTTGAATGTGATTAAATCCTCCTACGGATGATTGTAATGTTTTCTGCATCATCCAAAGGACAATCACAACTTAGGCTACATTACATAGTTCTTAGGACAAAAATTGCCTGGTAGGGATATGAAGGTAATACCATCTTTATATGAATCTCACCCAAGTCTCAGGCCCACTTTAAACAAGGGTCCAAGGACCAATAAATTCAAGCAATCTTATTGGTTGAAAGCTTTAAATTGGTCCCAAGGCAAGAGTCCAAGACCAAATAGTGGCAAATTGAGGCTAAACTACATGGCACCTATTTTGGAGGATAAATCAATTGGTTCAAACCCAAAAAATGCTTAAAAGGAGAGCTCCTAATTTGGAGAACCAAGAATGAGGCTAGGGACCAAGGTGTAGTCCAACTCAAGGATTCAATTTGCTTCAAATCAGTCCAAATTGGTTCCCAGGAAATTGGAGACCCTAGACCCTTGTCTAAAGTGGGCTTCAATATTAAGTCTGTATGATGATGAAATCTTGGTAAAGTCTATAGTCTATACTTGCCTCATACTAGTTGTAAAGCATCGTTACAAAATTCTTAGTGTATTTATATGCTATGTAAGGTTCACTCCATTTTGAAGGATGAACCTTATGTTTTGAAACATTTTTCCATACAAACGTAAGGTGTCCACAATGTTTTATGCCCAACAAGGCCCTCAGACAATGAGGATGCAACCAGAATTGATGTGCTACCCTTGGCTATCACCTTGGACAATACCTTTATTATGCAAAATGACCCAAATTTACGTAGTTACCTTCGGAACCCAAATTGATTCAAAATACAACATGAACTAGGTTTTGGTCCCTTAACAACATAACAATGGATAGAAATGTGCCACATATATTCCAAGGCTATGCTAATGCAGAGAGAAAGAGAGCATGCATGTGCCTCCCTTAGTTGAAACATGTAAGAAACATGTATGTTACCTTGACATAAAATATCAAGATGATAAAAAAAACTTCCATGAAAATAATTGAGAAAAAGTAAAAATGTAATATAATTTAATGTAAATAGGGTCCTTAAAATATACAACAAATGATCCCCCAAGACATTCATATGGGTATTTAAAATATTTTCAAATTGGTTTTGTTGATAATTAACATATTTCATGCACCAATTAATTATCTAATTAAGATGTATTTTTGAACACCAACAATTATATGGTATCAAGTATTGAAAATGTCTACATAAATTGTGAATTATACTCAACCTTCAAAGAACATTTAACATTAGTTATACCATTGCAAATTACAATTGACATTGCTTGAGTATTTGTTAATTGAATGTATATTTTATCATGTGGTCAACGTTTTCATACTATGTTAAAATTGTTTTAACTTCTGATGGAACCCTATTGAATTTGAATAACAAAGGCATGAATCCAAATAGGAATTGGAAGTTTATTATAATACTATATTATAGTTTTTAAAATTAGAAAAAAACTCATTGTTTTAAACCCATGTGCCATGAAAGTTAATCTAAAAGAATCTAAAATAGTTGCAAATTATTTTGAATATTTCTTCCTCCCCAAAGTCTAACACTTCATGAACACCCTCTCTCTAAGTTTGATTCCATTAGGGTGCCTTTTAAAAGAGAGCAAATTTAGAAAGACAACAAATTCTCTTTCAACATCTTGGATGCACATTTATTCACAAGCACCAATTGTAGCTACTAGAGTACAACATTACACATTGAACAAACATTTGAGAATCAAAATAGGTTATCAAAAAATTGGGCATCAATTCACCCCCATAATGGCTGGCTACATTACTGCCATGTTCACAATGAACTAATGTGAAGTACTTCCTAGGAGTTCATGTTCATTTATTTGACCTTGCCTTGCTAGGTAGGGATATTGTGAATTGTGACAAGAACCATTTTGGAGTATAGTAGGTTCAATATATTTAAAGCCTATATAAAAGATGTAGTTTTAACAATCTTATCACTTAGACTCTAACAAATGTAAGGTCAGATTTTGCACCCCTAACTTGGATGAAATATGTTATTCATTTTTCTATGGATGTTCATCCATTGCAAGCAAAATAATCTAATAGTTCAACATTAGTCACCTGAAAAGTTGGATCTCTTTCTTATTCAAAAGATGTCATCTTTTCATCAATGTTCATTGTATATATGGTAGGGCCACCATGTGAAACACACTTGTTGGGATTACAACAAAAGATACAACTGAAAATAAGGATGCTCCCCAAGCTTGGGATCCTTTTGGCCACCTACATAGGTGCAACGAGTCCAAAAACATCTGCACCTGGGATAAAAGTGAGGTGCTACAGGCAAATTGTTGGTGGAACACATTTGGGAACTTGGGTAACATTTTTAAAAATATATTGTTCACAAGGACAAAATGAAAAATTTCCCTTTCTCCCACCTAAACCGAAAAGAGAAAAAATGTTGGCCCCTTAAGTGCATGTTGAGCCTTTACAACGAGTTCCCTTTATGTTCTCATAATGTTCCCTATGAGTTCCCAATATGTTCCCCAAGTTCTTAATGTGTTGCCCAAGACATCCCCAATAGCACCTCGCCTTTGTCCATATGTTTTAGCAAAATGTTGTCCTCCTTTCACCTACCTAGGTGGGTCAAAGGGGAGGAACTCCATACTTCAAAATAGGACATTTTATTTTGGGGAGCCTGCATAGTTTGAGTTGTTTTTGTTGTGAATGACTAGTCAGATTGGCCCATTGCCAAAAAAACCAAACTGTGGAGGTACCCCATTTAATTACAACAAATCACAAGTTTGTTTTAGATGACCCAACCCACTTACTACTTGTGATATATAAGATGTAGAAAAAGTGGTGATCATCCCCATAAAGATTTAGCCAAAGCTATCTATAACCAAATATGAAATACAAAATTTTAATCATCATTTTGTATTTTGGCTACACAATTTTAAATATAGAGATTTGGCGACTTTTGTTTTAAACATCTTACTATGGCGACTAAAAACCTCCAAATTAATTAATATTTGAATTTAAAACTTTCAAATTCATTTTTTGGGAGAATTTTGCCAATTAAAAAAGGCTGATTGGGAATCAAAATCCCTCTATCGATCTAAACATTTAGAACACTTAGAAAAAAAGTTTAACTAATTTTGTGGTTTTGACCATGGTGCCAGTGGTGTGGAGTTGTTTCACCCAAGGCCCCCAATACCCCACCAATAAAGATATGAGTACTTAAAGAGCTCATTACAAATATTAAAAAGGGGACCTTGCATTGCACAACTTTCAATTCTTGACCAAAAAACAACTAGTCCAACATCCCCATGCAAATAAATATAGGTTGTTTGCCTTGCCTTGGTAGAGGATAGTGGCTTAGATAGTTTGTTGCCAAGGCAAGGATATTGTGTTTAGATTCATTATAGAGTATAGTAGTTTAAGGGATTTTGCCCCCTAGGTAATAATAGGTCTATTTATTTTTTACATGCGGATTTTTGAAAGATGATATTTGGCTTCTGTTGACACTTGAGATTAGTTATAGAGTTATAATATTTTGAAGGATTTTGGTTTCTTTTAGAGGATTTTTTGAAGATTATTTTTTTGCATGGTGAAATATTTGAATTTTCAATATTTTTTGCTTTGCATTAAGATACTTCTTAATGTAAATGGCAAGGCCACAATGTGACACATCCCTTGTTATAAGATGGCGATGATTTTATACCCTTTCCAAGGGGCATGGGAGTTTTGAGGACATATGGATGGATGGGGGACTCAGGAGTAGCGTATTTTCTTCAAGTGTGAAATTTTGCAAATATTTGAAATTTGAAAATGTTGTACAACACCCTATCAAAAGATTTTATGAAATTATTGGAAAAATTCGCAAAAAAAATTGAGGAAATAGGTTGAGTTTACCACATCCTAAAGGTAGCTAAAACATAGCGGGATTTTAAACAAAAGTTAGCTTTTTGTCAGTCTTATAGCCAAACTAGGCTAAATCCTCTTGTTGATGGTTGCCAATGTGACTAATGGACTCTGTGGTCCCAAACGGACGTAAAATTGTATACAGTAAAACAGTAACAGACTACATCACAAAATTGAAAAAAAAGAAAAGCTAAATAATAGGTTTTTTTAAGGATTTATTGGTTAAAGCCAAAGTGGCTATCATTCAAAAAAATGTGTAGAAAAAAATGGCTACCATCCTTAAGAAGATTTAGCCAAATTTGGCTGTAATACAGATATGAAGTACACATTTTTAATCATCCTTCTGTTTTTTTGGCTATTCAGTGAACACTAATTATAGAAATTTGATGATTTTATACTAATTTTTCCCCCACATGTATGGCAGTTCAAAAGTTCGAAAATCATTTTTAAGTATCTATTTTACTTATTCTTTTCTTCTCTTCCTATGCCCTCAAGGTAAGTACCAATGTTTTTATTTCTTTTTTCATGTTTTCCAATTTCTCTCCTTCCCCAAGAAGCACCATTAGCCCAGGCCAAAAATGGCGATGAACAGTTTTTGGAATAGAAAATTCATGTAGCCAATGAGAAGGCTTGGCATGCACTCATGATGGACCTTGCTTTTTCATTTTGGGGATGGGCTGGGGGCCCAGGCAGTTATTTTTTCCCCTTGTTCCTTGTGTGTTCCCAGCATGTTCCCATCAAGTTCCCTTAAGGTTCCTCAAGTTGTTCCCTAAGGCGTTCTCAATAGCACCTCAATCTTATACCATATGGTTTGCCCAAAGTTCAACTGTCATATATATAAACTGGAAGGTAGGCTGTTGGGGAATATGATTATTTATATTTTGCAACTAGGGGTCCAAAAAGGTGCTTCCATTGGGGAGAGCTCAGTGTTCCAAAAGAATTGCTAATGGGCCATTGAATGTGGCTCTTTCAAAAATAAATAAATTATGAACACACCCATGAACCCCATGAACTAATTAATATGAATAAAAATAAGTACCCCCAGTTTATAATGGGGGTATTAGCTAAATAGTTGTTCATGTTTTTAGGTGGGGGTATTAGTCAAGGCCAAAATAAGTGATTAACACTTTTGCAAAGAAAAGATTCATACAACAAATTGAAAGGCTAAACATGCATTCAAGTGTCCCATTTTTGTTTATTTTGGGGTTGGGGTGAGGGGATTTCATGTTTTTCCTTCTTCCCAATGAGTTTCTGCATGTTCACATGGGTTCTTCATTATATTTGCCATGATGTTCTTTCATGTGTTCCTTGAAGTAGCTCACTTTATCCCATGTGGATTGCCCAAATTCCTCCCTTGCTATGTAGATAAAGCGGAAGATTAAGTTCACAAAATTAGATTTGTTAATTTTGGGAGGTTCATGGTGTGTGTGTGTGTGTGTGTGTGTGTGTGTGGATTTTATTTTGTACCAATCAAAGTGGGTCTTTTAGGGAAAGAAAACACATACCTTGGGTGGCCACATGAACTATTTAAATTTTACATGAAGAGTTTGCAATTAACACCACCTTAACATTAAAAAATGTCACAACTAGCGTTATTGCACCCACGACTCATGTTTGACAATTTTTGTTGAAACAATTTATTTTTTGAAAAAAAGGGACCCAACAGCCCCTCTTTAAATATTTCAAAAATTCAAAATTGGTCTTCTAATATGCTAAGTCCACTAATGAGTCTCAAAACTATTTTGTGTTTTTTGAACTTAGTTCAATTGCTTTTAATTTTTGCCCCCTCCAACTAACCCTCTAAAGAATAAAAAATTGTTGAACATGAGTTGTAATTAGGCTATCATAATTTTTAACAAACATCAACCTTCTTAATTTTATAGCAATTTGTCCAGACCATGATGGTAAGTGGCAAGTAACATTAATGTTGTTTAACATTGAGTTGATTTTTTATTTTTTGAGGCTTTAGCTAGCATCAATATAAAGAATTGAATTTTTTTTTCTTATAATATTAAATGTTCGTTAAGATTGGGTTAGCACCAATGCCATGTTATCCCCCACTTAGGATATATTGTTACTTATCATTGTAGGTGTGGGAGTATGCACTAGTGTCCAATTTGAATCTCCTTAACATTAGGCTAAGGTTGAACTTAACACTAGGTGTGGCGCCAACTTAAAAATGTCTTAGGGGCATACTGAAGAAAAGAATTGCCACAGTCCTTTTGTATCAACTGCATTTAAGAGAAGTTTTTGACTTAACATCAAGGTCTTGAAAGGTCACAACTCACTAACCCCAAAAAATTCAGCCTAGGTTGCTTAACTTTGTAGTTCCAAAGAATCCAAAGTTTCCCATATAGGCTAACCTTGACAAGGACAAATGGTGAATTTGTGACACTTAACAACGCTCACAAATATTTTACATATTAGAGTTTTCTGTAAAGTCAAGACCACAGGACATGAATAGCTTGAATTTGGTCCAAAACCGGGTGAGATTCAAAAAGAACCTGCAAAAAAGTACATTAGCCTTCAACGAGGTGTTAAACTCAGGAATACAGTACCACTTTTTGTGCCAAACTAAGTTTCATCCGGTTTTGACCCATCTTTCTTTTTTCCCGAGCGCTTCCACCGATGTTACATATATTTTCACTCCTCCTAAATGTACAACTGCTATAAATAGCTCGAACCTTGTGCATTAAATGTCGATCCTGCCCCTCACTTCCTCCTCAAAAAAGGAAAAAACAAAATCCCTCTCCCCTCACCCGTCTCAAAAAGAAAAAAACTGGACCCTACCTAAAATGATTCATATTAATTAGTTCAAGGGTGTGCTCATAATTTATTTTTAAATTTTTGAAAGAGCCATATTCATTGGCCCACCAACACTTTTTTTTGGAACATTGAAGCACTCCTCAATGGAAGCACCTTTTTGGACCCCAATTGCAAAATAGAAACAAATGCATTCCATTATAATGAACCTTTTCAGTTTATGTACATGAAAGTCGAACTTTGGCCAACCCATATGGGATAAAATTGAAGTGCTATTCAGAACATCTTAAGGAACAACTTGGGAACTTGAGGAACCTCAAGTAAACATGTTGAAAACGTGTTGGGAACACATTGGGAACAAGGAAGAAAAACAAAAAAATAATTCCCCCCACCCCCACACCCAAATGGAAAAAACAGGGCCCATCATGAGTGCATGTTAAGCCTTCCCATTGGTTGCGTGAAGTTTCTATTTTCAAAATTATTGGTCACCATTTTGGTCGGGGCTAAGAGTACGGACAAAATTTATAATACCCCAATTATGAACTAGGGTACTTATTTGCAAAGAACACCCTACCTATTCAACTGGGGTTACTTATTCCAAATTCTAATAATTGGTAATAGGGGTTTGTATCATGGGGAGCCCCAACACTTTGGGCTTTTACTTTTGCCCCCAACCCCCATCTCTTAGTACTATCCCTTGTTGGGTCCCAATTGGAGGGTTTTTTGTTTCCCAACCAATTTTATGATATGGCAAAATTGGAAAATCCTCCCACCCCCCTAAAAGATTAACAAACTGACTTGAACTTACACAAGACAAATAGAAATTTCCAAAAACTTTTAACGCAAATCTTTTTTTGCATTGTGTGGAAAAGAATTGGTCCCAATGGGGGGAGAGGGGTGGGGGTTGAGTTTGTTTTCTTCATGGTGTTACTTCGCTTTGTAACTTGAAATAATATTTTTTTGTTGAAGAGACACATGATTATTGTGATGATTTGAATCAAGATAATTTGAATAATTGTCAAGTACCTGAAGTGCTTGTCGTATTGTTCCTGATTCAATTATGCATATATTTTTAAAAACATTGTAATTTTACAAATGTTTCAATAAGAACAATAATCGAGGCCAAACTAGTGATATGTTTTTATTGATGTGTCATGAATTTTAAAACTATGTCTTTCCTTGACTCGTCCTGATCATTTCATTTACATGATTTAGATTATGGTGGCTATTCAATTTGATGATCAAACTCATAATGTGTGATTATGCAAAATTGATATTTGTGAGAATTTTTATGATATATGTAGGTATGATGTATTCTTGTTTTTTCAATATTGATTATAGATTGGAAGCATCCCATTGCTCCCTTCTATTCTTCACATTAAAAGTATACTTTAAAAAATCCCAAATTTTCAACAAAATGTGTCCAAGTACAAGATATCACACTAAAAAAAAAAAGTGACAAAGTGACAAACATTAGGTTTTTTCCCAACATTGTGAAATATGTCTGTTGACAACCATTCAAAAGAAGGCACAACTCAAATCTAGTTATAGATAACAGATGAAAGTACCAATCTTCAAGAATCCTCTTACATGCTCTAACCCATTGTTTCCATATGGTGACATTCCTCCCAAGATGAGAAATTCCACCAACAAACAAACCAGTGGCTCCTGGGTGGATACATGTATTTTAATATAGTAACCCAATAATGGCATATACAACACATGACCATTAGACAAAAATATTTCATGTGGGTTTAGCTCAAGGAGTTTGTCTCATGGATTTCAAATTTGCAATATATTAAAAAAATTAGATATTTTTCAGAGAAAAAGAAAATTTGGTTGAATTTACATTAAATACTAAATACACCCAAAATCCTCATGAAAATAACTTTAAAACACAACAAAATTTGGGCACCTATTAAAGCAAATGGATGCCCAAATGAATGGGATCAATGTTATTTGGTCATCCATACAAAAGTTGGTTGAATTTACACTAAATACTAAATACACCAGAAATCCTCATGAAAATATTTTTTAAATATAGCAAAATCCAAGGTTTAGGGTTTAGGGCATCCATTAAAACAACATGCCTAAGAGGAGATTGTGGTAACTAAGTGCCCTCGATTGATTGATTAGAGATGCATTGTGGGGATCTTGCTAGAATTCCAACTTGAATAAATACAATTTAGTTAGTGCTCATAATATACACCCATGCTTTTAGAATGGGTTATTAGCTGAGTAAAAAAAAAAATGACCAACATATTTGAAAATAAAGATCACATGCACGAACAAGAAGGTGCATCATGCACTCCAAGGGCTTCAGCTTTTCTTTTGGGATGGGGGCTGCTGGAGGAACTTTTCATTTTTCCCTTTGTTCCCAATGTGTTCCCACTTTGTTTCCACCAAGTTCTCAATGAGTTCACAATAGGCTCAGTTTATGTTGACCCACGCTCCCAACATGTTCCCCAATGTGTTTCCAATAGCACCTCACTTTTATCCCATATGCTTTGGCAAATATTGTCATCCTTTCCCCTCTATCAGTGGGCCAAAGGAGAAGACCTTTAAAATACTTCAAAATAGAATCATTAGATTTTGGGGAGTCTCCATAGTTTTAGAAGTTTTTGGTGATGGGCCAATCAAACCGGCTTCTTGTCAAAAAAAGAAAAAACTTGGGATGCACCCCATCTAATTAATGCGAAGCATAATATACCACATTGTACTACATAATAAGTACCTGATGCTTACAATGGTATAATTAGTCCATGTTCGTGACCAACAATTTTGGGAAATAAATTTTTTGTGTCCCCAATGGAAAGATTCAACATTTAATCTTATACATGTTTTTTTCCTTTTGGGGTTTGAAAGGGGTGGGGGAGAGGGAATTTTCCTTGTTTTTTTATGTGTTCCCATCAATGTTCCCACTATCATCTTTTTTTTTTTCTAGATTGTTTGGCCATGGTCCAACTTCCATTTACATAGGTTGTGGGGTAGGGGGGTAAGGAAGCATGACAAAATAATGTTTTTTTATTTTGGGGATGCAACCATATTTAGGTTTCTATGTTGGGGAGTGCCCCCATGCTCCAAAAAATTACTCATTGGCTAATCAAATGTTTCCTTACGGGGAAAAAGAAAAGTAGGTGCATCCTCATATTAATTAATTGTGCATGTTTAGCCATTTCATGGATTGCATGCAAATTTTGTTCCTAGATCATGTTTTCACCACTTTTTCACTTGGGCTATTACCCTCCTTACAAAGCACACCATACCTATTAGACTTTCAATTCGTTTAAGGTGGGGAATGGAACAAGATGGGAAGCCACTGGGAACTTCATTGGAACATAGTGGGCACACATTGAGAACATGAGAAAATGAGAATCCCTTTCTTTGCTAACCCTACTCAAGAGTCCACACTATAGTTGGAAATAAAAAAGTAATGGAAGCATATGTCATTTTCCCATATGTGTTACACATTTTTGGCTTGTTTTTGGGTTGTGGCATGGGTGGCAATGATCCCATAAGAAATTTAGCATGGGTGATGTTTGACAGAAGATTTTCACTTTAATGACAATAAGTGTCTAAGAAATTATCAAAATAAGAAAAAAAAAAAAAAAAAAAACCAAAA
>Ga0209611_10011177_pt1 | contig 13021 bp, 16 predicted proteins | sample S1TSphgellanicum_3_FD_187693 | JGI IMG/M metagenome (GOLD analysis project Ga0209611, IMG submission 187693) | Host-associated microbial communities from peat moss isolated from Minnesota, USA - S1T2_Fc - Sphagnum magellanicum MG (SPAdes) (version 2) | ecosystem: Host-associated > Plants > Peat... | reverse complement strand
GAAGGAATATTTTGTCACATATTCCATGTCTTTAACAAAACATTGGAGGAAGTTTTCTTTTTTATATAAATTTCAACCATTTTGAATGTCTTTTTTAATTTGTGAATAATTTTTATTTTTTTTCGGGGGGGAAGCAAATTGAAAAATCCATTGCAAAGAGAAAAGGAACAAACAACAAAGGGCGGGGGGGGGCTGGGGTTTGGAGTTTTCTATTGTTTGGAGTTTGGACCTCTGCCCTTTGCAGCCCCCTTTCTTTTTGTCACCAAGTGGCCAATTTTCCCCAAGAAAAAAGATCACTGGTACTATTACTACTACTGGGATGCAACAGAATTCACACGTAAATCCAACTTAGGCCCATTTTAGATGGGGTCCAGGGTACAAATTCCTAGGAACCAATTTGGACCCATTTGATGAATCCTTGAGTTGGACCCCACCTTGGACCCTAGCTTGCATCTTGCTCCTTCAAATTGTGAGCTCTCATTTCTAGCCCCCTTGGGGTGGGGGGGGTTTCAAACCAATTGATTTTCCCTCCAAAATGGTGCCATGTAGGTTTAGCCTCAATTTGCCATTTTTTGATCTTGGACCGTTGTTCGATGGTTGTGGGTCCAATTTATGGCTCTCATCCAATAGGATTGCTCTATTTCATTGGACCCTCATCTAAACTAGCCCTTAAATTACATTTAGTTTTCACCAGCAGGAAAAAAAGAAGTAGACTATGAGAGGTTTCATTCAAGAATCATAGAAGAGTCCTTTTCATTGCCCTTTTATTTGTTTTTATTTTTAGGTTTTTGTTGGAGGGGGGTTGGAAATCATGTAGAGACAAGCAAGGGTGGCTGGCAGTACACCTTTGAACAAGTTAAGTAACGCAGTGTGGTACACTTAGAAACTGGTATTTATTAGTGTTATGACTTATGATAATTGTAATTAGGTTACCAGATTTCCAAATGCACTTGCTGCTGCAACATAAAGGGCAAAGGTTGGGGGGCAGGGGAGTGGATTTGGAGGGAAATTGGAGGTGAGAGGAAGTTTTTCATCTGCCACACTTGTTGGGTGGGTAAAAGGCAAAATAGGTAGGGAAAATGGAATTCCCATTGTGTGTGTGTGTGTGCGTGTGTGTGTGTGTTTTGTGTTTAAAAAAAAACAAATTGTTGTAGGAAAGTTGCTATGAGATGAATCAAAATATGAAAGTAGAAGGATATGGATATCCTTCTTTTTTTGGGGGGCTAATCTGAGGTAAAATCTTGCCAATTCAGACCAAAAAATTGTCTAATTTGGCAATCAGAAACCCCAAAAGAATTTGATTAAAAAAAAAAAAGGTTGTATTTGTTGTGTACAAAGAAGAAGGCTGGTTTGAGTATGTACACCGTAACCAATAACTTGAAATTTTTCAGTTTTGGGCTATTTGTATGTAAGGTTGATTTGGATCCAGTTTGGAACCAGACCTGCCCTAAGATTATTTTTTTGGAAACCTGAAACTAGTAGTCTTGAAATGTGAAGAATCACATCCATAACCAGATTGGAGGTTCTATACAAAAATAAATAAAAAATTCCTTGAACCAGACCGAAGGTTTTTTCTCACATGAAGAAAAGGGGTTGGAAACAGGATCAGAGAGTCTCTTGAGAAGTAAGAACTGAACAACACATACACTCAAAAGTGTACAGTTCATATGGGGTTTTGGTAACTTAGTAGTGAATGTACCTTCTTGAGTGAGGCCTCTTAGTGATCAAGAAATCCTAGATTTGAACTCAGAGACCTTTGATTTAATTTAGCAAGGGATTTTTACAAAATTTTCAAAAACCCCTTAAATGAATTTTGGGATTTTTACCATGTACCAGTGTAGGTGCTGGTTCACACAATGCAGGTGGTGCCCTACCTAGTGTTCAAAATCATTGAGCTTTCCATACCCAAAATTGACATTAGTAACTCTTTTTATATTGGGTTGTGCTCAAATAAATGAACTTCCAGTACTCAAAATCACAAGAGTGATTTACTGTGATCTTGGTTTGTGTTTGAAATCACTACCTAAATCATAGTGTACTGATGGGTAGTGATCAAAATCTGAGCATGGTCTTTATGCTTGGTGAAGCCCTCTGCCACAGGCTTTACATGAAGTGGGCTCACACCCAACTCCATCTCACAAGCTCTTTTCTTTCTTTGAGTGTACTTACCAATTTTTTGTTTTGTTTCTTGGTTTTCTTTAGCTGATGCTGAGAAGACTATGTTGCTAAAGCTTGGGCATTTCCATGTATCTTCTAAAGTATTGCAAGGTTTTTCTCGTTTTATTTTGAAACTACATCTCAATTCTCTGCAACCAAGATGCATTCATCATTTGAAGAGACCTTCCACCATGTGAATGCAAACCTCCACCATTACCTAGTAGTACTTCATGCCAGGAAAAGCTTGTTTACCAAACACCGAAAGGATCAGATAAGAATGTAAAGCTTAGGATATCTGTTTTTGCTGAAGGTAGAATCATACAATTTACAACCTATTGTTGAAAGTATATTGATGAAAATAGTTGAAGACAAGACATTGTGGTCCCAAGGCAAAAGACTAGTGGGTTTGGGCTTTAGCAATGCCAAAACATTGAGACAACTTGCCTTGCCAAAATGCTTGGATCACATGCCAAAATGTTTACACCATAAGCCAAAGTGCTTAAGAATATTATAACTTTAGTTCAAAATCCTTGGACCACTTGCCAAAATGCTTGGATCACACAATACATGAAGACAAGCCATAGCCAATTTTCATACTTGGTTTATCTTCATGTTTTCCATCCTCCAATTAATGTTTGAGATTTGGCTTAACTAAAATGTATTAAGCTACATTAGGTTACACACAATTTACTAAACATTGCAATGTCCTTCTACTCGATTGTTGAAATGTAGAACACAATTGATTTCTATGTCAACAAATGCTACGAAAAATTCCGATAAATCTCAAAGGGTGCCTAATTGGATTGAACATTTTGTCTTGAGACATTTTGTTCTCTCACATCTTGACCAAAGATTCAAATGTTCAAATTTTTAGAGTTGAAGCCTATTCTTGGGCTCATTGGATTTGTCTTCTTTACATCTATCCACATGTATAAGGAACGTGCAAAATGAAATGATGAATAGAGAGAAAACAAAGAAAAACAAAATCTCATGTGCATCAAAACTTTGGATAATCCTTTTGTGCAAATAAGGTTTTAAATATTCAATGCTGGAACATTTTGGCCTAAGGTTATTTTTAATATTCTTAAGCAATTTGGCTTATGGTTTGAACTTTTTGGCATGTGTTTCAAACATATTTCACTTGTGGTCTTAGCATTTCCATAGTTTTTAAAACAATTGCACCATACATATCTTGCAAAAGAAGACAAATATTTTGATCCACGTAAGGAATGTCCTTAAGTCTAATGCATGACAAGCATAAGCCTAACACATAAATATTTGACATATAAATATAATTTTAAGATTGTGAAATTTATCTCTTTTAACTCAGTGTCTCAACCTAGGTCAAATCAAATTATTTCAAAACAATATTAATTTTTTTTGCCTAAACACTTTGGGGTGAATGTAAACTAAAATGAACCGACATTGATTAGGATAGGATTCCTTAAAAGTATTTTTTGCAATATATTTTTACATTGCCAAAAAAATAGAATTGTGAAATGTTCATTTTAAAAGAAAAGGAAAAAAAAAAAACCATTTTTTCAAAAGATCATTAGTACCCACCTTTTAATATATTCCAAGGTACAATGTTGATGAAAAAATTATAAGAATTCCACCAAGATCATATTGTAAAGGACTTTGTTGTTTCTACTATTTCTAAAAATCCTTCAAACTTTCTTGCCATTTTCAAATGGTTTGGAAACCCCCTTATTTTGAATTATTAATGACATTTATTAATTTTGGATATTGATAAATGAATTCATCATTACAGACTATGATTATGGTGAGTCCATTTGCAAGTTAATTATGTACTGTTATGAAATAACTATGCATATTCAAAAGTCCCCCATTTGGTGTAAATCATTAAGTCTAAAATAATTTCATGATCTTACTTAACTAAATTGCATAGTAATCATATACATGAATCTATTTCATGAAATTCAAAAACCATTTGATTGACGCATTATAATTAGGGTTATCAGAATGGATGTGATGTGTCCATTTTGCATCAAGCATCACATTGATGTCCATTTTGATTCTTTAGTTTTGTCCATCAATATGGATGCAAGGAAAAACTCATTTTCACTAAGGTTGCCCCTTAGGCGCATGGTGGATTCGATCATTGTAGGTTTGGCAATCAAAATTTTTTGGTTGCCAAACCTGTGACAACAAAACTATTTAATTGCAATATTTTTAGGGTGCTTGAATCTTTTTGGTCACCATTTAACGTTGTGACCAAATCATTTTGGTCACCAAATTGTGTTGGGTAATAAAAAATTGGAGCATGCATTCTAAACTCATTTTTTCCTTTGAGGTCTATGGGTTTTATGTTTTTTACCAAACAACAATTCTCATATACCTTGGGAGGGAAGGGTGAAACCTTTATGAGTGTTTCAAGTTTCAAATTATCATATTGCATTTGTAATTGGTGTTGAATTTCATTGTGCAACCTTTAAGGTGGAATCCCACCATGTTATACTAATCCCATTGTTGTGTTTTTTTTATGGAGGGTAAACAAAATGTGTGGGATCCATGGTATTTGATGACCTTGGACAAGCCAGGTAAGGTGGAATGTAAGTTTTGCAACATGGTCATTTCATATTACAAGGATAGAATGTTTTTCCATTTGGGCTATCAACATGATGGCAGTGGGCATATTGGTGTTGAAATATGTCCAAAAACACAAGCACAAGTGAAGCCATTATTTGCCAATTATGGGGGAATTCTTCTTTTGACCATTAGATGACATGTTTGTGTTAGCCCCTAATGGGTCAATAGAAAACATGGCCATTGAAACATCAAACTTTTTATGGAGGGAAAATTTATTTTGATCTTTCAAGTGGAAGGGGCTCAAATTTCCACCCCACCTATGAATAACATAGAAGGTCCTAATAAATCCACAAATAACAACATTCCAACCTTTCGACATGTCATTACCGGAAGGTTCAAATTGAACCCAAAAAAAAAAGTTGGACAAGAAGTGGATGACTTTCTTTTATGAAGCAAACATTCCTTTTAATGTGTGACACCCAACATTCATACAAGCTATGAAAACAACCTCTAAGTCCCAAACCTACTACAAATTTTCATCATTCCATGGATTGCGCATAAATTTGTTAAAACAATCCAAGGTTGATGTGTCCAAGCATACTTATAATAGGATGTGAAATTCCATTCACAAGTATGGAACAACCATTTGTTCTAATGGTTGGGATAATGTTACACGACGTCCATTGTTGAATGTAATGCAAGTTTATCCCAATGTCGATGTTTTCATAGGTGCCATTGACACAACATGGGAGCATAAGGATGCCCAATACATATGTAATGCATTGGTTTGATACATTGAAAGTGTTGTAGTGGAAAGCATTGTACACAAATTTGTATAGACAATGTTTCAAGCATGGAGAATGCAAGTGACTTTTTAATTTGTCATTTTCCAAGCCTTCACTTTCAAGGTTGTGCTATTCATTGTTTAAACTTGTTACTTGAAGATTAGGGAAAAGAAACATGGGTAAAGCGAATTGTGAAAAAAACAAAAGTTTTTTTTTCCATACAACAATACCATGTGCCACTAGCAATCTTTTGTCATTATGAAACCAACCTAATGTTTCTAAACCCCAACAAAATGCAATTTACAACCAATTTCTTAATGGTTGAACAATTGTTCAAGTTGAAAATCGTTATTGAACACATTATTACAGATCCAAAATGGACAACCTTTGTTAACACAATGTGTGCCACCCATGCCCTCACAAGTCCCTCATTAAAGTTAGATATCTTTGAGCCAACATAAAGGAGGGGTTTTGGGATACTTGTGCCAACTTCATGCAAATGATGGAACTAGTCCTAATGGCATTGAGGGCATTCAATGGCAAATAACTCATCACGAAAAAACATGGCTTGTCATGAAGACATTGAACTGACATATTTTATCATTACAAGATCAATTGTTCTCATTACCATCAAACCTTGTAAATGGTGTGGAGTATCAATTTTACCATCGATGGGAAATGTTGACAACCGACCTACATTATGCAAGGGCCCTTCTCAATCCATATTTGTTGGGTGAAGTTTGCCTCCATAATGATGTAGATGTGAAGGAAACATTAAATCACGTGTTACAAAAAAACACTAACAATTCAACAACCTACACCCAAGCTTTAAAAGACTTTGTTGACTTTGTTGAAAATCAAGGGCCTTTTTTTGACACCCTGTCCTCCCTAAGTGAACAATCTCAAATTTTTCCCACATGAATGGTGGGATTTGATTAGAGCCAATGGACGCACATTTGCACCCATCGCTCGTCACATCTTGGCATAAGTGTGTTTTGCATCATCATGTGAATGGAATTGGAGCTCATATTCATTTGTCCATAACAAATAGACAAATTGATTGATAGTGGAATGGGTTGAAGACTTGGTGTACATTTACACTAATAGGAAACTCCTTCAAAAACAACTTAACACCAACCCCATGACATTCAAAAAAAATATATTGTTTGAATATTATATGTCTAATGTGAGTTTAAGTTTAGACAAAGGCAACACATCAAAGGATGACCCCTTGGTGTCAAATGAAGAAGAGGACCAACATGACCCATTGGAATTCCCAACTAATGACCCACCAAAAGACCTTTCGTTTTCAAAATTGTTGATTGATGTTAACATTTGGGAATGATTAACATCCAATAATGGGGATACAAACACCATTGTGCCACCTAATAATGCATCGTAACAAATGGACCTCCCACAAATGGACATTTCGATCTGCCCCACATTAAATACATCCATCGAGCATGAAGTTGAAACCCCCCATGCATCCTCCACATATGTACATGCCCCAATAATCAATGATCAACAACCACATACATGTGCAATTGATAGTCTCCATCGATTTTTTACTATCCTAAACCATGAACACACAAATAATGACAATGGAATTTAGCCGAAGGAACACCATTTTAGAATTGGGTGGCCAAGACACATTAATAATAAACACACCTTTCTCACATGTTGGCCCTTATGTCCATCCTATGAATCTTATAGTCGAAGCCCTTGTGGGAATGACATTGGACCCATTAGTCAACCTAGATACAAATATTAACATTGGTGAAACCCAAGTTAACCTTCAACGCATTATCACTCCTACAACTACATCATAATTGGCCCAACATGATTCAAATTCTAACCACACACCAATATGATGTTAAACACGTCCACAACCCCAAATCACGTCAAGATTGGCTGTAGTGGTAGCTTTTATGAACCATCCTTGTCCCCTTATTCAAACGAAACCACAAAACAAATCACTTGAGGGAAAAGGCCAATAGTTCAAACAACAATGGCTTTTGTAGGTGAACAACATTACGATCAATCACATACCAATGATGGCATTCTGAATATCAAGGGACAACATTTTACCAAACTAATTGTGACAAAACACCTAAAGCATAATATAATCGTGAACTTATGTGGGAAAAACACTTTAGAGGTAGAAAAGAAGTGTAATGGAGATGATGACAATGACACCAACATTAATGATGATTGTGAAAAGGCCCCAAATGACAGCAACTACCATCAACCATAACCCCAAAATATTAACCTTGTAGTTGGTCGTCCTTCCACATCTAGAATCACTAGGGTATCACAATCTCACATTATTTAAGGGGGCTATCCATTTAGCATTCAACAATACACACAAATTATCTAATATGCATATCCATAGGAACTTGGAGGGTCTATACATATCTTGTCTAAGTTGTATGCTTTTGTGTAAACAAATTTGCAACCGTTTCATTTTGGATTTTGGTGTTCATAATTTTGTTATATGTTTGAATTATTATAAAGATGTAATATGTATTATAATATATGTGTGCAATTATGAGTTCTCCAATATCATTGTAAATTGTAATTTGTCATTCAAAAGTTCAAGGCACATGATAAATAATCATTTTATAAATAAAATAATTTGTCCTTGTGATTCCAAAAGTGCTTGCAATTATAGTTGTCACTTTTTTTATGCACAAGCAACCATGTTGAGTAATCAAGATGAGGGAAAAAGAGGCAAAGAAGTCGAATCAAACATGATTCTTGATGATAGTTCAATAGTTGGGATGACCACACAATCGTGACATGAGATTATGAAGGAATAGATGCCATATATTTATTAAGTGAGGAAGAAAGAAAATATCATGTGGGTATTGTTCAATTATTAAAGAATTTGTTGTACAAGGAGATCCTCATGACCTTTGATGTTAACACTAAATGTGTCATGGACGGGGAACGAGTGTTCATAGCTTGGGATCACAATGGTGTGAATGTCAAATGTCTCCCATGCATGTTTGAAGGTGTATATGATTTGGATGTCACAAATTTGTTTAAAGATTTATCATACAAGGATATCCTTGGGAAATTCATGTTTGCATCACACATGACTACTTCAATACAATAAGACCATCAAAGCAATGTCAATAATAAAAATGTGCAATTTTGTTATGACTCTACAAAATGCACATTTTTATAAATGAAAGATAGATGAATTCCCACACGTTAAGCAAGTGAACCATGATTTTTATTGTTCAAATCTTTTTTACTTGAAAAATTGTGAAATTTTTTTTGAATGATTTTTCAAAAACATGGACCACTTTTTATCTAATGAGAAAATATGCCCTTCCCTCTCCAAAAAGAGGGGGGAAATTATAAATAAATAAAAGGAGAAGAAAGGAAGTAAAACAAAAAAAAAAGAAGGGAAAAAGGAAATAAAAAATAAAAAAATTGCACAAGTATTGTTCCAAAACCTTATGCATAGATATTAGTTACTTATTGACTGAAAGGGGGAAAAAATTAGAAGGGGTAAGAAAAGAAGAAAAAAAGGGAAAAGAAGCAAGAAGAAAGGTAATGAAAAAAAAAAAAGGAGGAGAGAAAAAATAAACGAGATGAAAATAAAAAAGGAAAAAGATGTTAACAAATAGGAGATCTACTCAAGTGCAAACATAAACCTTTATTGAAAGGAAACTACAACATGATGTTCACAACACGAAACATAACATCAAGAACACTTCAAGGTTCTTGTCACATGAAATACACAAACTTGTGCAATGAAAAAAAAAGAGCCAAACCATCAACACTAAGGTATTTAACTAAAAGACCAAACCACCAATAACCAAACTAATATAAATAAAGAAAGTAATTCAACCTTATGAAAGTAACCTAATCACTTTCCTACTCCAATAACTAATGAAACTTAACTAGTTGAGCTTGAATTTTCAACATTCCCCTTCAAGCTCGAATCCACTTCTAGTACACCAAACATTTTTCTAAACCTTTTTAACTTATCTGTACTTAAAGCCTTTGTGAAAATGTCAGCAACTTGATTTTTAGTATTGACATGAATAAGGTTAATTTCTCTTGTTAAAACTTTTTCTCTAATAAAGTGGTAGTGCACCTCAATGTGTTTTGTCCTAGCATGATAGACCAGGTTATTAGCAAGTAGTATGTTACTGATGTTATCATAATAAATGACAACATGAGCATCCACTGATTGTCCCAAATTTGAAAATAATTTTTGTAACCAAATTACTTCACATGCAGCATGTTGCACTTTTGTATTCTGCCTCCGTGTTTGATAGTGCAATTGTTGGTTGTTTCTTACTGCTCCAATTAACATCACCACTTCCAAAAGAAAACATGAAACCACTAATCAATCTTCTATCTAAAACATTGTCAACCCAATCAGCATCTATGTATCCACATGCTTGTAATTGGCTTTTAGCTTCATAAAAAATTCCACACTTCAAAATATGTTTTATGTACTTCAATATGCGCCTCATTGCATCCAAATGTGTCTTTTGTGGTGTTTGCATGAATTGACTTACCATTCCAACTACATAACTCAAATTTGGCCTTGTGATGGTCATGTAAATCAAACTCCCCATTATGCATATATACATAGTGGTATCCTCCACATGGTCTCCTTCATCTGCACTTAACTTCACATTTTTGCTCTAATGGAATTGAAATGGGTTTGCAACCCATCATCCCATATTCGGATAATTTGTTGAAGGCATATTACCTTTGTAATAACCATATCCCTTTAGGGGATTGGATTACCTCAATGCCGAGGAAGTAACGTAACTCTCCTAAATCCTTCATTTCAAACTTTTGCTTCAAACTTCAAAAATAAAATCGGCTTGTCTTCCTTTTGCTATCGCATCTAAAATCACAACTTCAGATGGTAAGAGAGTGAAAATTTGCTCATCTGCAGAGTCCATTTGCCATCGAATGCCGAAATGTTCATCACCAAATGTTCTCCAACTTATTAATTGAAACCTCATTCCAGAGTTTTCCACCTTTGGTATTCGGTCTCCAGCCAGAAATAAATCCTCCACTCCTAGAATGAAAAATTTGATGAAATGATTCAGAGAAATAGGAAAGAAAGGAATCTAACATCACCTAATCATGGCACTTATCTCTGCCTTTTTTAGCGTCATCATTCTACACAAGATAGGAGGTAAAGTGATATTGTTGTTGAAATCTTGTGTTTGAAACCCATCTTCTCGCTCCATCTTGCATTTTCACCTAGACTTGCGCCCTCGTATAGAATCCATTGTGTACTAACTCAACGACAATATCTCCAACTTGTGTTTCGTCAAGACTCATTCCTACAATGTCAGCAACGCCAAATCCCAAGTGACGCAGAATGACTGCTCTTACTTGTGGTGTTACTTGAATTCTGGGAAAATCCAATCTAATAATAATTTGTTCTTCCTGAATTTCTTAACTCTCTACAACAAACTGCTCGTCATTAGTATCAGACATTTTATCTTCCAAAACATCTCATCTTTCGAATATTCCAATAATCTCATATATACCACCCTTTAGGATCTACTTCTCTGATACCAAAAACAAGGGGAATATTTTCTACAATGTGCACATCCCCATTGCTAGACATCCATGGATTGAAATATGATTCTAATACTTTTACTAAACATGACAATTCTGATTCAAATATTCTTCTTCTTCAAAATCCTAATAGACATCTAAGTTCTATGGCCTTAATTGTATGGTCCATAAAGGATCAAGCACTCATCTTGATTTCCTCTTTAGGAGTCAACAGAGTGTTTTATGTGGCTGGCAGCTCATACCCAACAACAAAATCCCCATAGAAGATTAACTCTACTACTTCAACATGGTTCAGTCTAAAAAATTGGACAGAAATTCAAGGCAGAGTCTGCCAATCCAAACATCACTATTTCCCAGCATCCCTTCAATCCCAAAAACCTCCGGAGCTCCCACAACACAAGAGGTACTCTTTTAAGGACAAAACACATTCCATACCCAATTTAAAATCCCCAAAAACATCATGCATGAACTACCACACAACCACTCCATAAATCCTAAACACGCTCATCGTTTCCCTTATGTTGGTCCTTACATAAACACATGCAATAACTTTGGACCTTTTCTTGACATTCTTAGCACAACAGAAGTCTTTTCGTCATGATTATTTTCATTCAATCTTCTTGATCAAGTTCTGCTTCTACCTATTTACAACACCCCAAAATCAAAATCAAACCACATTTTTTTAGTCCTCCTTACAGGTCCAATCATTTAGCTTCCTTTTTATCACACCACAGCCCCTACCTTCCTTCCTTAGCCTACTTCAAAATCTTCCTCCTCATCTCATCTTTTTGCCTCCCCAAAATCCCCTTGCCAATCTCCTTCCACAAATCTCTTGAAGCATTTTCATTGGGCTATAGAGATTGTATTCCATCTTAGCAACTAACTCCCTTTGTCATGACCTACAAAATGACAAAAACACACTAAAAACATAAACATATTAGAAGTAGATTCTTTTCTTTTCTTTTCTTTTTAGCATTGTTGAAGCACTGTGCCGCCAGCAATCCAACCGTAGTCTAAGTTAAGGTTTGTAGACTTCATCCATTGAAAAACAGATGACATTGTTTTTAGTTTACACTAGGTCATTATGTTGCCCAAATATGCAAAAAATTAAAAAGAAAAAAAACGTATGTGCAAAAAATTGGAATGGAAAAGGAAGATCCCATGACTTTAATGCTAAGTTAAGCTCATGGGCAAGGGCCTTTACCAAAATTGGGTCATGTGTTTGATTGTTGCCTTGTAGAACCTTTATTTTGGTAAGGCCCTCACCTTCAATATTCACCCTACAAAAAAATCCCCACATTCTATAGGAATCATCCTTCTTTAAATTAAAAAATATGTGTGTAAAATTATAGTGTGTCACATATTAGTTATTGGATTAAAAAAAAATCAATCAAGTTTACAATAGGGTTATTTTCATTTTGAAAACCAATATATAATTAATGTAAGGTGTGTTTTAATTTTCAATATAAGCTAAAAAAAATTAAAATGTGATACATATTGGATATTTTAGGTCTTAATTGTTAATAGGTTTTAATTGTTAGTATTGATAAATTGTTTTACATATGTCTAGCAGAAAATGGAAATTGTGACATAAACATGGGATAGCTTTCATTGATTGGTGTCAGAAATAACTCTATGTATCCCTCAAGATATTGATGTTTTGGTTGCAGGTTATCACTATTCTATTGCCTTACAAAACAGACACTCTTTGTTGAGAAGTCTATGCATTAGAATTGTCCTATGTGTTTCAAGGTGATTTTCTTGTGCACCACCATATATGGACTAAAATAACACCCTTAGATGTTGGCAGATATTTGTGCATGACATCCTTAGTAAAAGAAATTCAATACATAGTGGTATTTGTTTGTGAAAGAATCTATATGAAATGAAATTAGATTTTGTTCATTAGAGAATTTTTGTTGATGAAGAGTAGTTTGTTGAATCATATGTTCATTCCATGT
>Ga0209611_10011176_pt1 | contig 13021 bp, 12 predicted proteins | sample S1TSphgellanicum_3_FD_187693 | JGI IMG/M metagenome (GOLD analysis project Ga0209611, IMG submission 187693) | Host-associated microbial communities from peat moss isolated from Minnesota, USA - S1T2_Fc - Sphagnum magellanicum MG (SPAdes) (version 2) | ecosystem: Host-associated > Plants > Peat... | reverse complement strand
CTCTCTCTCTCTCTCTCTTCTCTCTCTCTGGTGTCTCTCTCTCTCTCTCTCTCTCTCTCTCTCTCTCTCTCTCTCTCTCTCTCTCTCTCTCTCGCTTCATTTGTAGGTGTTGATGTTCTGTGGGTTTTCATTTTATTTTCAAATTATGTGTCTGACTTGAGAGCAAGGGCTATGAGACAAATTGGGTCTTAATCAGACTCGCTTATTTTTTGTTTTGGTAATTGTTGTGCAGGGTAATCCAACTTTCCAGCGTCAGGTTGCCAAATATGAAGGTACGGTGGTGATTGCTTTGAGCATCTTGAAGTGTTAATTACATTTTTCATATGTTTTTATTGGTCTACCATGTTTTCTCTTCCTGTGCCAGGATATCCTGAAGGATCTGAGTTGAGAAGAGACATGGCAATCTGTTTGAGTAAAATCCACATTTTCAGAACCTGTAGTCTGTTCGCTTGTTCATTTCATGTTTTGTAGCACCAGGAAACTAGAATTGTTCATATCCGGGGAAATAGTGCAGAAATTTGGCAATTCCTGTGCATGGAAATTGTGAGACATGTATGTTCTGACTTTCTTTGCAAATATGTGTTTGTAAAGGCGCAGTGGAAGTGCTTCGAGTGGTTGGTTTCTCAGATGGAGAATCAGGGCAAGGCACAAGTGGACCTGACTATCTAGTTCTCAAGAGTACAGACCCTGGTCTGCTTTGGTTAGCCCGCTCCTCTTTAGAAGGTTGCTTAGCTTAGCCACTAGCAATTGCACTACACCCTCATATGATAGAAATAAAAGGTTGTACATGATATATACTGGCTTGCTAAGCTTAATAGTAGAAAGAAGTTACACATATAAGTGACCCATCATGGAGGAAACTGCTCTGCCCTAATTGTGAGTTTGTGTAGTTTTCATAACTTGTAATGTACAAAAGGGGGAATATCACAGTTCTAAATCTGCTGATGTGCAGAGGAGTTGAATGAGGGATATAATGGGGTGGTCTGACTTGGCTATGTCTCTTGAGTGCTAAGACAACACATACAGAGTCTCCATTGCTCTCAGAAATGTGACAGAAACTCAGGAAGCAGGATTTGTGTATAATGGTTAAACCGGGAATTTTGGGCAGATTATTATGTACTTATCTACAACCAGTGCCAAGAGCTGATGAAGTCAGAGGGTGTAGGCATGGCAGATTGTCACTGCGATTGGTGATGAAGGTGATAGTCAGACACTTTTGTGTGAGCAAATCTCATGAGGTTTTATAACTGCTCTTGTTGTCATGTGATTGTCATGTGAGCAGTTATATAACCTGTTAATACTCAAATCTTTGTTGTGGAAATATTTATCTGCAATTCCAGATGAGAGATGGTGTGATTTGACTTGGTCCTTCATCCTTCACTGGGGTAGCCAAGAGACTTTCGTAAACTGGATTTGTTGCACATTCTCTTTTCCCACAATAAGTTGTGTCCTAGACAAATGAACCAGTCTCATTGATCAATGACTACTAGTAAAAACCCTCCCTTGTACATCAAACATTGAAACACTAAACTACTCAAATGAAACTAAACTAGACTAAATAGAAAATGAAACTAAATTAAGCTAAAAAAAGATTTGATTGCTGATATGGGCACTTTTACGTAGCTAGCTACTAAGGATCACTTTTTGGTCTTGCCTACCAAGGCCAGGATATTGTTGTGTTGAGATTCATTATAGAGTATAGTAGCTTAAGGGATTTTGGCCCCTAGGTAATAATAATAATAATAAAAGGTCTATTTTTATGTGAGGATTTTTGAAAGATGATATTTTGGCTTGTGTTGAAACTTGAGATTAGTTATAATAGAGTTGTAATATCTTAAAGGGTGGTTTTGGTTTCTTTTAGAGGATTTTGTGAAGATTACATTTTTGCATGGTGAAATATTTGAGTTTCTGTAATTCTTCTTTTGCCTTAAGATGCTTTTTTAATGTAAATGGCAAGGCCACAGTGTGACACACCCCTTCTGTTCATGTTGCAATCCACAGCTAAAGTGATAAAATTGCCTAGGATTTTGAGAATTATATATATATAATTTGATAAGTTGTCTCTGCACATCAACATGCTAGTCTGGGTGGTGTAGTTGGTCATCACGCTAGTCTCACACACTAGAGGTCCCCGGTTCGAACCCGGGCTCAGACAACGACGCCCTATATATAGTCTTTTTGGTCCTTTCACAGGACTCTGCAAATCTTGGAAATGTTAAGTCAATCCACCATGTTTCTGAAACTATTTTTCCTCATATACTCTGTGTCGCCACATCTTTTGAAGAAGTGCCATTAAACTTGTGAGATCATCTCCACCGGATACACTACATATGGCCTCTAAAACAGAAAAGTGCAGACTCAATTGATGGAGCAAAAACCACAACAACAACAACAACACCTTGACAACCAACATTGTCGCCAAAGGAAAGGAAAACATTTTGCACCTTTTACCATAACCACATGTAATCAAGCTCTTTTTTTGTGTGAAGACCCATGGGCACAAAGTTGATCTCACAAGAAATTGGTTGAGCTTTGGAGGCAACAATTGCTTAAGGCAACTTGATGCACATCTTGAACATGACAATGGGGACGAGCTATTTCTACACAAAGTAAGGTGAGGAAACTATTCAAGCACCTTTACAAAAGAAGCTACATGCTCTTCAAGAAAATATGAATTATGTTTGTGCTTACAATTTATTTATATATTTTTGTAGAGACCAAATTATTACACATGCAAGTTCAAGCCTTCAATCATGAAGTGCACAAGTATGTTTCAGATCCTTGCATACGGAAGAGGGACTAATTCAATAGATGAATATTGCCAACTTGTCAATGATGTCACAATGAGAATGCATAAAACAGTTTGTGCATGCAATAGTTGCAATTTTCAGCCAAGGTACTTGAAAAAACCTCTTGGAAGTGGACATAGAGAATCAACTCAAGATTAATGTAGAAAGGGGCTTTCCAAGCATGTTTGCAAACCTTGATTCTATGTGTACTACAAGCAAAAGAACTACCCAATTGAATGGCAAGGACAATTTCAAAACAACAATGGATAGAGGTTCATAACTTTGGAGGACATTGTAGACCAATCACTTTGGATATGGCATGCTTTCTTTGGGCTTTTGTAGGGAGACAATGATATAAATGTGCTAAATTGATCACCCATAATTGCAAACTTGCTTAATGGGGTAAGGAATGATTTGAGCTTTACACTGAATGACACAATTTACCTTCGATATTATCTTGGTAGATGATTTCTATTTTCAGTGATCTTGCTTGTACAAACCATATATGAACAATGAAAAAATGCAACATTTTGCAAAGATGTAAGAAAGTGTAAGGAAAAATATAGATATATGTTTTGATGTCTTGCATTTTAAATTTGTTATGATCCAAAACTCATGCAAGTTGTTGCAAATGAATGCAACTTGTGAACTCATGATTTGCTACATGATTATTGAAGATGAGAGGGAGAAAAATTTGAAGCCATTGTTTGATGATGTAATCTAGTTGAAAAGAGGCCCAACACTGAAAGCATACATTAACAACATAGAAAATTTGGAGAATTTGCAAGTTCACCATAATTTTAAAACAAACTTGGTAGAACATGTGAGCCATGAACAACTTCAACATTAATTTTAAAAACTTCAATCTTTGTCTACCATTCAATGTTACCTGTGCAATGTCCTATGTTATTTATACATGCAAAATTCCTCCCTTCACAAGCTTTAGTTGAAGAACACTTTAGAGTCTACAAAGGCTATAGATTTGTACTTGAATTGTGTTTTGTAACATCAAGCCCTTGCAAAACCATAGTGACATTGACAACAAAACTCTCATGCAACTTCATATTGCATTCAAATTTCCCAACCATGTCACACATGTGCATCATTTCTTATATTTTGTTTGAATTTACAATTATGGCCAAATACATTAAACGATGAATTGTTTGTTTTGGGCTAGAGTGTACCAACAATCACCATTCCATGAGGGATGGATGGTGGGTGAACCTCAAATTTCCCAACCATGTTACACATGTGCACCTATTTTGTCATTGTGGCTTGTTTTGGGACAAAGTCAACCAACAATCACTAGCCTTGTATAATGGATGGTTGGTAGTTGGATAGGAAACATTTTTCAATTGGGTTCTAATTCCCTATTTAACTAAAGTGGTTAGTTCCATTTTTGTTTTAACTATCTACATGCTAACAACCCACTAGCCCTTACCTATGTACTAACTAACTAAATGCATCTACCTACCTAGTAGCCACTAACTATCCTACCTACCTATAATAGGGTGTTAGTTTGTTTGAATGTTTCAAAAATATTATCCCAAATATTGTTTTTCTTTGGGTTGGAATGTAATGAGTATGTGAACAACTAGCAACCACATGAAAACTAAAAAAAATAAAAATTATATATTGTTATCCAAAACAAAAAGGTCAAGGGCAAATTGATGGATTTTCATGGAATTCAATTAAAGTGATGTTTTGAGAAGGAAATACTTGTCCACAATACTAGGCATTTGTGTTTGGAAATGAAAACTTTGAAGGGTTTGCATCCAAGCGGGATCAACTAGTATTATTTAATAACATGAATCTTTTAAATACCTTATTGTCTAATTTACATACAACAAGGGTCCTTTAAGATGTTAAGATTGGGATGAATTGTCATAATTTTTGTCCACCTAGCAAAATACCCTATTTTATATGTATTGGAGGCAACCACCTTTCGTTCTATTTGGTACAATATATGTTAATGATTTATATTTTCCTAATTGAAATTAACCCTACAAAAATTGTAATAATATAGTTTATTGAACAAGTCATAAATAATTTTGATGTTTTTAGTATCTTGTTGGTATTTTGCATATCAGAATACATGTTCATTTTTTAGAAACTCAAGCAAACTAACACCCAATACCTATATTTCATATGATAAATTGCCAAAATGGAACCCGAAATTAATTGGGGTTGCACAATGGGCTTTTAATGGATGGTGTGTTGGCACCTATCCATTCACTCAAACCCTTGTTTGTAGGAATATTATTATTATCACTTGCAATAGTTGTTGTTTGAAGTGATTTTAGCTCTTTGGGTGGAGTTGCTTATTTAGCTTACATGAACTACAAAACTTAATCAAGAAATGTAAATTACTTGTAAATGTTTAATGGGTGTCATAGTTTGGTTACTGGATTTGTAATAACTAATCATTCAATAACCAATTACCTCTCTCACATAGTCACATTCCAAGCAACCACAATGATAATCACTAAATAACTTTAATTTATCGCAAGTTGAATAGGTTTTTTTGAATTTTTAAAGGAGAGGTGTCCTTGTTGTAACTACCCTATATGACATCATCTTTTACTAATTTGACATTTATATCACAAACTTTGCATCCAATAGTTTGATAATGAAAATTGTGTGAAATTTATTTTTCATAGGTCCATAGTTTTTGCACATATGAAAATGACTGAATGAAAATCCTATTTATACATGCTTCATACATGTTTTAGGTGCACACATTCATGTGCAAAATTATGAACTTATAAAGAAAAAACTTCACATGATTTCCATTATCAAATCAAGGGATGCAAAGTTAATGATATATTGCATGGTGCATTTTAAGGTTTCTCACTATGTCAAAATGTGATATCCATGACTAGGACATATTATTACTAATGTTCCAATGTGATCACGGAATAATATATAGCTTACAAATATGCCATTTATATAACTATAATCATGTTCCTAACTATACGACTATAGTCATTGTGAAAAAATTACTAAGTGCATTATTGACCTTGTTTGACCAATTTTTCAAAACTAAAAACATGATGTGGGGGTTTAATTTACAAGTTGAATATGAGGGAAATGACATGGAAGGTGTTTTGAGGTTTTTTAATATTTGAAAACAAAACCACCATAGTTATATTAACTATCAAACCATGTACAAATATAGAGGAGCCCAAATTGGATATGAGATTGCCCATACTCTTAATTTTAATTAAATTTAATTCCTCAAGAAAATGTAAATATGTATGGCACAAAGTGCCATTATTTTGGCATTCAAAAGAGCTTGTACTAGATATGAGATTGTTTATAATTTCTCATTTAAATAATTTTATTCCTTGAGATAATGAAAATATTAATGGCAAAAATGTATCATTATTTTATACATTTAGGGTTTAAAGCCCTAGGTTTAAATGTTATTAGAAATCTTGAATCATGTAACCATTCAATTTGTGACTACATGCCATTATTTTTCATTGGCAATTGTGTCTTACCATTTTTACAACTAGTCACCATCCTTTTAAATTTGGTACTATTTTTGTGACTATGAATTATTAAATTGCACATCCTTTCATATTGACTACTTGGATTTTTTGTTCAAGAATAGGCCCCTATGTTCATTTAATTGCAAAATTAGTTACAACTTGGTTATATCTTATGGTGTGCTTGTACATTTAATGTATAATAGGGTATTGTGTAGTACATTATGAATATATTTAACTTGTATTCAATGTGTATTAAGTACATCTTAACATATTTAAATGCATTAAATTCATATTCAAATTGTATTAAACATATATTTGTTCATATTCTGAGCATATTAAAAAATAATTTTAAAAATCCTTACTACTAAAGATCTTGCAATGTGCTTATTTAAGATCTAAAAGGAAATGATATCACAACTTCAAGAAACTCATGAAAAATTCAAAATCAATGTACATGAATTCAAAAAAGTATAACTTCCATTTTAAGTTGGAAATCAAGTTTGGTTTTTGGGTGGCAACATCAAGACCAATTGGCCTAGAAAGAAATTAGATTATTGATCCCTTGATCAATTTAATTGCTTTCTAATTACAATTTTTTTGATGTTATGAAAATACATATTACATTTCATGTTTTTATTCTTGCATTTTATAAGGATTTTCATCCATTCTTAAATCACAACCCCACCTCTTCATGTGGAAATCCATGACAATGAAGAATACAAGGTTGACAAAATATTTGACTTTATGTTTGTACAATGAAACCTATTTTACCTTGTTCATTGATAGGGTTATGACATCAATGGATAAACATGGGAACCAAATACCAATCTTGACATTGAGCAAAATAAGGTTGAAAAGTTCCACAATTAGCACCCAAAAGAGTCAAAATTGTAAAATATCTAGACTTACACTAACACTAAAAGCTAAAGATTAGTTTTTCACCTACCATAGTATTATATATATTGTGTAATACATTAATGAATAACTAAGTAAATTGTTCACTGAGGAACTTGTCACTTAAAAGGAGGATAATGTCTATGATTTACAAAATCATATGTACAAACATAGACATATATGTAATATTTGGGAAAAAATCTTATGAAAATTTTCCATAAATTCCAAAAGACATGTAATATGTGGCTACTTGAAAAGTCTAAAGTTTCTTAACACTATTACAATTCATGGTTTTTAAAGTTGTCCGAGTTGACTACCTTGTCCACCTTGATTAATGAACTCCTACCCAAGCTTGAATTTTAAAAAGTTCTCAATCCTTAAGGATTGAGAAAGAATTTTTTTATTATTTCCATTTGTTTTCTCCTTAACTTGCACCTTTGCAAAGTGAGAATTTTAGGGTTGAATTTATCTACTTTGCATATCTCATTTCCAAAAAGAGATATGAGGGGAACAGAAACATATATGTTATATTCTACATCATGATGCTCTTGATGTTAGAGTTGCAATGAATGTCAAAATTGAAAATTTTGAAACTAAATGCCTCCACTATAAAAAAATTACATGAATTTATTTATTTTTCACATAATGGGTAGAAAAATCTTAGCTACATTAATGGGTGTATGTCTTCTAAAGTGGCTCATTTTTTGAAAAATCAATAGTCCACAAGAGTCCATTCTATAGTTTTAACTTTCTAGTACCATAGGTTCAATGGCAATAAAGTCCATGTTAATAGGAGCCCACCTATATTTTCCAAATATATACACCTCTAGAAAGAAAAATTGACATTTGATAAAAGAACAACTATGGTAGGGACTTATGAAAATATGGCTCAATTTTGACCATTCAAAAGTCCCTAATTAAAGTTTGATTGATTTTTGAGAGAAGATTTTCACATAAAAGTCTATTATTTGATGTTACACCATATATTGAATCCTTATAGATAATTTGGAATGAACTTCAATATGAACATTTTTATTTTCTACCATTCTATTTTATCAACCAATCCACATTTTTGTACTTCAAAAGTCCATTGTGAAAAGTGGGTGTACTTTTGTTGAAAAATAATTACATAGTTATTTTCATAATCAAGTTGTTAATGCATAATCAATTTCAAATTCTCAATTTGATAAGTTTTATTATTCATTATAAGTGTTCAAAAAAAGGACACTCTACAAAAATGGGCATCGTGACTCAAAAAGTGAGCCACTTGAACTTGCATTCACCCTAATGTCATCATTTTATTGGTCTTTGTAAAAGCCACCAATGGCATATGCAATCAATATTTTTTCTCAACAAAAGTTCACAAGGCCATTTAGGTGATGAAAGGAAATGAAATAGACCAAAATTTTTTTTTTTTGTTAAAATTCAAATTCAACCAAAATTTACACCATAATCTTATTTGAATTCATCATTTGATTGTAGAATTGTTGAAGGCTTATCAAATGCCATTTACATCCATTCAAATGTCTTGGCTTGATTTTTTTTCCTTATTCCTTTGGGGTAGTATTATTTTAGTATATTTAGGGGAGGATTTCTTTAAATTGATAAAAATGTATTAGAGACCATTTAAAAAATTTGAACAAGGTTGAAAGAAAAAGTCAAGTATTTTAAATCAAACAACAACAAAACAAATTTCCATTTTGACTAGACGCTTCTAGCCTAAATAACATGTGTATTTTTTTATTAGTGAACTTTATTAGAATGACTTATTCAACTATCTATCAAATTGAACATCTAATCAAGTTGAAAAAAAAATTGACCATCTTAATTGAAATGGTCAATGAGTTATAATCAAATTGGACAAAACAAAATGACATGTTTGGTCAAAGTGATCAATGGTTTTTTAGTCAAATTTGACATCGTATATTAATTAATAGGCCAAGGTAAGCTAGTTATTACTTAAATTAAATACATAGACCTAAGTAGGTAGGTAGCCAAGGCCTATTTACTTACCTAGGTCTACCTACCTACCACATAGGCTAAGTAAAACACTTAGGTTTACTTACCTACTTAATTATTATTTAATCTAGATAAGTAGATCTAAATAGGTAGGTAGTTTAGGTTTATTTACTTACTTAGGCCTACTTAACTACCTTTGTTCATACTTAGTACTTAAGTTAAGTAAGTAGGTAATCAAGGCTTATTTACCTACCTAGGCCTACCTACCTACTACATAGGTTAAATAAATAGCCTAGGTTTACTTACCTATCTAATTATTATATAAGATACATAGGTAGACCTAAATAGGTAGGTAATTTAAGCTTATTTAACTACCTATATTCATACTTAACAACTACCTAGGTTAAGTATGTAGTTTAAGTTTACTTATATATTATCTACCTAGGTCTACTTATTTTATATGTAGGTTTGCATGCCTACATACTTAATTCCTACCTCATTTACCTACCTATCATCTTGCAACATACCTACCAACCTATTTATTAATTACTATATTTTCTTACTTACCTACATTAATAATGATGTGAAATGAACATCTAAAATAAAAAAAACTTGACAAAATTTGTCACCTTTTGGAGGTGTAGTCCATTAGTATGGAATTGGTTTATCATTGTGGAAGTGAGAAGTTCAATTCCTTATACTTGTACCTATGTGCATGCTTAAAGGACTAAAGTAAGTAGGTTAACTAAAGTAGTTAGGTAGATTAGGTGGGTTAGGTTAGGTTAAGCTTATCATTACCTGCTTAAACCTATTTACTATTCATTTACTTGAAACATATTTAAAAATAATAATTTAAAAAAAATGATTTAAATTTAAGTAGAAATTTGATTAATCAAATGGTGCACTATTTATTAGTCAAAATGACTAGTCAAATAATCTCCTTATATTTTGCAAGTCAAAAAGACTACCTTCATTACAATGGCAGGGTCCAAACTATTTTGTCTGGATTGATAAGGTGGTTTTTTTTAACACGTCATTTTGGGTATTTTTATTAGGAAATTTGGTTTTAAAAACCTATTTTTGTAGTAATGTAGGGGTACCTATGTATTGTTTGTGGTTTTTTGACATGGTTCAAGAAACATAAAACACATTTAGGTTTCATTACTATCTATTACAAAAGTTATTATATTATTGCGGGCCCATAGAAAGGTCCTAATGCACCTTCATTTAAGGTAATATATTAGGCAACCTCCAAGCCTTTATTTTCACTTTCATGATCAATTTAAAATCAAAATGCAATCATTTTTTAAAAAATTGAAAACTTTCTTAATGAAAATTCATTTAATCTTGCCTTTGAATTCCTTGCTTATTTTTTGTCCAAATTGTGTCCTTGATAACAACCCTCTAATTGTTTTTGAAATGCAAAAATCCCATTTGTAAATTTGCAACTTATCATGTCCTTTTTTGTCTTGTAATTTGAACAAGCGAATAACATACAACACATAAATTAGTTGTTTTTATAGGGTTGGGTTTGAACTTCAACTTACCTTTGGCAAAGAAGAGCTAATAGATGCATAAAACGCCCAAGTTGTGGCAATGTGACTTTTGGGTTTTTAGAAATCTTGGTTTTTTGCCAACAAAATGTATAGTTATGTAGGATTTGTGTTTGTAACAATTTATGTTGGCGTTGTACAAACTTTATAAACAATAGAAAAATCGTAACACTCCATTTCTAGGGAAACCTTTGTCTAAGGAACATTACTTTCCTTAGAAAATCCATTAACTCAACCATAACATTAAACCCAAAAAAAAAGTTCAATAAAGGAGTAAATGAGTGTGACCAATGCCACAAAAATGATTAGCATGCAAACACAATCAAAACTATGAAGAGGACCAACAAAACAAAACCAAACCAAGGTCATGAAAAGGAACAATAGATGAATGTGAGCCTAAACCACAAATAGGACAAGCATACAAAGCAAGACCAAGGTCATGAAGAGAATTCATAGACAAGTAAGAACAAGGCCACAAAAGGGACCAACGTAATGAACATAACCAATGCCACAAAATGACCAATTTACCAAATAATCACAACCATCATTGCCACAAGCAATACCACTACCACACAAACCATATGAAAAGACCAAAGGCCACCACAAATACAAAAGTCAACTTGATCAAGGTCACAAAGAGGAGTAATAGATGAACATTTGACCAAGACACAAGTTGAGTTAACAACTTACTACTTGAACTTGAGCTCAGAGCACAAATAAAACACAAAGCCTTTGAAGCTTAAAGCATAAAGACCTTGATAATGAAACACAAAAACATTGAAGCTTGAATGGTGATGGTAAAGACAAAACGAAAAACAAAAGAAAAGAATTCAAGCTCCCTAGCCCTGAACTTCTACCTTCGAATTGGAATTAAAACCATATTTATAAAAAAAAATTGGTTTGGTTCCAATTTTCATACTTCTTTGGAACTAGACCCCAATTTTAGTTCTAATTACACTAAATGTTAGGGGGTCAATTCGCACTCAATTCCATAATTAACCGCCATCAACCCAAATTTGGTTCCACTTGGTCCTAAAGTCAAAACCCAATTCTAGGAAGGTTCTTGGGAACCACAACCATAACTGCCAATTCCCATTTGGAGATCTAAATACTTGCCTAACATTGGTTTAGATTTTGTTGTATGATGTGTGCATGTCATGTTGTAACCACCATCTTTATGGCATGTAATTATTCTACCCACCATTTTTGTGTTATGATATCATTACTTTAACCTCTCAAAAAATATAATCTTCAAAACATGTATGTTTCATTAAGGATGCATTGGCTAATGACCAAGGATGAGAAGGTGAAAGGCACATTTAATTGGAAGCTTTCAATTGGCCACTTTCAAAACTTTATGATGCCACTTTAATTGCATTGCTCTTCGAAGGGGTTAAATAAAAATAGACAAGAGAACCAAATAACTTTAAGCTCTTGTAACACCCAAAATAAAATGTTACTAAAATTCTGAAGGTTGATAGAACTTAGTTAGTGGTTGAAATGTTGTTGAAGCTTGTGGAAAGGCATTTGTTTAAAATATCTTGGGATCATTGGATGATGGAATTCAATTTTGGAGCTATTAGTTATGATGGAAACTTTTGTATTGAGTGGTAAATGAAAGACATGAAAATATATGAGTCCAAACAATATTGAAAGTGGGTGTGTAGAAGGGGCTCAATGTATAATAAGGCACCAAGTGGTATATGGTGTGTGTAGGTTGGAAGACAAAACTAAATTGCATTCATCATCATGTTTTATAGAAAATTTACTTGGGATGCAAAGGCACCAACTTGATGTGAAATTTTGATGTAGTAAACAATTCACCCTTTATTTATTTATCTTTGAAACTACTATATGTTTTTTTTAATGGTTTGCAAAACAAAATAACATAGGTTTGTTGTTAAATTTTTCTTCAATTGTGCACAAGTGGATTTCATGCATTCTCATAAATTAAATGAAAGGAACAACTAGAATCTAACAATAAGATCACGAATGGGACTAATCATGAAACAATGTTTATGATTTGAGGTAATGCATGGGTGTGAAACAAATTGTATCAACTAATAGTGGGATGAACTTCAACTTGAGACTAAAAGGAGAGTTATATGCTATGATTTAATATTTGGATCAATTTGAGATCTTTTAGAATAAGGAACTGATGTTTCTTCTTGACATTCAGGCATTGTGTGCATTTGAGCTATTTTTGTTCCATCCCCAGTTGCCCCTTCTTTTTTTCATTACAAAGTCTTGAAGTTTTATGTTTGGTTTTGGAATTTGTTGTTTATGTTGGGAAAAAGAAAATTAAAAAATTATTTTTTCATGTCCCTTCTGG